>Ga0210059_1005697_pt1 | contig 20029 bp, 11 predicted proteins | sample Ectturendosymbi2_FD_188042 | JGI IMG/M metagenome (GOLD analysis project Ga0210059, IMG submission 188042) | Ecteinascidia turbinata endosymbiont from Florida, USA - Sample 2 (SPAdes) (version 2) | ecosystem: Host-associated > Tunicates > Ascidians > Unclassified | place: Key West, Florida... | reverse complement strand
AGCACAGAATTATTTTGCCTCGCATTAAATGAGACGTTGCTCTTGTCATCACTTTTGTTTTGGCGCACCATTTTTTCTTCTCTCATTTATTGCTCTTTCCTCCCGCTGTGTGTTTTAACTTATTGTTACCAGTTGGTCTTGTTTTGTTTGTGCTTACTATAAATGCTTATTTACAGTACGGTACTGTCAACGTTAATTCAATATGTTTTTCACGCAACCTTTGTCTTTGTTTCGTAATAATCACTGCTTTGCGTACTTCCACTCGTTTTAACTTTTAATTTACATGGACTGAAGATGCTGTATGGCGAAATCGATTTCCATTAAATAACATCAATGCGTGCTGATTTTTGTTACTGGTGCAGTGTGCACAGACAGTGCTTAAGACTTAAGAGGTAGTTATTATGCCATTTCAATATCTCGTTAAATGCTTCACCACTTACGGTTAAGCAGCCTGCTCTGACCGCAACCAAATAGCTTCAGGCGAGTTCAATCAGCTTAAAAGTCGATGTCATTCATGCACGTATGTAGTTCTGCATCACTACCCTGATAGAAATGATTCGGAAAAAGGAATGAACGAACCTTAAAAATTCTCTGGATGCAAATTTAGTAAATGCCTCCATGCAGTCCGGATTTTGTAAGTATGAAAGAGGAAAATAATGTTGTATAGTGAAGTAACTCAAATGCGTATTGATTGGAATCACATTTCTTTTCATGTCGTTCTTTGCCTGTGAATTTTGAAATTCCAGGTATGCGTAAATTATCCAAAGGCAAGCAATGCCAAAAGCTACAGTTCAAGCAGTGAAGTCACAAGAATTACAATGCGTGAAGTTTCGTGGCGCAAAAAAAAAACATTTCCCCTTACTTAAACAAATGTCAATCTGAATGGGCCACTGTAGTTGACACAGTGTTATTGGAGGCAGCAGTGATTTTTTTGATGAAATTGTAAATGTGCAGGTTGTTTGCTAACCGTTTTCAGAATTTTGTTTGAATGAAAGTGTTTTGGCTGTTGCCTACCATGCAACATGTCATAGATCTGAGCAATCCTAGAGTAGACCCAGCGTGGTCATTGATATAGTTCAAGGCTGTTGGGAAAAAATTCAAGTCAGTCAGCTACGTTTGCCATCGTGTCAGCTACAGGTGTAATAAAAACTACTGCTAAATGCTCTTCTAAAAACGATGGAAGATAGCATGTGGTCACGAAGCTTATCTCACTTGTGTAGAGCAGTTACTTGAATACAAATATGTGCAAGTTTATCGCACTAACTCAACGCGAAAAAAAGTCGGCCGATTACTCGATAGCTTACAGAAAACGTCGCCTGCGGCGGACGGCCGCCCGCTATTTGCTTACAGTGAAGAGAAATGCCTGAGATATGCGAACCGTTTGGTACAATATGAGTAATTGCCTTATAATGTTTGCAGCAAACTTTCTGCGTCCTAAAATCCGTTTCAAACACTTTGTGAGGTCTTGCAAGCTTGCGATGGATTTCAGACGTTTTCTCTCCGCTATTTTGGTTGATATGCTGTAAAACTGGTGTTTATTTTCTGCAAGCAAGCGCTTATTTGTTAGAGAACGACTTGTTATCCTAGACATAAACTCACACGCGCTGCACTTGAAAAACGTATGCTTCAGGGTGTGTGAAATGATTTTTTTCATATTTTTTTTTTGTGCGTTAGCCTAGGTTCCACACGAAATACATTAACTAAAAATTATATGTCCATTTATATTTGCTTTTTGTAGTTTGAATATTAAACGGCATAAGAAATAACTGTCCAGAATTACATATTCTGAATAAAATATTGTAGAAAGTTCGAAAAACATATGTTTTCACCAAAAAGCAAAATCTGTAAATGAGATGCAAGATGATGAACATAATTTTATTTATAACACTCATGTGTTGCAAGAAACAAGTCAACACTGGACGTTTCGGGAAAGCAGTGAAAGCTCTTAACAGACTAACGAAACCATGGCGACGTCAAATGAAACCTTGCAAGAGTTTTTAAGGTTTTCGAGATCTTGAAGACATATTCCAGTGTGTTTTATGTCGCTTTCTGGTGTTCACTCAAGAATGCTAACATTTCCAAATACCAGCTGAGAACGTAATTGCAAAACATTGAGCAAATGACGAGTTTGTGACTATAAAAGTACGTTTGTCCGCTTGGTCGGATGCTGCAGTGTAACTGAAGACTGACTAAAGCAGGCCAATGATAACAGGCTCCACTTTTTTACGAACGTCAAGCGACCGTTGAAATCATAATTATTTCGTCACAGATGGACAAAAAATGCTATATTGAACCGGAGCTCAAATTAAAAATCAGAAGGAGACAGAGCCGGAGTTCAATTGAAAATGTAGGCCCGGAGCCGGAGTTACGGCCATTTGAGAGGTAGCTCCGGCCCTGAGTCCTTTCCTAGATAGTAACGGTTTTGCCAAATAAAAATAGCACACCAAACGCGATTGTTATGAGTTACGACACCAGACTGCAATAATGGATCTGCAAGCCTTTGATGTTTCGTTGGTTTAATAATCGCTAAGACTGTGACATCGTAGCTGGCAGGCGTGGCGTCACTTGTTGAACAATGGTTCTCAAACACTGTTCTCAGTGCCCCGTGCACCTCCCAAGCATCGTTTGTGCGGCTTTTAGCAATCCTTTTGTAACAGATTCTATTTGAATAAGAGGTGAAGATGCCTACTTCTTACGCAAAATATATACTCTGTAAGAGATTAGTGTCTGAATCTTTGCTGGGAAAGGATCCCTTTCGATGGACAATGTCTTTCAGTAACACCTCTAAAATTTTGTGCAACAAACTTCGTTAAAATGCAATATAAAAAAACGTGTCAACTGTCTTCTAGTACAATTTTTTTGTGCGGCTCTCTAAAACTTTGCAGGTTTGGATTTGGCTCCCTTCAGCGAAATGGTTGAGAACCACTGTTGTTGAAGTAAGAAAAACGTTAACTACCACAACATCCTACTTTCTAGTCAGATTATTAAACCGGGTCTGCAGTAGTGTAGCGATCTAAAAAGAACGGAGCAATAATGAGCAGGTATATAATAAAATATCCATAGCTTTTGTAGCTGTGTAATCATGCTGTTAGCAGCGAGTATGATTAAAGATATGATACCATTGCAGTCGGTGTAGATTTAAGCGTGGAATGCACAAACGCCATTGTAAAGTAGGAATTTTTATTAGAAACCACAAGGCTTACTGTGACGTTTTGCCAGATTATTGGCAAAGTTCACTAAGAAACATTACGTTTACAAGCAGTAGCATAACATGAAAGTTATGCAAATTGGTAGCGAACTGTCATTGCTTTGCATAGCAGGACATTATCAATAGGGTATGAAAATCAATGTAAACAAATGTGGACTTTTCATGAAGTTTTCATCTGTGGAAAAAATAGATGTTTTCACCACGGTAACCAGTCTTATTTCTCCTAAGCTTAGCGTGTTAAATTGTGTTTTACTTTGCGATTCATCGCTGCTTATTATGAGTGCAAAAGATAAGAAATCAGAAGTTTTCAGAAGAAATCAAATGTGAATTTCTTGCTAGAAGTCATACTATTTCTTTGAACAAAGGGCCTTTGAACACATCTTCGTATTCGGGTTAATGCAAATGTGTGCTTCTTTGAAAGAAAACATGAGAGTCGACGACGTGTTTTGCGCGCTTTTTATGGTTTGCCCGGGCAGTGCTGTTAGCTGGAATCGTCCATACTGAGACAGGCAAAGCATACTAGTGCAAAACATTTGTTCAATTGGGACTGGTCTGTGTTTAAATGCTCGGACACGAATGTAGTTTTGCAAACAGCCATTTTCTTGATTCTGTCGCAAGAAATAACAACAAGTTCTCAGGCATTGAAGGCAAAACCTGCTACTTTCTTTTCAGAAATTGTTTGTATGTCGTGTTTTCGCTGATTTCCTCATGGTAACAGCGCTGCTTGTAACAAACTACCAGATTGAATTACTCAAAATTTTTGATATATTCCCCTGGTTTTGTGTATGTTATTTCATTAATTTTCCATTGAACTTGAGGCACACCAAGACAATTAAAATACTAATGTGTGAAAACGAATGCAAGCCAGAGCTGGAGCCTGAGGCATGAAAAAAGAGATCTCCGGAGCCACACGGATGAAAACCAAGAGCTCCGGAGCTGGAGCCATGTTCATGAAAGGAAGAGCGCCGGAGCCAGAGGTGTCACATTTTTACGACGGCTCCGCAGCCCTGAAATTATCCACACTGTAGCCGGACACATAGACGATCCGGAGTAAAAATCCAACAGATAATTGCTTTAGCAACAACCTCCAACGATTATCATAGTTCAAGGAACTAACAGGTCATAATAGTAGGATATTGAAGTTAACTCGATAGTCAATTAGTGGTTGAGCATTTTCGCTTCCTTGGTGTTTTTCGCCCCCCTATTGCTCTCCTTTCTTTTTTTCGCCCCCTTGCCCATCAAAATCGCCCCCAAGGGGGGATATTCCGCCCACTTTGAAACACTAGGTTACACCCAGACAGTTCTTCGCCACAATTTTCTTTTTGTTTTTCATACCACACTAGTTCTCTCACGTGTGCTACTTGAAAACTATTCCGTGTTTTCAAGTCGAATTTTCAGCTGCCAATCAACTCTGCAGGTGCAGCTTGTTTCCGGTTGAAGCCTGGATCTTGTGCGATTGTCACGCGCTTTGATTTTTCTATTTCACTCAAATCGATTTCCCGCACTTGGTTTGACTTTTCTGCCATGTGATTTGTTCGGGACTTTGTTCAAGGCCAGTTTAAAGAGTTTTTTACAGATCGTTCTTTGTTGGTATAATTAATTTTTTCAGCCATGATGCCTACTCACGTACAATTTAATATCAAAAATCAAGGCAAAACCAGTATAAAATTGCAAAACACAATACCGTAAAAGTATTGCACACGTGTAAGCGTAGCATCAAGGTTTTAACTAAACATTCCATCAATGTACATAGATACGATGACACAAATTAAAACAACGTTTAAGACCGATTTTCGCACTACATTGTCATCGTTCTACCTCATACCACGTCCATTACGTAATAACAATTGCCTCATGCTTGGCTTGTTTGACAGTGGCATTTCCACAGTGAGTTTTTGAAAAAAATGACTCCTGCTTATTTAAATTGCTATCGCATCAAGGTTTTCACCAAATTTTTTGTAAATGACTTTCCAATCCACTCGACGTACAAATCTATACATTAAAACAATGAATCTGATCATAGGTTTACAGCAACAGTGTACTAAACAACTCTATAACAAGTAGTTTTACTGAAAGCAAAAATGGGCGCATACCTGCAAACACGTATTAACCTTTTAGAGACCAACGTTCGCAAAATGGGAACATGTTTTTAAATGTTCGTAACTCTTTCGCGGATTAAAGATGTGCATCCAGTTTTCTTCAGAACTTTCTTCTAGATTGGTGCTATTAAAATTACACCCACTTCATGAAATCCAAATTGTTGTTTTGTTTCTATGGGGGGTTATATTCAGTCAAAACGTAGTTTTTCCAGTGGCCAAACTAATATGTCTTTGTTTATTCTAAACTCGAAAAAAAATTATGCCATGAAATATTTTTTATAGTTCTATTTAACTGATCCAAGCCTTAGTTTAAAATTTTGTTTCCATCTTTTTCCTCACAAAGAGTTTGAAAACGATGTTCCCAAAATGGGAACGTTAGTCCTTTACTGTACAGAAATATCCATGTTTGGCAACAGACGGTCAGTAATAGGAGGACAATAGTGAAGTAATTCGTTGTTGAACAGATGTGAACAGCGTTTTTCACATGCAACAATATGTTTCATTACAGATATACAGTGAAATTACTTCCCAAGATAGCCAGCGTGACGATGGAGTGCTACACTCATGGGCAAAAAATAGGACCACTTGTAAATTTCAGCGAAATCAAACAAACAAAAGTCCTTGAAACTTGCATTTTTTATGAAATGATGTTTTGCCTGAACATTTTAAATATTTAGTGTGTAAGCCACGGCTTGTGTGTGTGGGGGGGTGGTGTTCACTGTGGTGGTGGAGGGTTTCACTGATGCATCTGTGTGGCGGTCGTCGATTCTTCTGTCTCTTGGCTTCCAAACAGTCTTACTGCATCCATATGACAATCAAAATCTACCCTCCTCTAAATTGGCAAAAGTATTACCGTTGCTAGAAAAACTGAAGTCCAACTGTCAACAGTTTGGTGTGTTTCACAAAAATCTAAGTATAAATGAATCAATGGTTCTGTAACGAGGTCTTCACAGCGCTAAACAGTTTATGAAAGGATAACAAGTGAAGTTTGGATGTAAAATGTGGATGCTGTGCAGTGTTCACGGTTTTACGCATAACTTGGATATATAGGCCTACTGTGGAAAAGATTTTCTGAGAACCACTCCATTATAGGACGCACATGCTGTGTCCACCATACTTAGTCCAGTAAGCAGTGATAAACAACATTTAGTTTTCGATAATTTTTTTTGCAATGTACCAATTGTTGTGTGATCTGGTTGCCAAAGATATCAGAGCCTGTGGTAGGCTACAATTTGAGAAAATCGAACTGGACGCTGCCCTTTGATTGCAAACAAGGACTGTAAGAAACAGCCCAGAGGATCTTAGGCTTAGCGTTCAGATGGCAGTGTTATTTGCGTGAGATGGAACGATAACTGTTCAGTCACGATTGCCAGCTACTATTTTACTGTGACGTCTATTATCGTGGCATGGATGTGTGCGACTGTATGCTGTCATCATACGGACCACTGCTGCGATCACGACAGTGGTGGTAGAACCCTTTTTAGGAACAGCCTGAATCTTTCTGTTGTGACGGATTTTCGCCTTTACAGCAATGCCAATCACACTAAGACCACTCATCTCCAATTTCGAAGAGAAATCGCAAGGTATTTGGTAAAAGCAGAAACAAGTCTCCCTTGGGTGGCCCTATGCAGCTCAACGCAACACAAAAGCAAGTTACGACGGCGTGAATCCTACACTGAAATCTGTCTCACAAGATGTGTTTTCTTCCAAAAAAACACTAGGCCTTAATGTGACAAATTTGAAAAGAGACTTCATAAGAAATGCAGTGCACTGTTCCACACACAGTGAGGTGAAGTCTTTTTAACTTTTCTCGAATCGCTGGCATACGTGGCTGTTTTCAGCAGTTGATGTTTTCGCTTTGTCATGTTGTAAAAAGTAAACCAGCGTATTTTAAGTGCAACATGTGCAGACCCCTAACCAGCTTGGAACACCACGGACGGCGAAGAGTTTTCTGAGAGGGGCCCATATTTTTAAACTTTGTTCAATAGTTTTGACCTATGCCCAACGCATTATTCCAGGGGGGCGGAAAAGTTTGCAGGGAGTTTCCTGGTTACAGGCCTGAACATCTGTTTGAAGAGCAGTCTACAGAAAGGCAATTCAAACGCTAGTAAATACCCAAACTTACTAAAGAAATACAAGCAATTTCTCATTAATTTTTCCAGAGAGAAACGTGGCCAGTTTTATGTATTTTCAAGTAGCAGAAGACCCCAACTTTCCCAAAATGGGAACATAATAAAATAAACAAAGTAAAGCAAAATTTGGAAAAAGAAAATTCTTTATGGTTTTATTATGGTAAGTAGACAAAAGTTCCAAAAAAGCATGAAAAATATTCACTGGGTCTGTGGGCCGTCTCTAAAGGGTTAAGTGAACGTAGGTACGGTACAAGCTTGACAGAACGAGACGACAAATGCTGACCATGCAGCGGCAGCTAACACGGGCGTAACATGAAAAGTGTATGCGCACAGAATCACAGAACGTCTCCGAAGTTCGATCGCGACTGGAATCTTGATGATTGTGCATGACGTGCCCTAGGCAACACACACGCGTCTCCACTAGGAGAATTGGATATACGCGAACTATTAGTGCAAACTGATACCATTAAAACAAATATAAAACATATTTTCACTCTCATAAGTTATGTTAAAATCAATCGCCTCTCTGTCCAACAGAAGCAAATGCGCGGCGATATTTTACTTTTGTCAGCGGTATTTCCCCTAACGTCACGCGTTTCCTGAGCATCAGGCATCCATGTCATATTCTCTACGCATCTCTGCGCATGAGAGAAAACCAGTTTCAAGAAGAGAAAGTATTGCTTCACAAACATTTTGAAACTACAGAAAGGCAAACTATCTTTCATAAATTAATCTTTCTGTTTACTTCAACTGTTAAAAGTAAAATTTAACTTTAACCTTTACAGATCTAGCACAATATCAACAAACTTGGTATTTTCTTAATAATGCACGTTGCAGTCGCGAAATTACAGCGAAATGACCTTACAGTTTGTTCACTTCAGCAAAACACATCAGTAGACCTTTTTACCTTGTGAAGATGCTATTAATTGTTCCAAGTAATGCAAAGCAAATCAAGTTTGTGTGATAATAACTGCACAGAAAGTCAATACCATCTTCTTATACTCTACTGTGCAAAAATCAAAATATGCAACATGCTAGTGAAGAAGGCTAAGCCTTAGAGTATATGAGTAGCCCATTTTTCATACAAATTCTTAGGCGTCTCCACACGAAGACAAAGTTTCTACAGAAATGCATTAATAGTTCGTAAATTTGTGCACAAGTCACATTTTGCTGCTGTAAACAAGGTTTCAATGCACTATGAAATAACTGACTCAAGAAAAAGTACATCATAGCCATAGGCGATGTTCAGGAAGTTTACGATTTTTTACAAAAAATTCCAACGTTGACGCAATTGCTCTATTTCATTTCGCCACATGCGTGCAACACAAGGTGGTACAAACACATGTGTTTTTGCCTGCAAGGCCTACGCTTACGCACGAAAAAGGCATCTGGTGATGCGCGTACGCTACGCAACACTGCTGTTGCTGCTTTACAAGGAAATGCTTGCATCATGCAAGCATGATACATGAGGTTGCACCAACTTCCTGCTGAAACATTGCAGCGAGTGTTGGCAATGCGCAGGGTTGTCAATTCAGCGCATTTTGCATTGTATCTAGCGGATTTTAATCCAGTCTATCTGCAAAATAATTGGTCTGGAAGCAACCGCTAGATTCTAGCGGATAATTGGTCTAGCAGCCTTTAAAATTGGCCCTATTCAAATGGATTCTAGCGGAACTGAGCAATTTTCGTAGTTTGAAAGGTCTGTTCAGACTTGGCAACCCTGGCAATAACAGCCAATTTCACGAGCAGAATGTGTGGTGGCGAGCACGTATTCATGTAGTATGACTTGCAGCAGCAGGTTTTATACCTGTACAAAACAAACGGCATTCATTCACGTGTTGAATCTACCGCGGCTTCGCAGTGACTGTCGTAAGAAAAGGTAAACGATTAATTATCAGTTGACATAAAATCCTAGTAATACGTAAAGATTCAATTGAAAGTAAAAGCTTCTTGAACATATTGTACCAGACAAAATTCAGAATAACTTTAAAGCTGTATAAAATGAGATTGCATAAGTTTACTAAATCAAGAAAATGTATTTGCCAGAAGTTTTATGCGAATTCAGATATGAGAAAGAAATAAGGTCTCTTTCAGTGTCAGGATCCCATTTTAGAGCGCAATTAAGGTTAGTTGTTATAACCGCCTTATTTTGCTGGTCGGATTTTATGCGTTTCTTGACAACTAAATACTTCATTATTTATCGAGACAGGGGTTGCAGCTGCGCAAAATGTCGCAAAGAGACTTCGCGAAAAATCGCAAAGGACATGGCTAGCGCTGTAAGCTTCCTTGAGAGCTAGTGCCTAGCTTCCCTGAAAATCACTTTATTTTATTTAGTCCATACTTTTATTGAGAGAGAAGGAAACAGCTCGCAACTGAAAGCACGAATTGACACACATTAATTGACGCATGTTAAACGCTTATACTATCATTACAACGCCAGTTTAATAGCCTAGGCCCAAAACCTATGAACTGTCTTAACGTGACCTTATCTTTCTATCAACACTGAGATGACATTTGATCAGGACGCACAGCTTCACACTTTATCATGCGCGTGACTAAACGGCTTCCTGCTTATTACAATCAGCCTGAGCGAAACTAGTCAATAAAATATATCTGAGAGAAGCTGGGGAAAGTTGTGCTATTTGTACTCAAAAGTCGCGGTGTGCAAATAAGGTGCCGGGGGCACTATGGCCGTTTTGCTGGACAGCAGAAAGCCTAGTGAAAGCATTTGGAATCGAGCTCATTGTCGCAGTAGAATTAATTCGGGAACAGCCTGCTTAGTAATCTAGGGGGACGAGTGTTAGCTTGGCCCCCCCTGTGTCATGTGACATGTGTCAGGTGAGTTACTGCGGTTTCTCCTCGTGTTTGTGCTGGTCTGCTTAGCGGTACGATGCTTGTTTACAGTTGACGTTCAGTGATGAAAATTTAACACCAATGCCATTTGCCATGTATTAAAAAATCGAAAACCAAAGTCTTGTACAGCAATATTGTACAAATCCGTTAGGTGTTCGGTTATCAAGGCACATCTAAAACAAACTATTGCGTTGTAGGCCATAGTTTGATTTTAGACGTATAAAGTGGAAAAGAACTATTACGTCAAGTTTACGTTCAGGAGTTCAATGAGACGTTCAACAGTATCACATTTATTGTTACCTATTTAGCAGTGATGTAGGAAGCGGGTGCATGGGGTACAAGCGCACCCCCATACGTTTTGATTTATCATAAATCTGGGCAAAGTTCCTGAAAATCTGGGCAAAATCCCTGACAATCCGATCAAAAATAGCGCCCAACGTGGTTTGATTTCCAAAAACGGACCCCAACGTTTGTAAATTCATGAAGACTTTTTTCTGGAGGTCATACCAAAAAAAAGGTCTTCATGATCATTGTGGGAGAACATTTGTAGGCAAAAGTCGCACAAAAACCTTTTGGGTAAATTTGGGAAAACTCGGAAAAAATCCTTCACACTCCTAAAAATTTGCCTGCTCCTACACCAATGCTTTTTAACATCCAAAACATCTTTGGCTTACTCAAAAATGGCTTCTAGGCAGTGCGAAAAGCTGGCTCTATGCTTTTTATTGATTTTTTTTATTTAACGACAATCTTGCTACAGGCGGTAGCCTGGTTGGTGCAATCTTGTCGTGTCACGTCGAGCTTTGATAATATAACAACGCAAAAAGAATTAAAACAACAAACGGAAATACAAAAACAAATGCACTGCATTGCTAGCATCTCATACAGCACTTCAGGAACGCATCAACAGTATTGAATACAGCATTGAAACGAGGTCGACGCATGATCTTTTCTTCTTTTGACTGGATACGTAGAATTTTAAATTCACGAACAGGACACGGCTGAAGTAACACCCTGCGTATGGGCGTCGAGGTCGACGCATCAGGAACGTCACATAGATACAACGTCACATAGATATAAACGAGGTCGACGCATCAGGAACGTCACATAGATGTAATGAAAATTGCAACAGATCGGCATCAACAAAAAAAATACAACAGGAAAGCACGAATCTCCCATAGATGGTATACAGGGTCACGCGGATGTTATCAAAATCTATTACAAGACTTGAGAAAATCATCCACGGCGCAAAACACAGCAACCGAGATATGTGATGGCTCGTCATCAGGCAAGCCAAATAAGAAAATGCGCAGCAACTCAACGTTACTCAGACAATCATAGAGCTCAGGCGATTTGTTGTCAGTTACAACATTACAGACCCTATTGAAAAGGATCGCTCGTGCGGCATCATGAAATTAACAGTAAAAGAAACGGTGAATCTCAGTTTCGATATCACTGCAAACGCAAGTACGATACGATTTTTTATTGATATTCAATGGACTGTGGGCGAGGCGAAGCATACAACGGACAGATGTCAAGCGAGGATTAACTCCCAAAAGGTGATGAGTATTTTGTTTTGCAACATGGTAATAGGACTTTAAACGATTCATGAAATTTGGGTGACTTCGAGAAGATTTAATTTCGAGTGGGAGAGAATTCCATAAGCTACAGGCCTTTCGGAGAAAAAAGTTAAATGCCAGTGATTTTTTAAAAAGCGGAATCTGAACGTCTAGATTGTGGCGCAAAGTGTAGGGAACAAATTCACCGAACGACCTAAAGAGATTCAAAGGGAAAGGGCAGGGTACCAAACGAAAAATTATTTTAGAAAAATAGCGGAGTATAGATATTTCTCTGCGATGGATTAAGGTTTTAAGGTTTAGATCAAGTAGAACATCTGAAGAGGATGTAGTTTCTAAACAGCCTAATATGATTTTAGCGGCGGAGAGTTGGGCCTTATCCAGATGTTTGTCGCTATCAGAGCAGTTGTCATAAATAATGCTTCCATAGTCAAAAATGGGTAATATGTTTGTTTTGTAGATAGTAAGGAAAGAGTGGCGAGGTAATGAATTTGAAAAAGATCGAAGACGATTTATTTTGGTCATTACTTTCTGATGAAGGTGGAGAATATGAGTATGCCAAGAGAGACTGTGATGAAAGATCAAACCCAAATGTTTATGTGTATCGGTTTCTGAAAAGTGAATATTATTGAAAATAAAGGGGGATGGATGTTCCTCTGGTTAGATATTGTCATAACAGCAGTTTTAGAAGGATTGAAGTTAACATTGACCACTTGTATAACGTGGAAAGATCTTGAGAAAGTATCCTAAGCAAGTGAATGGGACATTTGAATGAATAATATAGAGTGGTGTCATCCGCGAAGAGAGAAATGGATGCATTAATATTTTTAGCAATGTCGTTGACATAGATCAGAAATAACAGAGGGCCTAAAACGGATCCTTCAGTTTGAGAACCTGTTTTAAAAAGAGGTATTACAGTGGCAGTCTTCCAAACTGTGAGATATTCCTCAGAGGAGAAAATAAAATTGAAGAGAAGACTGAAGGGAGTAGCGAGTGACTAACTACAAATTTTGAGAATCCGATTTGGCAGATTATCAAATCCCTTGCATTTATTAGGATTCAGGCTATTTAAGACTTGAAAAACTTCGAAAAGGTTCAATAACAGGAGATAGTAGTCGCTGATCGGTAAGATATTCCAAAGGTGGTAAATTTTGGTAATTGTTACTTCGAGAATTTGAAATGGAAGTGAAGTATTCATTGAAAAGATTGCATTTAATACGATTATCATGAATAGGTCTTCCATTCACATTTGATGGGTAACTACGTTTTTTACTCGGCTTCCATTTTTGATTTAAAAGCTTCCAATAATTGAGATCAGAGGTTTTGACAACATTTAGTTTGCTCATGAACCGCTCGTTATATTTTTGTTTCGCCAGTTTTATTTTGCGTTGAACTAGGTTTCTGGTTTTATTATTTAGAAGTCTGTTTTTGGTTTTAAGCCAGCGTTTGTAATAGCGAGATCTTTTTCGAATTAGAAGTCGGAGCTCGCGGGTAAAAGGATAAACTGTTTTTGTGGGAATAAAAGCTTTAAGCGTTTGGTTTATGACATTTGTAATATTTGAAAGAGCTGAATTAACATTGGGTGAATTAATGATAATGAGTTCCCAAGGGGTTATATGCAGTGCATTGTTCAAACCTAAAAAGTCCCCATTATTATAGTCCCACACAAAAAATGGTTTAGAAACAACGCGATGTTTAAGTGAAAAATTTAGTTCAATAAAAATCGGGTTGTGATCTAAATTGTTGATAGGGTCTAGGACTCCGTGAGACAGGACTGCCGATGGTACATATGTCAAAGCCCAGTCAAGAATCATAGCTGAATCGCTGAATCGGTTTGAATACAGAATGATCATTGAAGTCACCAATAATCAGAACACAGCAATCAGGGTCAACTAGAAGCGACTCTAATACAGTAGATAGGGAATCGGTAAACTTTTGCTTGAGAAAAGAGTTAGAATTTGGTGGAAGGTAGCACACTGCAATATAAAGACAACGAAAATTTGTAGTTTTAAGTTCAAGCCACAGTATTTCAACCTCATTTGATTTAAAATCGAAACGGCGAACATAAAAAATATCATTTTTAACATAGGCTAAGATGCCACCGCCATGTCGATTTCGATCCAGACGAAAAGGATCGGCATAGCCATTAAGTTGAACAGTAACGTTATCGATCGAATTACCTAGCGACGTTTCAGTTAAACAGACCACAGCAAAATTGTATTCTGTGGCTAGGAGTTCGATTTCATCTAATTTCGTAGTGTTGTTATGAGCAAGTACGCTTCTCGTGTCAACATGAACTGAAAAAATAGTTGAATTTAACGCCATTTGTTTTAATTAAAACTAATCTGCCAATACCCTCTCACTGTCGGCATAAAGGCAATAATCCGCACCTTCAATTTTCTATCTTATGCTTTTCCCCGAAGTAAATAGTTTGGAAGCTTTCTTTAGAAGGGCTTTGCGCTGTTCCTGCATGGACCGTGGCAGATGACTTGTAATATTCTTTCGAAACTGTCTTGCTCTTGGTGCCAGTTTTAAAATCATATTTTTGTCTTTCATTTTGACGAACTTAACTACAGTAGCTGGAGCCTGTGAAGAAGTTGAGTTGGAGGGTTATAATGCTGATTTATGTTTTGGAAGTCGGTGAACAATGGCAAACGATATTTTTACAAAGTCAGATTCAGAATATCGCAAGGAAATGGTAAGAAATGAGCGTATCACATGTTCGCTTTGTTCTGGCGTCTCCTCGGGAGATTCTAAAGGTAGACCATGAAAAAGAAGGTTATATTCTTTTGATCGCAATGCAGAGACTATTTCAGACTTCCTTGTATTCTCGCGCATTTCTGTCAACTCTTTCTCAACACCTTTGAGATCAGATGTCAGATCTGAGATTGTGTTGTATGCATGCTCTAAACTTGTTTCAGCCAGCTGCAAGCGTTCCATAAGAGATTTTTCAATTGCTGAAAGGCGTTCTGAAAGTCTCTTTTCTACTGATTGCAGTAACTTGTACAGGTCCGATAATTGCAGAGCTTCGTTTCCCTCGGGCGCCTGACCAGCCTTGTGCTTTCGTAGAGTAATTGCACTGTTCTTTTCCACACTTGTTTTAGTTTTAATCTATTTGAATCACTGACAGTCAATATTCGTATGCACAAGACTCAAAATACAACTCCGTGAGTATCAGAGGCAAATCCAACAAAATTCTACTAAACCTCAAAGAAAGAAACTGATAAAATTCAGACGAAACCGTTTCCCAAGTTCCTGAACAACAGCTGTCTGAAAAACACGTCCGTTCAGCTTGAAGGTCAGTGACTGAATCGATGCTTCTTTGCGCAGCATACACAAAAAAAAGTCGTCAGATTCACCAATTTCATAACCAATGTGCAGAATAACAGCAAAAATTGTGGGATGCGCCAATCAAGATTCCTGTTTTTCGGCAACACTTAGCGCAATCAAGTCTCAGCAATGATCCACTGCAGCGTGCGAATATCTTACCTAAGCGGCTGTCTCGTGCGAATGGCGTTGTTGACATGAAACAGAAGTAGTAACAAGCCGGCTTCCGTCGGCTAGGTAGTAGTGACGGCACGGGCTGCTAATGGTCCGGTTTTTGAGAGGGCTGCGATAGTTGAACCAGTGGGCCGCTAACTATATTTTTGGCGGTTATAATTCACCGGGCCATTACTTCCCGCTAATGATAAAAAAAATTTCAAAAATTTTCTTTCAAGAAGAAAAATCCAGTGGTTTGAAAAAGGAATGAAACCAATTGGCATTGCATTACAGATGCTTAATTTGAAGGCAAACTTGTTCTTCCCATATTCGAGCCGATGAACCCCGTCATTAACTCTGGCAGTTACTTTAAGGGTTTTTCGTAGTACATGATGATGACGTCTTGCATGAACGTGGCGAACCGCGAAAGCACAAGAAATTTACAAATTAGCCAGATCTTTTAATGGGCCTGAAGCACATACCTGAAGCACAAGAAGTTTTCAAACTAGCGAGATCATTGTTTGTGCAACTATAGGCAAAGTTATGATGGTAGTTTTGCTTCACGTTCATCGTGTTCTTCCATTTGATGCCCACCACAGTCATAGTAACTCCAAATATTTGACCATAAAGAGAAAAAATGTTTCAAATATTTCTGAAATTAAGATACAGAAGAAGTTGACCAAATACTTCACGAGGAAGACAAACATTGCAGACCAGTGGCCGATCCAGATTGGTCGTTTGAGGCAACTTCCCCCTCAAACGTCTGTGGCGCTCCTTTGCCATAAATGCGCCAGTTTTGATGCCCGTGGATTGTAGAAACAGAGATGAAAAATATTCCAAAATAAGCAATGTTTTTCGCTTGGTGAAACGTTAGGATTTACGTGCCGGACGTTACACAACCTCTTAATGAATAGCGTGTAAAATGCTGTTGTTTCGTCACAGTACCACTGCTTCGTTATTTTTTGCCGCGTGAGAACTGCCCAGCCTTACGTTATGTAATTGACGCAGCTCTCGACGTTGCCGCTCTAACGAGGTTAGGAGGCACCCAGGGCAAGAAGCAACTCTGGCACCCCCATGTTCAAACCTGAGGTCTTTCGGAAGCACAGGTACTGTATTGAAGACATTACTTGTGATATTGTTGGGTCTTTTCGACACCCTCCGCAGTCGTTTGGTATCCCAGCAGAGATTCGGTGCCCCTATAGTGATTTGGCGTCCGGGGAATTGTCCCCCCCCCCTTCCTAACGTCCCTGGCCGGGCAGAACAAAATTGGTTTGTTTTTGACATCTTCATTTCTAGTGCGTGATGACAGCCTTGAAAGGAAAGGCAGAAATGAAAATAGGAATGTAATATAGAAAATTTATAACTGACTCAAAATTTTAGAAGCCTCAAAAACAAAAAAATAAGTTCCAGGGCTGTTGTCAGTGCAGTTCATAAGTCCGCAGTATGTCTACATCGTACGTTTGCAACATAAAGGTGAGTGGATAAGTTTATTGACGGAACTAAGCACCTGATTGAACCATAATGCAGCTGGTGAAAAGCTATAATTGTATGCGTTAGCAATCAACTTGCCGCTATGTGACAAAAATGCATTGAACGTGCTCGATTAGCTCAAATAATTTTGACCTAATTATACAGTTGTGCAAATCCTCACTTCATGTACAAGGACAACGCAGAGAAGTATTGAATTACCGCTAGGGACGTAACGAGGTTAGATGGCGCCCTGCGGCCTGTGTGGCGCAGAAGAACAAACCGTCGACCATGTTGTCCTCAAATGTCCAATCCATCGACCTCCTCGTGGACTGCACGGCCAGACGGTTCCGGGCGATGAGACAATCGAATGGCTGCTCGACTCCTGCCCTGAGATCTAGAGCGGCCAATCGGTTGTTATGAAGAACTGTCTCGAAAGAAGAAGAACTTGTGCATCCAGTGAAAGAGTTCTTTTCATTGAGCGGATCTATTTGAGAACAAAGGAGAACTCGACTCTGTGCGAAAATCTTGAATTCTGTTCTAGTTTTGAAAAAATAATATAATTTTGAATAAATGATATGGCTCTCTTGGGATAGAACAATGTCAATTTCGTTTGATCACTGCTTATGTATTTTGTAAACAAGAAACTTTGCAGATCGATTCAACACTATATATATGCATTTACATGCGTGCGCAAATATCTTGCAGATAATTTTACACATCTCCTTTCCTTGTTCAGAATTATTGTCTTTGTACGATGTGTTAAAAGCAGCAACTTTTGCTTCAAAAATAATGGTTTTTCTGACCTGATCTAATATAAAACTATTAAATAATATCAACTAATTTAGTGTTGAAATCGTGCGCAAAATTTTCTGATTTACTCCGTTTTGAATGCTATGTTAAAATGACAAGCAATCAAAGAACACATTTTTGAATTTAATTTTGGTGCCGGCAATTAACGGCAGGCCGAAGCCTGACTTTTGCTTCTTGCCGGGCGGTTAAGATGAACGCTTTTGCCCTTGGAGCGTTACGACGATTCACTCAATGATAGTATTTGTTGGATGTCGGGTAAGACACATTTTAATAAAATTCATACAGATTTAGTCTAACGACGGTGCGTCTGCGTGTGAAACTGAGCAATGCACATTTGGTCATTGAAATGCAGCTTTGAGAAGGGTTGCTGTGTATTAAAAAATTGCTCTTTTGTTTTTGAGCTAAATCTTTTGAACTAGTTTTGAACTGAATCTTTTCGAAAACTAAATATTTTTGTGAGTTTTGAACTAAATCTTTTCTACAATTTGAGTAGATTTTGCCAGATATCTGTGTACATCAAGGGTAATTCTTTGAAATGGTTGGATTTTGAAATTTAGGCACCTTACCACTGGTTGTATAAGACAGAAAACACGAAACTTCTTAACGTCCTCTTTTTGGAAACTTAAACATCCATTCAAAGAAGCTTTCTGAGCGACACTTGCTTCAGGGAAGGTGGAAAGGTAAGTGTTTGGAGTGGTGTGGTTTGCACATTTTTCCATTTTCTGAAAATACTGTTTGCAGTATTACTAGGAATATTGTACAACTTCTTGATTTCCGTAACCAACTGATGTTACAAAATGTACCAACTCCAATGATGTTTTCTGTTGAAATGAACAAGAAAACACTACTGCCTAGCAGTAAATTCATCAGCAATGCAATACTCTACGTACCGTATTTATTCGATTGTCAGCCGCCCTTGATTTTAAGCCGCACTTGAACCTACCTTACTTTAAGCCTCTGGAAATACGTTACTGGTGCTAGTGCTACGACAATTTTTCGAATGCCATTTCATCGAACGACAATTTATCGAACCGACAGTTCACCGAACCGACAGTTTAAGAAACGGAAATTAATCGAAACGACAACTTATCGAACCGACTGTTCATCGAGCGACTGTTCATCGAATGACAAATTATCGAACAACAGTTTATCGAACCTTCAGTTTATCGAACGGCAGTTCATCGAATGGTAGTTTTTCGAAACGACAGTTTATCGAAACGACAATTTGCCGAACGACAGTTCATCGAACGACAACTTATCAAACTGCGATTTATCGTACCGACAGTTTGTCGAACCCGACAGTTCATCGAACGACAATTTATCGAACGGCAGTTTATCGAAAGACAGTTTATTGAACTCGCAGTAAACGAGTAATCGGATTTGACTGTCGCAAGACATTAGTGGAGTGGTCACCACGCTGCAATATATAGCTGCAGTCGTAACTCTCTACTTAAGTTTTCCAAGTGCATAGTCCGTTATTACAGTAACTTTCGTTGGTATCGATTGGTGGTTAGCAGATGCCAGAACCATCAAAACAAAAGGTCGGGACAGCAATGAAGCTAGCAATTGTGAGCGATTGTGAAATAGTTTTGAAGTGTACATCATTTTAAGTGAGAAGTCGGACGGAAGTGACTTTGCAAGGTTTTAGGTATGTCAGCAACAAAACTCAAAATAGGGTAACTTTCTGAAAATGCGAGGAAAACCTCAAATGTTATAGTTGTGCATTATCCACAGCCGAGGAAAGCAGCCTCATGAGAGCGCCATCTGATCACAGTCATTTTATAAGCAACTGCTTTCGAACAATTGCACAGTGAACACAAATAATTTTTAACGTTGTGCCAGTGGCGTATCTATGCAAAATGGCACCATGGCAAAGTTTAAATGTGTGTCCATTTTAATAAATGAAATATTAGATATTAGCAGAATTTTTACGAAAGATAAACCACGAAGATAATGTCTATTTTTCCTTTAAACGTTTCAGCATATAAAATACAATCTATCCATAAGGACCACAACATAATCCTATGCCTATTATGGTTATTACAAAAAGTATATAAATATTCAAACAGCAATGTCATCCTAAATTGTGCATACTAATGACTGACCAAATTGTAAATCTTTCAATAAGATCGCACAACATAGTGCAAATACAGGCATGAAGCAACAATTTCTTTTAAAATGAATCACATTTACTTTGGGTGGTAAAATAAGGTATTGGTAATGGTAATGGTAATGGTTTATTGTTTCATATGACTCAGCCAATAAGCAGAAGCACCATAAAAGCCATCGTATGCAGTAAACCAACCATTAGCGAACATTAGAGCAAATGAGAATACAATGGCACAATAGCTGATCAGTGTAAACAAAGAGGGGCGCTGTGTCACATAGGATTGGCGAAAGACC
>Ga0210059_1005696_pt1 | contig 20030 bp, 13 predicted proteins | sample Ectturendosymbi2_FD_188042 | JGI IMG/M metagenome (GOLD analysis project Ga0210059, IMG submission 188042) | Ecteinascidia turbinata endosymbiont from Florida, USA - Sample 2 (SPAdes) (version 2) | ecosystem: Host-associated > Tunicates > Ascidians > Unclassified | place: Key West, Florida... | reverse complement strand
CGTTACATCAACGCACAGCTGCGCTTACCAAGTCGCGAAGGTTCAGTGTCGAAGACGTGATATGTTGTTGCTTGCATCCTCTTGCCTCGTTTCTCCCGTTGTGAGTTGATGAATTTTTCGAAGAATGCTGAGGATTGCGGCGTAAGCTCGCCGCCCGCACCTCATTGACAAAGAAACATCAGTCCTTGTCTCCATTCCCGTAATCGTATCATTAGTTTGCATCAAGCGCTCCATTCAAGTTCACCTCTTAATTCCGCTGTTGTTGCTTCACACAAGCGTTGTTATCCGGACGTCATTGCCGATCTTTTGCTGCAAGTATTTTTCTGTGTTTTGCAGTTGCAGCAAGCTGTAGTGTGAAGTGCTTTTGCGTCATGGTGAAGTGCACCAACCTAATGAATTGACAAGTAAACCGAAATTTTCGCTTCGCTTTCACGTTTGATGCCGGGTGTTGCTGAATGTTTCCGAAAAATCGTCTACATCTTAAGCTGCGTTCTCAAGCAAACCTTTTGCATTACGAGTCAACCAAGGTCAGATGAAAACGTTCCATCGTCATAATTACCATCCAGCATTCTTGGATAAAGTCAGTAAATGCGCTAGTTTAATTCTTTTGTTTGTTAAAGCATGAGCCTCTGTCGTGATTATGGATGACGTTTTATGTTTTGGCCAGATAGTTGCTTGAGTTTACTTGTTGTTTATCATTGCTTCTTTGAAGTTTGTTGCGCTGTGTAGAGTGTCTACGGCTGACGTCTTAAAAAATGACAGTTATAAGTGAGATGCTTGTTTGCCAGGGTCATGTCTTCTTTTGATGGCGATGAATGCGTGTGCAAGTCACGTGTGTGTCGTGCATGAAGTCACATGCCGTACGTTCAGTTTTTCAAGAGTCTGCCACAGTGACGTCGATCCATTTTGGGCCGATTTTCTGGTCTCAGTCGAATTACTCCAGCATCACGCAGGCTGTGTTGCTCATCAGTGGTTCCATGTCTTTTCTAGGCTTCTGATATTTGTTTGGTGTATTTCAATCCACTTTATCCGACATGTTCTGAAATCTTGACGTTCTGTTTTTTGGCAAATAAAGTGAATGCAAATTTCTGCAAATGTGGTGGTGACTGCCACTCATCTGCTAGATGGAATGCTCGCAGCCGACCTAGGGTAAGGCCACGTAACTCTGATTTTTCAACACATACCGTGCGGCCATGGCTGTTAGTGATTTTGTGATTCTTGAGAAACTTGCTCGTTTGCTTGCAGCCGGTTGCCTCCTGTCTCAAACCTACCCTACAGTAGGTTGAACAAATCATTTGTTCTTCGCGAAATATTATTCGGAATTTCTCTGCAAACGAAATGACTAATCAAAGTCATTCATCCGCCGGCGTACTTGATCAAAGTTAATTACAAAAATTATGAGGCTATTCGACATTGTATCGTCCCATGAAACCGGTAATCAACTTGCAACGTGAAGATGGAATGTTTGTTTTGCGTGGTTTCAAGGTGCGGTTGCGTTCTTCAGCCTACACTTCGAAAAAGGAATTCGTTGCAGTTACATTTGCGGGTGTCTTTTTTCAGTGGGATTCCTAAATAGAGCAAAGCTTGCCACACTTGTGCATAACGATCTTTATTCATACATTTACTGCCATTCCCGCTATTGCTCTGGGGAGGTCGCAGGGACAGCACCCTCACGACTTGCAATACCTTACGTTTAGATATGTAGTCACGCCACCTGGTCCTTGCGCGACCTCTGAGTCGCCTTCCAGTGAGCGTACCCAGCAGGAACTGCCTCGTCAATCTTTCCTGGGACAGTCCGGACACACGGCACGATACAACGCGGCTGGGATCTCTCTATTCGAAGTGTCTCGACATTCAGGACATTACAAATTTCACAGCTGTGCATTTCATCGCGAAGTGTCACGTCGTGAATTCTTTCCAAAAATCCCATCTCTGCCACGTGCGCTTGAGGTAGCACTTTTCAGATATTGCGCAAGATTCATTGCCACAGGTGAGGTTATAAGTGATAGCTTTGTGGCGTTTGAAATCTGGCGTTTTGTCACCACAGAGCAATAAAGCTCACGCAAAACTGCGCTTGCTTTACCAAGCCGCGTATCAATCTCCTTGTTCTGACTTCCGTCACTCGTGAATACCACCACAAAGTACTTAAATCTCTCGACCTTCTGCAGTGTATTGCCGCTTACTTGGAGCGTGCACTGGCTTGTGTTTCTGACGAGACGGATACATCGGTCTATTTATTACTGAATTTCATTCCAGCTTGGTCGCACGCTCCTGAAAATTGATCAAGTGCGTAAGTTGAAGACCTGTTCAGAAGATGCACAAAATAAACGGTTGATCCCACAGCTTCCAATAGTGACACTCGCGTTGACTCGACTGTGACTGTTTGTCCTAAATCAGTGTGTTCCAACTACAGGCCCGCGGGCCGCATGTGGCCCACAGAAGCACTCAGGAAAAATCTTCAAATCCGAAATTTGTTAAAAAGCGTGTGAGGTTACGTTTGTCTCACTGAATTGCTTGCGCTTGCTAAAGTGCATTTGCATAACAACAATGCATACTACCTTTTCTGTGTACCATTATTGTTTTTGTTTTGTTTATTTTACGGATAAATTAGAAGTTACGGCCCACCGCTAACCCTCCCTCCGCTGGGGCACCTGTCTAGATAACTTCTGTTTTTTGGTGCCCCGGCATTCGTTGTCTTGAAGAGTACATCTGGCGCAACGAACTCACTACCGACAAATAAATCTGTCTGTATATCCGCTAAATGCGTCCTTGTCAAAGTGGCTCCCGAGCCAAATTAATTGCCCACCCCTGCAATAGATAATTTTAATTAGAACAAGCACAACATCTTTTATCGAAAATGTCCACTAACGATGTTAGAGACTGTAGAGAACTTCTGGAAATTAGTCAGCAAAGACATATTTCCCAAACTGAAGGATTTCTCATTGAAAATGCACTCGATGTTTCCAAACACATACACGTGTGAGAGTACATTTTCTACGATGAAGCAAGTCAAATCTAAAAACAGAAATCGAATGGCAGACAAAACATTGGGCGATAGTTCCCAACTTGCACCACTAACACTGGTACTGATGAAGGAACGATTGTGTCAGAGACGCCTCGACCACTGGCATCCCACTGATAGGGATTCGTAATAATTGCTATGTGCCATTGTGTAATAATTTCAATGACGCTCCACTTATCTTTTCTTTTTTAGTTTTAAATGTTGTGAATCTGTTGTTATATATCATCATTTTATTGGTAGTGGCCCGCGAGTTGTCACATTTTTGTAAAATGACCCGTAGATGAAAAGTAGTTTGACAACGCTGTCCTATACATATCCACTATGAAGACGAGTCCAACACCCACAGTTAATTAAACTCCGCCGACACGGACACAAACGTCTGGGGAGAACAATGGCTTAACGGCCAGTAACAGGCGACCGGTAACACTCTCAAAGCTTTTCTCGAAGAACGTGATCGTATGCTTTCTCCAGGTCGACAAAACACATGTAGACCAGACATGGCCACGGATCTGGAGTGCTTGAGTGTACTCCGGTAAGACTCTGCGATTTGTTTCGGATCCGGAGTCGGAGTCGTCAAAATTTTGTGAAAAAACGGACCCGGATCCGGACTCACTTATTTTCGGCAGTATCAGGAGTCTGCGTGCGTCATTTCTCAAGTAAAAGCAATGCTGAATTTCGGTCGCAACGATGGTTGCCTTGAGTTTGAACAGGAGTCGGATTCCCAAATTTGAAAAAAAATTCGGATCCGGATTAAAGATTTGGAACAGGAGCGGAGTCGGAGTCTGAAAATGTGACTCCGGCAACCTCTAATGTCGACGTCTTTGGCATACTCCCAAGATTTCTCGAAAATTTCCCGGAAAGTAAAAATTCAGCCTGTAGTATTACAGACAACCTCACTGGGTTGTCGTCTAGCTTTTGTTAAGTTATATCGCGGCATATTTTTTCGAGGCACGGGCCTACACTTCTCCAGGGCGACTAAGGAGAGAAATGTTCCTGTGGAGTGTATTCTCTCCTGTCTCCATTCTTGTGTATGGGATGATCACTGCAGTTTGCCAACCTTTCGGTGCCCTCCAGGCCACTTGACACACACGAGTTACGCAAAGAACCCCATAACAGTTACGTTAAATTCTGAGAACATTGAACATAGCGTCATCACCGAAGCTCCTCAAATCGACCAGCTTGCTTTCGCAGCCGCGCCGCTCGCACAAACGTCGTCATTGTGACGTTTCTTGCAACGCAAATGGCTGCACTTGGGAAGATCGAACCTAAAGCAACCAAAGATGCTTGTGCATTAAAATTCAGTATTGACATTTCTTACTCATCAAAACATCCGATGACGTTCCTCGCAAGCGTTTGTGATAATGACAATTGGCGATTGTGACGTATGGATGTCGAGCAAGCCCATGTTATCCCATGAAACACAAAGTACGTCACGTTTCGAGACTTACGTATGAAAGTAAGCCCACATCAAAAACCATGGTGGCCTTGTACGGCACATCTTCATGCCCTTTGAATTCGCGCTTGTTGCTGCAGTATGAAGCTGTGCTACTGATCTGCAGATAGGAAACAAACGCAGATCAAAAACCTTTTTTTGCACACATTTCATCAAAAGTTATCCGTTGCAAAAATTTGCAAGAATCTATTCAACTCACGTCCCTACCTTGTGTGGTGATCTCTACCTGCTGCAGGCACTTGCCGTTAATCTTAGAGCAGCCCTTAATTGCTTAAACCACAGTGTATGTCTCTTAAAGCAGCAACAAGAGCCTTTTGCCTCGTAATGAAAAGTGCGCTTCTAGTTACTTCGTTTGATGCGATGAAATGTCTTTCTGCACGTATCACACAAGTGCTGTGCAGTTTGCAGGTTCATCAACCTTATCCCGAAAACACCGCAAGACATTTTTAGTTCCTGCCGACGGCATCTTGCTGGCCGGTTGTGGTGTGCATTAGCGTCGGTCCCCGCTCATTGAAAAACGAAAGGGGCAAGAGAAAGTTGGCGCGGCATTTTCGATCTTACTGCAATGTGTGATTCGACTGAAATTGTTGATACACGTAATCCTTCGTGCGATTAGATACGAGCACATGAAGTACATCACAACAGCATCGAATTTGCGATTGATCATTTTCAAATTTTTGGCATGCTGAAGTGCTAGTGCTGTTCTCTTCGTACCGATGGTTTCCAGCATTTGAAACCTTGCCAGTATTCGACCAAGAAAACACTGCTTTAAATCAAGGTCAAGCTTTTAGCGGTTTTGTTCAACAGGCTCCGTTCACTCCTTTCCTCACCGAGCACATGTACCAGAATTTGCGCAAGTTGATGCCGGAGTTTCAGAAGGAAGCTGCCAAAAGTATTCATTACCTGATGCTTCCCGAGACTGTGTAAGTGTTTTCGTTTTCGTCTTTTTCATTAGTATGCTACCGCTATTGTTGCGGTATTGGTACAGGTGGTCAAATGATTTTGTTGTTTAGTTGTGTTTGTTTTAAGTAAATAATTATGTTTTGCTTGTATTTTTTTCTTCGAAAAACACGGCCGTATCTTGTTTTTTTCAGTCGAAATACAGTCAGGCGTTATTCCCGAGTAGTATGTCATCAACGCGAAACTTCGGAATTTTTTTACGCCTGTCAAGCTGTTTGTGAGAGATTTGTAAAATCAACTAGAAGGCGGCCTTTCGTGATCGGTTAATAATGTAAAACTTACATGGGAATTTTAAGTGCTGACGTTTGTGCAATGGCTTTCGGCGGATATATTTTGTGAAACTTCGTTCAAAACTCATTCAACAGTTGTCCGCACTGTGGTATTACACAATTAGTGCGAGAGAAGATTGCGGTCCTGTTCCAATCCAAGTAGATTTCAAGTTGCACCGCTCACGTGCAGAAACGTCAATTGTTTTCATGACTGGCCACTCAAGGCTTCACTCTTTTTCAGAGCATTTCGTTTAATCGTTTAAACCAGACGCGCGGCCGCGTGTGCGTTGTTAACTTTTTATCACGATAATCTATCACCGTTTTTATTTTGATGTGTGTGAACACATACATTTGTACCCTTCTCGTAAACAGAAAAGATATGATACACACCATCGGGCTTGTTTTTTGGGCCTCATGCTAAAGATTGCCGGGGTCTCCAAACTTTCTTGTCAGAGGGCCACATAAAGCTGTTAGACAACAGCTCGACGGCCGAACATCTTGTGTAATGTGGTTGTTTCGGGATATGTTACATTCTACCAAATCAATAAATGTTTCGTAATACCATATTTATTCGACTGTAAACTCTGGTTTATAAATTTTTTTCATCATTTCATGCGGCTTATAAATCAAAGGCGGCTTACATTTTATTTCTTTACCTTATCGAAAGGCGTAGATGACGCCCAGTCTTTTCTTGATTGCGTTTTGTCGACCAAACTCTCTTTTCGCATTCCACTCTCTTCAATATCACGTGCATACTCCGTCACAGGAGGATTATGATGAACAGAAGGCAGTTGTAGTGGTGTAAGCATCTTTACCAGGATTGCCAATAAAACGCGAAACGCACCAGTACGCGAATGTGTCTCTGAAACATAGGTAACCTATGTTCAAGTGGGGCTGACAATCCAGGGCGGCTTACAATCGAGTAAGTACGATACTTTTATTTTTTCATTATTGACAAAATGTCTTCGCTGGCTGGATTTGGCCCCGCGGGCCTTAGTTTGGGGATCCCTGACGTTAGGCGATAAAAATACAATTGATCTTGACAGAGTAGCATCAGTTGAGAAAACCATTGCTATTGGCACAAAAATACCTTAGTTTTGTCAGAAATAATGCCAAAAAAATAAGAGCTGATTTAAAAGTCGAAAAATGCAAAAAAGTGGTGTGAAAAAGTAATTTGTTACACTGAAAGCACAAGCAAGAAGTGATTAATGTTCGTTTTGTCATCGGATGGTACACATGAGTGTTAAGAATATCGGCATTTAAATTGTTATCTTAGTTTGAATTTTTGGTTAGTCATTGACAGAAAACAAGCTCGACTGCTTCTTTGTGTGCTTGTAGGCTCTTTTAAATCGATGTATGTACTGTGCATATTAATCAGCGGCCAACTCTGGCTACATCATTTCTTCCTGCATTGTTATGTTCTTGTATGCAACAGCTCGGCTTGTCGCCCCGAGGCTAAACCACAACATCGCAGGGGGGGAAGCATGCCGCCAGCCTCGAATCGATCATCCTCAGAAGCTTTATCTGGCATCGAATCCGCGTCGTGTTTTTTTTGCCAAAAACCGGCGACACAACCATCTACTTGCGGTTGCGTCAGTCACTGACCAACTGCCACTTTTTTCTCGGACCACTTGACTCGTGTTGTTGCGGGCATATCATCTAATTCTAGCTGTTCTCGGGCAGCATGTAAAACCTTAAATACAATCCGGAATGTCTTTTGCACAGTAAAAACTAAATACGGCCTACGTGCGTCAGTTGGTGTTCGCGCCAATTTCCGCAAACTGTTCTCTGAGCGGCCGCTGGTGCAGAGTTGTGAACGGGTCTCGTTTTGAAGATCGAAGCCGAGATTTCTTTTTGAAGCCCGTTTTAAGCCCGAAAGCCAAATACACCGAGTGACTCAAGATTTGCGCAACTGCGGTATTGGTGGTGTACCAAAGCAAGCGTGACTAAATCATTCACAATTAATCATTTTTATTGAAGATTGAATCGACTCGATTACGTCATCAGTAACTGGCGACAAAAGTGTCCGTTGTTCCGAAAAAAAATTGTATGCAGACCCGAAATCGGTCCGATATTGTGACAAACTTAGCCCGAACCCGATCTGACCGAAAAGCCCGGCCCGACTTACAACTCTTGCGCTGGTGCAAGTCTGTTCACTGCGTCAAGGCTAAGATCTGCCATCCCACTACATTTTTCACGATATGCGGCGACATGGTATCAGTGTAGCTGGATGCACCTCAGGTTGTGATGCCGGAAAGAAAATTGACAACCTTGTAAGCCGCAGTATCCGAACAGTGGTGCCATGATCACAACAGTTATGTCAGTTGTACGTTTCCACTACTCATTAGGGTTCCCACGCGGTATTGAAAGTATTGAAAAAGTATTAATTTTTGAAATCAGTTTTCAAGACTTTGAAAAAGTATTGGATTTGGTCAAAATGTACATAAAGTATTGAAAAAGTATGGAAATTCCAAATTCAGCCGTTTGTTTATTCAAATTTTGTTCGTTACCGCTTAGGACAGTTCTGCAGAAGTTTTCTGCGTTGTGTTCCATCAATAAAATTTTCGAAAAATGAAGCTGATGATGGTTCGAAAGTCTATTAATTCGGTAATGAAAAAGTATGGAAAATAGTTTTTGAAAATGTGTGGGAACCCTGTCTCATAATTTCTATTGTCCTAATTCGAAAAGCGTACGCTATTGGATGGTTCACATGTCGTATTGAAAACTTTGGTTCGGTATTTCTTGTCGCGGTAAGGCAGCATAAAGAAAAATTTGGTACCATCCCGCAAATTCACAAGACGTTTTCGGGCTTGGATACTCTACGAACAGCCTGGTTAGTCACTGCAACCAGGAATTTCGCAAGCGAAGTCAGTAATAGTTTCTGCGTAGAAGTGATGGGATTCCTTACATTTTGAGAGGTCTAGTTAACTAACTGCTTTGCGTTGTTAGTTCGATCTCACACACATGTCCCGCAAGTTTCAACGCCGCCTGTATAGCAACGAATCTGATGTATTAACGTGAGGAGAACTATCGTAAAACCTGTTCAGCTGAAAATAGCCGTCTAATTGTGGTTTTCTAACTTTGTACGAGATTTTCCTTATGACCAACTAGTCCCATCGTCATATTTTTGCAACTTATTTCTTGCTTGTTCGTGAAAAAAGCTTAACGGGACAACGGGACATGTGTTTCAGACCGATCTAACTACGCAAATGACGACTCGTTCTACAGAATCCCGCTTAAGAGTTCTGAGAAATCATTGCATTATGGTCAAGCAGTTTGCTGGCTGTGTGACACTTCGCGACGGTGCACCTAGTAATCGTTTTCGTGACTCAAGTTTCTGGTTCCATTCCACCCACACCTGTTGTCAACGCTGCCTAATCTCCTGATGGGGTTACCAGCAGACATTCTGAATATTCGCATTTTGTCCGCATGACATCGTCGCTCACAGGAATTCAATGTTGGCATAGATTTTGTCGCTATAGTATGCTGACAAAGTCACTTTTAAATTTGTCGGTATACGATTGTATGTGTCCACCGTAACTTGCGCTTTCCTATATAATGTTCAGTCAGTGCTTCAAGTTTTATTGACATAACTCATGGGGAATTTTCATCAGGTTAACTTTTAAAGACAATCCACTAAATAGGTTTTTCGTGTAGCTTTCAAAATGAGTTGGTAAAGCACAAGATTTGCTCGTTGAAACTGAGCTCATCACTGTATGTGTTGTATGCATTTTTTATCTGAATCAATGGAATTTGAGTTTCATAGCGCACATACTAAATAGATTCACTGAGATTGGATCAAATCGCAGGTGTATGGAAAAAGCCCGTTGGACAACTTGGTAATTTTTTCTTGTTGTTTGGAGTTAATGACCAAATTGCAGCCGAGGGTGTAATTTTCATGGAGCTGGAAATTTGAGTATGGTTTGCAATCTGCTGAATGATCAACACAGTTACGCACGGAGTGCTGGTATCTATCGTGGTTTTGCCCAGATTCACAGAATTGGGCTTGACAGCGAAAATGTAAACCCAGCCAAAATGAAATTTTGTCTGCAGATTGCCATGACCCTTTCATCCAAACAGACAATTTCTGATCTACAAGGTGTCCATAAAGTCTGCACACATTAAAAATTTTTATATCGCAAAAACCACATAAGGTAGAAACTTTACATTTTCGACAGTGAATTATACTACCATAAAGTTTGTTTGTTATTTTTTACAGGTTATTTTATTGTTAAGATAAGCAAGAATAAGTCATTTTTAATAAAGGCGTAAGTTTGCAACAAAGTATGAAACATGTTGACCATTCAACAAAAAGCACAATGTGTTCTTTGGTACCACGAATTGAAATCACCAACTGCAGTACAACGTAAATTTAGAAGTGAGTTTGGAGAAGCCCTCCTCACACTAACAGCATTTTAACACTAACATAACACTAACAGCACTAATATAACAGCGAAATTGAGTATCGCCTTGACATATTGAGAGCAACAAATGGAGCACATGTTGAAGTCTATCAATAGCATGAAAAAGCAAAATTTTGAAATATGACTATTACTTAAACTACTCCAAATTTTTTAATTTTAAACTTTAATAAACAAACTTCACTTTGCAAAAAACTGTATGATTTTATCTACTTTAGTTACTTCGCAATTACATTTTGAAATGTGTGCAGGACTTTATGGACACCCCGTACAGCCGTTCGTTTTGTTGCGCCAAGGGACCCAACTTTACATCTTCCGTAAGCCACCATTTGAACGGCAGGATATCGCTGGTTGGACATAGTGCGCCGCAACGTAGCTGCTGCTGGATGCTTTAGACAAGTTAAGGGGGGAAACACTCATATATAGATATGACAATCAAATTGTGCTTTGCTTGAAAACAGTTCAGCAAATTGCTCATCAGTGACTTTGGAACTTTCTACACGAAGCCAAGTATCACAGAAATTACAATAGATGGCTGTATCTTCATGATGAGTTGCTTTACGACAATTTGGAATTTGGACAAATGTCGATAATGATTGCACAACTTTCTAAGTTGGATATGCTGTTTCGTATTAACTAAACAGCAACAAAACCATTTCTTCCGCTTCATTTTTGACTGCAATGTCAAAACTGGAGTTTCTTCATTCTGCCTGAAGTATGCTACTCCAGGCTTGGTCCGTTCGAACTAGACGTTGTTTTTTCTTCTTGAACCGTAAAAATAGGTTGAAGCGACGCCGGTTGATTTGGAGAAGCTCTCGTTGATCAACATACGTGCTTGGGAGTGGTTTTTATTGTCAGTATGCAACCGATGCTGGTCGTTAAAGATTGAGTGTCTAATCCTTAAGCAAGACAGCACAGTGATGGCGGGTTGATGGTAATACTCTCAGAGGCAGAAGTCTGTGAGAAACACGGGGGGTAAAATAACTTGGAGACGCAGATTACCGGTTCATTAAAGGTATCACTTTCTTTCCAGGCCAATCCTTGAAAATAATGGCTTCGTGAATTCGTGATGGCCATACTGCACACGGTTGTTCACATTCGCCTGCGTTTGGCAAGGCTCAGCCTCAAGTTTGCGGACATAATCTTTAAGGCCCTGGCTCTCAGCACGAATAGCCTTTTACTTCACCATTCGTAGATTCAAAATGTTTCTTCATGTCCTCCTAGTGATCGGACAGGAACTAATTTCTTTTGCGCATCTCTTTCATCTCCTCTGAGCTGGACGAGGGTGCTGCTGATCTCGACAAGAGTTTCAAACATTTTTTCAAGTTTGTCCTTCATTTTTGTCTGCCAAAGTGTCGTATGTGTGTATATGTACAGTACAAACTGAAGTTTATTCAAAAAATATTTGCCTCCGATTTCACGATGAAATTTTTGAAGCCCAATTTTTCTAGCTTCAAGGTACTCAAAGATTTTTAAGCAAATTCCATACGGAAGTGCAACTTCTGATAGTGCTCGTTCCTTTCAAACGTTGTGCTACACAGTCCTTGAATAAGTCTATAGAGCTCAGTGCAAGTGGCTTGGTGGATGCGAATCCGAGATCAACAACAATCACTTTTTTCATGGACAAGCCGAAAGAGAGACCAGAAATTTCTTTCATTTCGATCTGTGATAGAGACTCATTTGTACCATTGCCGGACTGTAATTCCTTCCTATAAACAATCGGCTTTTGCTTCATGTCACACCAAAAAGACAAAAATCGTTGTGTGGTCCGTGAAAGCCTTGTTGGCATGATATTCTGAGGAAAGGGGTTTTTTATTCGGAAAACAGATCGAAAACGATACCAAGTTTTTGAGCCAAGCAACCGACACAATTTATTTTTGTGTTTGCCGCAGACTTTGCCGTATATTGTGTTAAAAAATATGTTTCCAGACCAACTGTGCAGTGTTAACAGCTAATGCCTTCTATGCCTGCCCGTTTTAGCAAACCTGTTAAATATATATTGTGCGTAGTTAATCTACATAATGCACGTCATGTGCATTTAATCAACCTGAACATTTGTTTTCCATGGTATTTAGTTGTCACTGAGAAGGTTTTGCTGAGGTATTTTTCTCTTTACAATGGATTGTGTTTTTCAGAACTACTGATAATACTGTTTCAAAGGGTTTCTACGCCCAACTTGCTGGTTTGCTTTTATACACATTTGATAATCAAGCGTATATTTTGGCCTATGTTGGTGACGTGTTTGTCTGACAATCTTCGAACGAAAATTTAGTAAAATTGAGAAATTAACGAATATGTACGTCAACCAAAAAATATTGCACTGCATTGTGTGGGGTTGGTCAACACTAGCTTTTGCTACCATATGTTTCTTTACGACCTTGCGGAATGCAACTTTTTTCGTGCAGTATTTGCGTTTCCAGAGCAGAGTTCGTAACAGGATCGTAGACCGGTTTCTGCATCATCACTGTGGGTGGTATCAAACTGGCGTTCTTCAGCAGATTACAGTCCCAAACACCGCGTTTGGAGTCGTCTATGGTGGTCCGTTTGCGCCATAACAAAATTTTTTGTTATATTTTTTAAAAAATCACTCTGAAGTCTAAACATTTTCATTTAATAAATCTACGAAAAAACTTTTTTTGGAGTGAAATTTTTTTAAATAACATAATTTTTACATGGACACACTGGCCACCATAGTCGTGCTTTCGTAATCAGTTACAACTTGTATCGGTTTTGTTTAGTTTCGTTTACCAGATTATTCGCCCTGGCGCGACGCCGTAGTTCTTCCAGCTGTCCGATTGATCAATTACCGGCGTGATCGATTTGCAAGATTTCTTTGTAGGTAGCGTGTTATGATTGTCTGTTGTTGCGTTTCGTTGCGACCCCAAAGTTCAAGCATGATGAATGTGTTGTTCATGCGACTTGATTCGGTCGTTTTGGAACTTAAGAAACACTTTGCTGGTTTAAACGCTTAGAAAAAAGATGCAATAAGCATTCGCAGCATTTGGCAATGGTCGTGCTTATTTGGTCTCGCTTTTTCGTATTGAACATTTGCGCCGCAATTTCAATTCACAAGCAGTCGCTATCTCTTACCCCGGTGACTTGTGGTTTCACGAGAGGAGATTTAAGCTTCGTAAACGCGCGAATCGCCTTATGCAAATGCACTGCCTGGTGATACCGAGAATTTCGTCAGTGTCAATCCGTTAAAACTATTCTGAGATCAAAAACGACGACTGGATGTTTATTTTTTGTTTCGGTGTTGTAAGTTTTTCCAGAGTTACGATGACTTCTACTTGCGACCGCCATAAACAAGACATCGTGTAATGCTGTGCAGGATACATCCGAGATTTGTTGGCAGTCTTAGGAGCTGTTGTTAGGTCGTCGTTGCTCGGCGCAATCGTTGCCATCAAGGTTTTAATCACCCGGTTTGCCCAGCGAGAACGGCATAGATGGTTTATTAAGAGCTTGCTGGCAGCGACCACCCGCTTAGCTCAGCCCATGAACCAAATTTGGCAAATGTGCCCTGCAGCAAACACATGCTCGATGGAAATCATCACTTTGCAAAGTTTTGTCGCACTCGTGATTCTAGTTTTACGGAAACTTGCTTTTTTACCGTGAAGTTCGGCGCAGTTCAGGATCGAAATCATTTTGGGGATGACGCTGGACAAGTGGCGCCTGAAGGCTGATTTTAGTGCGATCCTCAGTTGAACGTCAAGCCGCGACATCAGCTGTCACAACATCGTTGAAAATGCAATTTTAAACGGCTTCGTGCAGCTGATCTGAAAAGCTGAAACTTTATTGAAGTTATGTTTGTGGGAAACAAGTGATGTTGTAGCGGTGACATGCGTTAGAACAACTTCGCTCATTGAAGGTCGTTCGGCAAAATCTGAACCAGGATTATATTCTCGATAAAGTACAAGATAATTACAGCAAGATTGTCACATCAAAACCGTCGTGGCAGTTACGTTGTTAGTTCTAATTTTTTCCATGACCACTTCTTATTTTCTTTGAAGAATCATGAGTCGTGCATACCAGCGCTCTTAACGTTAACCGCATCCAGTTTGAGGCTGTTTTTGTTGTCGCTCTGTGGTGAAAAATCGCTGTCAATCTGAAGCTGTGACAACTGTTTCAAGTTCCTTGTTTTGACGTACAGGACATTCAGTTGATGTCCAGCGAAAGTCACACGTTTCAAAATCCTGACTTTTCCACTTTGACTGTGTTTCCGTCACCCGTGTGTAAACCATCACGACGTTCGTAAAAATAGGCGATTTATAATTAGGCACCTATGAGGGCATCTGTTTGACATTTTTATGATGGATGTAAGATCAACTGCGGTGAGACACTGTTGCTGTGTTTGTGATCGTTTCCGATTAGACTTGCCCGAATGTCTTCGGTTTGCTGTGGGAAGCTAGTCGCTAATAGTAAGCAACTGTGTTACGGCCCAGAAAGTACTTTTCAGTCTGCCTTTATTGGGGGTACATGTGGACAGCTGGCTGCCTTCTCAGTATGATGTTCTTTCCCAAACTGTTGAATAAAACGGTTTGCTTTTTTCCTGAGATTTAATTATCCCTGGTGTGCAACCTTGGATATTACTCCATCTTGGCTTGCAGGGGCCTCAAACTCAAATTGCGCTGAGGGCCAAATGAGGACTTATAAAATAACCCGAGGGCTGCATTTGGCTGGATCGCATGCAGTGCGACGAATTTATATAAAGACAATTGGCGGCAGGCGAGGCCTGGTTGATGCCTCTTGTCTAAGGGCCGCATTATGATGCTGACGCAACAATGACGGTACCTGTACTACCTGAACCTTACTAGAAACAGCTTTTACATCTTATTTCCTGCGAAAGGTACCGTGGGTCACAGGGAAATCATGTCTAGCCTTCCCTACGTTCGTATAAAAGAGGAACTCCGCTTGTCAACTCCGCTAGCTGGCCGAGCACTTTTAAACATCGATGAATAAACTAAATAACTCAAATATTAATGCTTTGAATCTTCCCAAAAGACATCGCCGGCTTCTCAAAATGCCCTCGCGGGCCACATGCGGCCCGCGTGTTTGAGACTCCTGGCTTAATATTTGATATCCTGCTCATTAGCTTCCGCAGTTCCTTGCAGGCCTAAATCGCAGTTTCTAACCATCGCATGCACATTCCCTTGTTTGAAGTCTCGTACCAGTAACCTACGAAACGACTAATGATATTCTTCTGACATCACCATCGGTTTACCGTGGCTTAAACGAATTTTTCAATGCTCAATGTGTCGGTAAAGTGTCTGCTTACAGGCTACATCAGAAAACAAGCAGGGTACTGCCAATCGGTTGAAGCAAGTTTTGCGATTGTTTTTAATTTTCGCCGAGGCATACATATTAGTGCTCTAAGTGTTGTGGTCTTGTCCTTATGACAAATTGCTTGCTGTGACGGTAGTTACGAGCAAGGCCTTTAAACACCTTAGAAAAGCAGCTTAATACTGCAAGTCACTGCCTAATATCTTGTAAGTGGCGTGGGTCAAGACATAATCAATGCTTATAATCAGCACTGTAGTACAGCGTTTGGTGTTCTGATTGCCGCTGCAATCTTGCAGTGCGTCTGTATCTGTGGAAGTGCATTTCCATATCTGCATATGGTAAAGTGGCGTGTGGTCCACTTTACAACTTTGCAGGCATTTTGCCGAGAACACGAAAGTGCCTGCGAGTAGTGATGACGCGGCGCGGTCCTGAAAGTTGGCTTTTTCGCCAACGTCTGTGGCGGGTCTGCTTCTCACCTCGCCATACATAGTGCTACTGTTTGTCTCTTCTAAAATACAACTCTACCGTGGTTTACACGCTTGGCCTCGCAATTCAAACTGACGTACAAATTTCGGCGCACCGTCCTCAACTGGGAGAAGTGTTCGAGGAAACTTTGCAGCTCTTGTGGAACCTTCACGAACACCATAAATTGTATCGCCCAGACAAGAGGGCAGGTTAAACCCAGCTTAGTTTACGGTATTTGTTTGTTTTTATTGTTGGTACACTCAGATCTTAACTGCTCGCCTGTCAGGAGTGAACATTTTTTAAGAAACTGCTGGGTAAATACTCTGTGCGGCAGAGCGGCAGAAGTGCACACAGGTTTCTTTTTCTCGGTAGTTGGCGCCATAAATCGTTAATACTCAAAACATGTGTTGTCAGAAGTTCTGTATGGTCACAAAGTGACTAAGCAATCGCTATCGAGAATTGGTTGCAGCGTTTTGTCAAATATGCCAAAAACAATGTGGATGAATTCCTGAAACGGTTGTTGTTTTCAGTGAGATTCGCACCAAATTTGTCACACGAATTTCAAAACATTGACATTAGATGAAGTGACTCGCGCTTAAGATGTTTTTTTTATCTGTGATCCAAGTGCAATTGGGAACAGGACAGCGTAAGTCCGGGTCAAGACGGGTTAAGTCTTATCCGCCAAATTACCTCTATCCGATAACCTTACGCAGGACCTAGGTCTTTCGGTCCGATCGCTTTTTTGCTGTTTTTGGCAACTGCAGCCATTCATCTTGCTGCCGATATTCGCAATCACGCTGGGGATGCTTGCTGATCGTTGGATGACCTTCGGCTGTGGCTTTAGTTTAAACCGTGTGTTTTTGCCTTGATCGGACAGAGTTTGCCAATTATCTTTAAGGCCTTGTTTTTTTAACGAAGCTGGACTAGTTGGTTTGCTTGGAACAAGTCCAGGTTGAAAATGCGCTATGGCCGCAATACTGGATTGTAATGCTTCCTTTTTCAAGAGGTAGCTGAGTTGATGTTTAAAAACCGCTTTGCAACTTTAGTCGTCCACCCTTGCTTGTCTATAGTGCTTGCTTAGACTTTGTACGCCATTGCACGAAAATTAAGTTTATAATATCAGTGTACACCAATAAGTTTGGCAGTGCAAGTGGAACGCAATGAACTGTTAGCTTTCTTGAACAAGATCATAACCAGCACAGAACGAGCAAAAAACATCACTAGTGAAGCATGTCGTCAAATTGAAGAAAATAAACTGATATGTGCACATTGCCGTGTTTTACTGGTCTTGCAAGCAAATTGAATTGTTGTCTTTTAGCGTTGTAAACAAACGTGGTCGCTAATCCAGCGTGAAAGTTGGAAACAATGACTGCAGTAAACGACCCGATAGATTAAAATCTTCGCCAAGGTGCAGTTCACTCTCTTCTCACCGTGACTGGATCTGTATATAGGTGGACTAAAAAAGTTTGATGCCAGTAGAACGTGACATAAGTTTGCCGTTAGAATCTCGAATGCAGAAGATCGTTTTAATACTACCTGTGTTTAAATCCGGCTGATGAGGTACGCAGGAAAAATGTGTGCTACCGTTAATAGGATCACTCCACAAAATGTTTTAGATAAAATAATAACTAAAAGGCGCTCACTCACCCTTGCCACATGTGTTCATAAATTGTGAACACTTCCTTTTCATTCCCTGCAGATTGTTATGGGTTCTTCTTTTGAGCCAGTTCTTCGAACCACTGCTAGGTTCTTATGGGTGTTTTATGATGTATTTTTCAAATGGCTGCGTCTGAACGTTTAGTTTTCAAAACATTTCCATTACTTTTTAACCTAATCTTTGTGGGCCATCTTAGTTTGCAAAATTTCCTCTTCCTTTGAGTATTCTATCTGGAGCATTGCTACTTGTGTTCTTGCTGTACGTTTCGATAATTTTGATGAGTCCCTGACAAGACAGTCTGTCAGTTGTCGAACATCGAAGATTTACTCAGATCATTAATTCATATCTACTGTATGTACTCATTCGTTTGTTTACATACAAACATACACAGTTTGGTAAACGTAATATAAAAATCTAATTCGTTGAGTCAAGGAAACGCCAATTCGTTGAAGGAAAATCGAGTGATCCTGCTTTTTGTCACACTTGGTGCGCATTGGTCATTTCCGAGGCAGTTTAATTGTGCGCAGTCCTAGTAAATCTCAATAGGTTTTGAGGAAAAGGGCGCCCGAGATCCATATAAGCTCATGAAGAAGATTTTTGCTTCCATGTTTCTCGCGCCAGTGCGCTGAAAACTGCGGAAGCATGACAGGTGCTTGCGGCAAACACAGTTGCGCTGTTATATCGGGCTGATCGGCCAAAGATTGCTTCGAAACATGCACCTCGGGAAAAGTAAGTGTCAACTGCAGCAAAGTTTTTGCACGTCGCTGCCCCTGTTGGTTCCGCGGAACTGATGCGGTTTTGGACGAAGCGGATAAACAGCAAGTGCACGCGGAGCGATTGATGTTTATCTCTCGTTTCTCGTGAAGTGGAAATTGTTTCATTTTTATCATGATTCGATAAAAGCGCTCGTTTCAGTGGAGACCGATCGCGATCGCCATGTTAAGTTTAGTTGATCTCTTCATCACGTCGCATGCAGCTGTGCACCATGAACACGAAAAGAGAGCTTTTCGAAACCGCAGATGCGTGCTGCGACAACATAAGGAAATGCTACGAGCAGTACCTGATTTCATCAAAAGCTCTGTGTCCTGACCAGCGCGGAAACGAGGCCTCATTGCATGTTTTTCTGGTTGTCCATCGCATCGAGATTGCAAAACAATTAACGACCCAACGCTTGGAACTAAACCAATCGTTTGCTGGGACAGTTTATGACATTTTTCAGGGTTTCTTTGATCGACGAGAAGATCGAGGTCGCTGTGCAGAGGATGCAGTCGGTCATCGAACTAGCTCGCGTCATTCGCGACAGGAAGACGATACCCACGAAGGTAAGATGCGGTAAAATGCTCCGGTTCATCAGTGACAAAATGTTCCGAAATCGTTGATGCAGTCGCGAGTCCTGTCCGTTTGACGGCCATTTTTACCAAGGTTGCACACAGGAGGATTTGTTCAAAAATCCCTAAATTTGTGGTGGTGCAGCATAAAATCGGAGTGCCAATGATAAATGTTAAAAATAGAACCAAAAATGATTCGCAAAATAAACTGATAGTTCATTTCACACATTTTCATGCTCTTCCGAAAATACTTAAAAAATCCCTAACAAGGGTCAAACATTCTAATCTAGGGGCAAAATCCATAAAAGTGAGAGCACTGCCAATAAGCGAAGGAGTGATTGCATTTTTCGAATGTGATACGTTCTCGGGTCCTGGCAGGTGTCTGTTTAAGAAATCTTGAGATGCGAGCGCATGAGGTAAGAAAAGCACGCCAGTTCGGTATCTTCGCTGATAAATTCTCTTGTAGTATTATGGCAGGGTTTTTTTAAAGGAAAATGTTAGGTGCCCGGTATGGATCTGTAGGGACCCGATTTCTCTGATTCTAGGGACCCGAATCGGGTCCCTAAAACGCCTTAAAAAAATTGATTATAGAATGATTTTCAGGTAGGTTGCAGCATGGAAAATTGGGAAACGAAAGGCATTTCAGCATGTGATATAGTATGCAGTCGTGGTATAGTATGCAGTCATTAATCTTCATTGGTCTAACCATTCTATTTGAATAAGATTTCAGGGCTGAATATGCGCAGAGTCACGTGAAATTGATTTCTGATTGATTAGACTTCGCCGCCTGGAGAAAACAGATACGTGCAAGTCTGAATCATCGCAGGGCCATGAAAGCAGGGTCCAGTCGCCTGGTCCTCAAAACCTTGCAGCAAACCTTGACCTTTTAATTGTCAAAACCAAAAAAGTAAAAGCGTTCTATCTTTCAAATTGGACGCAGTCGAATCTATCAGCAAAATTTTTTAAACCCGTTCCATCGTTATGTTCAAACAATCCCTGCAGCGGTCATATCAGTTGACGGCGCGCTGCGATTTTGCCAGGTGGCACCGTCAATTGCCGGCAGCAAAACTTGCACACTTCCTCAGCGCAGGTCCTACTTCTGTATCGCTGCTGCGATTCCAGCCGGCCCTTCCCGGCTTACAATCGTAAGCTCTCGAAACCGGGGCTGAGTCATC
>Ga0210059_1005695_pt1 | contig 20033 bp, 12 predicted proteins | sample Ectturendosymbi2_FD_188042 | JGI IMG/M metagenome (GOLD analysis project Ga0210059, IMG submission 188042) | Ecteinascidia turbinata endosymbiont from Florida, USA - Sample 2 (SPAdes) (version 2) | ecosystem: Host-associated > Tunicates > Ascidians > Unclassified | place: Key West, Florida... | reverse complement strand
TCATTTTTCTTTTGTGTTAATCTTCGCATTGCCAATGATTTCTTCAGGCCTTGGCCTGCCTTCATTGGCTGTTTGTCAATAAATTCAATTCAAATTCAAATGACCTATGTGGAAGGGGAAGCGGTAGACTTTTCGCGCTTCCGCTTCCGCTTCCACAGGAAAAGGACCGCTTCCGCTTCCACATCCCTGGTTTTGACATTCAAGCTCGAGGCCCCCAAAAGCACGAGGCGCCGGGCATTTGTCCGATTTGCCCAATGGTTAATCCGACCCCGAGTGGCGCACGGTTAGTTTCCGTTTGTCCACAAAACAAAGTACCAGTCAGTGAAATATAATAAAAGTACCCCTGCCATGCAATAGATAGTGTCACATCTGGTGAGGTTAGGAAAGATTGGTCCGGCAAAATAAGCTAGTTTTTCCAAATAGGCTTAAAAATGAAAACTTTCAGACAATACCAGAAGTTTCAGCTAAGTGGAAGAGTTTGAAAACTCTTAGACAAAATTTCTCATGCAGATCTATATACACAGCTAAATAACAGAAAAAAACAGATACGAATCGGATTCATAACTCACCAACATTGCAGTAACATTAAGCTCAATATTCATACTTTACAGCCACTTTTTATTTTCTGCGGTTGTCGTACTAGATTCAGAACCGTTACCAGAATGTCTTCAATAAGGGGGCCTTTACCTTTGTGCAATAGGCTTGACATTGAAAATTTGATAAAAATTCCACTGATTTATAGCGTTTCATATTTCCATTTTGGGGGGCTTGGTGCTTTGCTTGGGGGATTAAGCTCACCAAAGCACCTCATGGCGACGGGACTGACTAGATTCATATCTGTGCAGGACCACAGTATTACGGTCATACTGATGTTCAATAATTAGTAAAAGTAGTTAAACGAGCATGCGATGTTTACAAAACTAGTCACCAGAAGCATAAACATGGGCAAAGCCCTGACCAACTCTCAGGCGCAGACAACATTAAGCACTAAATCGATTGCGCTGAAAAAAATTTATTTTACAACAAGCTGCGATTAGGCTGCTGCTACCTAATCGCAAGCTGCGATACCTTTGTACAGAAGCGATAAGAATTCTGTTAAGCACTGTTTCGCCCAAGTTTATAATTTCCTTGTACGACACCAGTCACACAAAAATGTTCAAAACTACACGCAAATAGTCACAGTAAACCTCGGTTAATCCGGATCTTCGCCAAAACCGAATAAAACTGGTGGTGCGAATAATATCTAACGTTATTCTTTATAAAAATGTTCGGTTTATCCGTTTTTTTAATCCGAATCTACGCCAAAACCGGATAAAATCTGCTCGTTTTACATTTCGTAATCGGTATTTTTGTCTCTAGGAAAGATTCGGCAGCTTTCAGACGAAACAAACGTGCTCGCGATCACCAACGAGCGTTATAGAATTATCATAACGTCGGCAACTGCGTGCAACATTCGACTAATCGTAGAGAGGATTATTGCGTCACACACGGGCAGGGCTTATTATGTTGATCATAACGCTCAATGCACGCAGCCGCACCACAGTTTCAATCCATTGATCAGTGTTGAGTTTGCGTGTGTAGAACATTATCCTTGAGTGTATTGTACTCGGTAAGATGTCTGGAGGGCATTACCTTGAAAATAGAGCGACTGCTTATGGACCAGTCGCAGAACTCCCTGCGTCATTCCCAATTCCAGATTTCTTCTCAGGTAAGTAATCTAATATTATGAACTTAAGATTGTTCATAACTAACTGTATATGGCGGTTGCTAGTTTGATGGACCATTGTAAATACATCAATAAGTTCGTTTTGCTTCTGCGAAAGTCTGTTGTTTGGTCGTAAATGTGTTCAATTTAGCACTAGAAGCCCGGTGTGGTCATTTTTGACCGTTTATGAACTTTAGCGTTTCGTATTTCCGTTAATGTTGCTTTTTGCTACGTCATACTCTTTGACTTTTCCTAATTGATGATAAAGTGTTTGCAACAATTGGAATTTTTTTATTAGAGCTTTTGGAAACAGAGTATTTCACAAACATACGTAGAAGCCCTGAGCGCTCAAAAATGACCTGCGCGTGATCAGGATATTGTTTCTTCAAAAATGTGGTTAGAAGCTTTAGTAGAGTTTCTTTAGTAACTATGAACGCAGTTACGCAACAATGGAGTTACAACTGATTGATTTTCTTCTGAAAACCAGGAGCTAGACTAATATTTAGTAGTCTTATAGGTTTGCTTGTTAGCTGTGTCAAATAGTTACTGATAGTTGGTTTGGTTGTTGTAATATCTCTTTTAGTAGCCTTATCACTATAAGGGTTATATTGTCGCAAATGACAACTACTTCACCATGTTCTAAGACTAGCAGAAAATCTCAAGCAGAAAAAAACAACAATTGTGAGCACTGTATGAAAACAACAACAGGTGCCAGACGCAGAGCTGGTAATGAAAAGCAAGCCATCGCATGCTCAGAAATTTCTTCATCACATTGCTTGCAAAGCTAAGGAAAAAAGGTTGTGGGCATCTTGATCTCAATGCACAAAAACGTAAAAATAATAAATACCACAAAGATTCTTCCAGAAATGGTAGAGCATTAAACTAATCTGGTCAGCGTGCGTGGATGTACTGGACCAGATGACTAGATACCATACTAATAAAAGTGCACCTTAGGCGATTGCCAGATGCTGTGTTTTTCAGCATAATCGACTATAGTGCATAAATGCTTACATCATTTACTGTCTAACAACGAAACTGAAACTGTCAAGGAGACAGTTTCTACTTGAGCTTGTGAAAGAGCTTTGCAAGTCAAAAGATGCAGTGGGCTGTGTAACGTCCTACCCACGTTAGTGGTCCAAGACATTCAGCACTGGATTGGCTGCAATCGGTGTTGAATCACACCTAAGCTGGGAAAAGCAAAAATCTCCAGTTTGTGTCATGCAAAAATAAATCTAGCTTCTGCCAAAACTACAGGAAGGTCTGTTATGGAAAACACGCATTCGGTAAAGCAACTATTGCGACTTGCAAAAATTGTGCTGACTGAGTTCTAATAAAATGTTTTGAAAATAATTTTCGTTTTCTGTACAGGCTAGTTTTTCACCTGGCTGTTTTTTCACCCTACAAAAACATGCAAGTATGATTGACTGGCTTGTTTCAATGCAACATTCGAAATAATGTGAAAGAAAACGTTCATAAACGATTTTACAAATGTAAGGTCAAAAATGACCGCACTCGCCCTTATAGGTAGAGAAATTTTTCAGGGCTTCTAGTGTTAAGTTATTTTCACCGCTATCTCAGTACTCAGATGACGTGAGGCTAGAAAATCCATCTTCCGTTAATCCGGATCTTCGCCTAAACCGGATAAAATCGTTGGTCAAATCGAATCCGGATTACCGAGGTTTACTGTATTGGGAAAAAAAAACTTCTTACCACCAACTTAGTGAAATTAAATGTGTAACTTCCATATCCATTATTAATGAAAACGTGCTTGGCTGCACCTTTAACGGATTTTCCAGCTGCAAAAAAAACGATTGTTAGTTTTCAAAAATGCGTTTGTCTCAGAAAGATGACAGAAAGCACATTTCGCCTGGAAGACTATCCCACAGGTGGTTTGGCCTGAAAAGAGACACAAAACATCGTCTACCCTGTCCAATAAGGAAAAGTGATAGTGAGGTGTTGTGAATGCTGGATGACTGCGCTTGCAGTAGACTCAATGCAAGGCTTCTAACATAAATATGCCCGCAGCAGCGCCTTCCCGTGGTAATCCTGATATCGCTAAAAATGCTGTCTATATGCTTGACTAGACTCCAACGGTATAATTGGGACAGCCACGAACATGAAATGCGCAAAATTAAGCAAATCCATCGTGCATCGGTCGTCACCAAGGACCGCGCTTGGGCTTTAAGCAGAGGGGAGCGTTTGAAAAATTCGTGACATTCTCCCCCGGTAAGTTACACACAAGTGAGGATCCACGCTGCACCAACTACACATTTGGGGAGGCGAATGGGGAGAGCTCAGAGTGGTTCTATTGTGGGAGACTTGAAAACCACTTGCAAACAGGATCTCGCAATAAGCTGGTGATTGGAAACTGGAACATCACTTCTCTCAATGGAATGAGCACAAACTGTTGAAGAAAGCCAACTGATATTCCCTGGATGTTCAGAATTTCTTGTGTCCATTTCTGAGTTCTTCCAGCGTTCCTTAAGATTGTCATTGGGCTATGCATTAGATAAATGGCGCAGTTTTGAGTTATTTAAATGTGCGTAAATCGTGAATTGTTCCTTTTTTGTCAGTGTCTTGAAGCCGGAAAAGTCATCGCGCAAAACGATGGGCGTTTAAGTGCGTTTAGTAACACATCTGTTGACTTATGTCCATTCCGTCTTACCGACAAAAGGAAAAAGGTTGACAGGTTACAAGTGCAAGCGCGCGTGGTCAACAGAGCCTTTGCACAGTCTTGATGTAAAAATTGAGATTACCGGCATCTGCCAAAACATTCCTTGACAGTTATTGGCGTACCTATGCCAAATAGCGCCCATGGCAAAATTGAAATATGCGCCCTTTTTAATAATATACTAGATATAGGCACGATTTGTACGAAAGCTCAATCAAGAAAATAAATGTTTTGAAACAGAAAAAACGTATTCCTTTTTTATTAAAACGTTTCAGCAACTAAAACATAAATTATCCAGAAGGACCATTCAGTCTTCTGTACTCATTTATGTAAATTATAAAGAATACCAAGACAGGCAAGTAATACCGTTATCATAATTTTGTACATATTACTGTCTGACAAAATGTAAACTTACAAAAAAATCCCACAACGTATTGCTACTGCAAACGATAATTTTTTGGAAAGACACTTTCAACACCATATTCAACTATGAATGTCAGGATGACTTCACGACGTGATAATTTTAAGGTGCACGGAATGAAACTAGTATTTTGCAATATAGAATCTCCTCGTAAATAACTGCTTGCCATCTACGTCTGACCTGTACGAAGTTCCCTAATTCTCACACATAGATCTTAGTTCTTCACAGACATGACAGTAACAGAGGCCTTGGACATCGAACAGAAAGCTAAGTTAGGAAAGAAAAAGGTAGCTCTAAGCAAGACTAACAAATCTCCTTGCTGAGTTAACATTTTTGCCCAGCTGGAACGGTACGATAACTGCTGATGTTTCGAGAACTAAGGTTCTCTTCCTTACTCTCTGGATTGGGGCATTGTGTTTAGCTTATTATCGGACAGTAGTGGTCATCGAAGAAATTTCGTAAAGTCCGAGTGAGCCGCAGCTTTTTAAGTAATATTTAAATGTGAGGAGCTTAACAGCATTTATTTGCGTAAAAGTCAGATTCTCATAGCCACTGACTTAAACTCGTCAGTCCCAACCAGATTCTGACTAATATCGTCTTGCCTGAAACACAATAGCACGGACCGACAGAACCTTTTTTATAGCGTGAGAAGCACCAGGTTTTGTAGATTTCGCAAGCGAGTGTTCTTCGTCTATCACGGCGGTTCTTAAACTTTTCTCTGCCACGCCTCCCTTAAGCAATTGTCCTTTGTTTTAAGCACCCCTGACTTTAAACAAGCAAATTGGAAGGGACACTCTTTCGTTTAAAAACTTTCCATGTTGTAGCATGAGTAAGAGCTCGCGCCCCCATTGAAATTGATTGATGCCCCCTGGGGAGGCGGGAAACCCCCGGGTACGAACTAGATACGCCACTGTTAACAGTCAAGTTTCTGTTTGGTAGCCATTCATACAAAAGTTGATTCTACATGTTTGAATATTTGAATCAAAAGTTGGAATATTTCCTAAAATAGGTTTCTCGTATTGAAAACCAATTACGCTTTCTTCAGTGAGTATTGCTTTAAATAAACAGCCTGAACATGAACATCACCAACTTCAAGCAAAAATGGCCAACCTAAGAAAAAATACAAAAAATAATGCTTTTGAAATACCCCTGTTAAACGATGGCATGTGATGAAGAAGCTTAAACAAAAATCATGTCGGTTCACATTATTGTGGAAACGTTTTAGTGTGAAGCATCTTTAAAATTATATGATGTATGTCAAAACAAAAATTTGCCAGTGTAAAAACATGGCAAAACCTACTTTTTGTATCACATCCTATAGACGCAGGAACACCACTGAAATCTGAAACTGTATTGAATTGCAGCAAAAAAGTCCTTGTAAATGGTGTAAAACGACTTGCCTGAGTTGGTGACAGTATAGTTCTTTGGAGGGGGATTGGAAAAAAAGTTGATGTAGCATGAACCGTGCCCATTACTGACATACCATTTGCACAAAATGTTTTCTTGCTGGGATGTGTAAGGGTCATCTACAAAACAAAGAAACAATCAACAGCACTACCTTGATTGCAAAATTGATTGTTTCAAACAGAACGTTTTTCATACCACAAGAATTATACTGATATCAATATGCATTCTCCATTTACGACAAGAAACAGTACCAACAAACTTCTAAACGAACGTTTTGTGACGAGGGTTAGGAGTTCTACCCAGTGAACTAAAGCGAAAGTGCAATACAGAGCATCCTCTTTTCAGGTGCAGCGATTGATGCAGTTTGCTAATGCAGCAGACGCATTTTAAAGCTCCCTCAACACAAATGTAGCTGCAGCAATACCTTCCAGTAGAACTGGCTGTTTCTGCAAAAATGCGGCGAAAAACTCCCGACCGGTTTCTCAAACGGCATGACTTGGGGTCTTGCTGCCATGGAAATGCGCAACAGTGACCAATGCCGTGCATTGATAGTCGAGCATTTCACCGGTTGATGCCTTTGGGTTCAGCGGGAATGGGCTGGTTAGAAACTACTTGCTCCTCGTTGAGTCGACAATGTCTGTGCAACAAGACATGCGTGGGGAATGGGGATACTCCTTGATCCCCAGCAGTCAGGTTGTATTGATGAATAGATCACAGTGGTAGGAAAGATGTGCTTGTTGAGGTTGACTGACCTCACCCTGTGTTTGATATAGCCCGGCTTCAAGTGCACAGTACCTACATTTCGTCGAGCAATGACGAAGATAAAGGGTTGGAACTGATGAGCCGACAGTTTGTTAAGCACAATAGCACAAGGCCGGCGCAACCTATTTGTCCGGTACGGCCATGGCCGTTTTTGGACTCAACAATACATTTTAGTTTTAAAAAGTGTGCCCGTAAAATGCTGATAGAAATCGTAAAGCCCGAAATAATTGGTCTTTAGTGTGCTCCGCCAATTCATCGACCATGCGTCGATACTGGATAGGAGAGCGTAGACCTGAAATTCCGATGCGGTCTGTGCTGCAATGCGCACTGAAAATGTCACTGTGGACGACATGTTATGCAGGATCGCAGTTGATTGGTGTGGATTACTGAACGCAATCACTTCCAGGCAGCACTATGACGACAAAAGACGCATGCTAGCTGTTTTTTCATATGTTGTTGACAAAACAAAATGCTTACTTTATGCCAAATGAAGGCCATCAACCAAAATAATTTCCAAGAAGACAGTTTGAAAAAAATGTTATCGTGAACAGATCATTTCAAACAACTTGGTCTGACCGGTTCAAATGGCTGAATTGTGATACGGGAAATGATTCTGCATTATGTTTTGTATGTTGCAAAGCTGTCAAGGATGTGAAGGTTAGCCTTGCGCCAAATGCAGAAGAACGTTTTCTGTTTAATCAACCTGGTAATTGTGTATGTAGGAATTTTCAGTTGATCTTGAAGGAATGGAAGGACGTTGCATATCACGATAAGGGAAAAACAGTGCTAGAAGTCTGCAAAGACGAGACGATGTCATGAAGCTTGAATTCGAAGTAGGCCAAAGCTCCCACTTCTGAAATCACTCTGCAAAGATATTTGTAACGAGATGGCCACTAATTTCTCTATTCACAACGCCATAAAAATTTTGCCGAAAGTGCCAGTCTGTGAGAGTATTGCATTTTCCGGGGTCTGCAAAGTTTTGGGTCTACTTTTGGTTTTACTTGCCACGAATGCCACACCATCAAACGCAGATTTACCATTAGGCTAAAAAGGCTTAAGCCTAGGGCCCCCGATTGCGTGGTGCCCCAAAATGTTGGGAAAAAGAGCAATTTCCAGCATTTCTGTAAGCAATTATATTTGTGTTTTTGTTTTGGTTCAACGCACGTTTTTTTACTATGCCGCTAACAAAAGATCTCTACAGCACGGGTGAACAAATTTGTTCCATAGAAGAGTCACTGGCAGAAAACCAAAAACAACAGCGAGCAGCAAAATCAGTTTGTAGTGTCAAATGCAGCTCAATAAACAATGCAGGTTTTATATAAAACGACCTGCAACAAATCGCGTAGAGTCTTTGGCAACTAACTATAACTTTACGAATTCGTGTAAATACGTTGATAAATGAAACAAACATTAAATATGAGGCGACAATTCGCTATCAGTTTGAAATATTACTGTTCAGCTAGAAGAGCCACACAAAATATGTCGGCGAGCCGCAGTTTGCCCACCATTGCTCCATAGCAGGAATGGGCAATTAATTTGGCTCGGAGGCAACTTTGAGAAGGCCGCGTATAGTTTGAAGCAAGTCTAAGTTCAAGTTAGCCTCAACACTAACGTTTACTGTGACGAGTTGGACGTTATTTCAGATTTGAAGAATTTCCTGAATGCTTCCGCGGGCCACTGAAAACGCTGTGGCGGACCACATGGCCCGCGGGCCGCTGTTTGCCCATCCCTGCTCTATAGTACATAGAAGAATGAGCGCGAAGGATTGAAGTGAATGACGATGAGCATACTCATTTTACTGAGTTGAGAATTGGTTATTGTTACGTATAATGTGTGGAACAAAACGCCTAAACCCATTTTTCAGATTGCATGAGGCCAGTGAGGTACTCAATAAATATGTAATGGGAGTGTGGTCAGAAAACTTCATCCCTGCGTTTTCGCCAGTGTCGTTGTCACTGTTTTTGTTTCTTATATCGAGGGAATTGAGAATAAAGTAATATGTTTATGAATTGGAACAACTTTTTCATTGAATGTAACGAGCACGTGTAGTGCTAATTTGTATGACATCAGTCGTCGCAAACCTTCCAGAAGGGCCCCCAATTTGAAATGACCTAGGGCACCGAAAATGAAAATTCGCCTCTACACATGATAGAGGTATTTTCAGCACTAAAGCGGTTAAGAACTCATTTGCATACAACCAGGGCTTATGAGAAGGAGATACAAGAGGTACATCCTTCCCGAGCCCTACACGTAGTTGCTGGAAATCAGGATGAAAGTAGGCACGTTAAATTGTCTGCAATCAAACCGAAATTACCAGTGTAAGCCAGTTGCTAGTATAACAGTTAATCTATTTCTATATTTTAGCATGCTTACTGTTTTATCTATATTCTGATTAGTATACAAACAAGCTATACAAGTCTCGACGAGGACTCCTGAAACTAGGGTTCTCGGTATTGGTTTTCTTACCACCCGGTAAATTTCTTTCAGAGGTCCTGCGTACAACCATAACTTAAGAACGATTAAAAGATTTGATGGCTTCACATGTTCATACAGAACAAGTTGACAGACTTGATTTAGACAAAGTTGGTGAAGGGTATGTTTCTGGTAGTGAGGACACACTGAGAAGGATTGGTTTACTTTTGGGAGCAGTTTGAGAATTTTGTCGTCTCGTAACATTGCTTAAACTTTCTGGAAAACACGTTTTTACCTTTGTCTTTTGACTCAAGTGGCGAAGAGTTAGAATAACAACTTTGTAGTGCGCATTGAAGGCAATGGTTTTCATTTTTACAAATTGAGATGTAGAATAGTCGAGTGTAATGCTCCCTCCATTTTTCGAACTGCGAGGAAAGGAATAGCCTTTGCGCAGTAAATCTTTTAGTTCACGTTTTCAGTTCAGGTTGGATTTTGGATTTAGATCCGCAACAGAGCTGTGGCAGAAAGCAGTGTTGTAACTACAGTTTTGATCCAGGGGGAAAACTTAGCTGTAATGGGCGCACTGGTCACTGTAGGCAGCTCACTAGCCAATACTCGTAAAAAAAACTTGAAAAATGATGGTGAATCCGGATGTGGATGGCTATACCAAAACCCTAAATCGCAAAATAATCCGAAAAGCGCAAAAAATCAAGAAGCTACAGAAGATCAAAGGAATACTAAAACCGAAGTATAAGCTTAGTGGCGGCCCGGTTTTTACAATTAGCTTGCCAAGGAGGGACGATTCGGGCCTCTACCCCCGTCAATTACGCCACTGGTAAAAAGTGCTTATTCGGAACATCGCTTACTACGAATGGCTAGAAAAGATCATCTTTTCAAGAGAGTACAGAGTCGCAAAAGTACCCCTTGCTTTGGGGAGCAACAGCTCCCAGGATCCACGATTTTTACTGACCTTGGCCGTACCACAAAGAAAGAGGTAACGCCGGCTCTGAAGCATAAGGGGGTGTGACTGGCCAACACGGTGATGCTGACGTAAAAGACAGCGCACGCTCCTGTTGCAATTGTGCTGTAACAACGCACTGTGCTTTTTCTCCAAACACGTTCTTCCAATACAGAGATTGGCACATGTACCCCCATTGTAGATATCTGTTGAGTGAAAGTCACTCTTTGATGATTAGATCGTTTCAGTGGACTTACTGATTTACTCCATTCAGTGCTGTACGTCCGCGCTAGAAGAGGTGTAAAACTGTCAACTGATTACAACCTGATGTTCTGTGGTTTACATCGGGAAACATTAACAGGGTATAAATGCTTAGAAAAAATCACATTGCGTAAATAAACAAACTTCCGTAAATATTTTATTTTTTCATTATTGACAAAATGGCTTCGCCGGCCGTGGTTTGGAGACTCCTGTCTTATAGCAACAGTTCTTCAACAAATGAAAGAATTTGTGCGATGTGAACTTGCGTGTTTGCCACATGCTTATCTAACATTAGATCTCAGGACAAACCGAATTGCGGCAAATTTCCAGGGCATTACTATTTACTTCTTTAATACAAAATGGAAGTTTCGCGTTTTTGTCCGGGCAACAGACTTATTTTTAGACAAGCATTCAGCTTGTATCATTGCCAAGTCTTATGGCAATCTTATAGAAAAGTTCAAATTAACATGAAAACTAACGAAAGTTGCGTCATATAATGCTGCGGCTATGGATGAAGCATTTCAAGTTATTTGTAACTCCTGTGCTTTATTGTGTTTTCACTAGTTACACATCTTTTTCATTTGTTATGTTTAAATGTACTCATCAATGGGTTGCGTTTACATGTACAAGCGAAAACGTTAATTGTGAGAGATAGCTAACGTTAAACCTGCCCTAAGTCAGGTACGATTAACCATGTCTGCATCTATTGCTTTCACTTTCTTATTCTATTAAAATGTATTTGCAATTTCGATTTGTACTGAATTACAACTTTAAGAATAATTGTCATTGTACTTCCAACTTGAAATATTTAGCAAACAATAGTTGTAATGTAATTGAAAATTTTGAAGCAGTAATTGGAGCAATAATTGAACTGAATCGATGCAATTGATCCAACTCTGCTGTATTTAAAGAAAAAAATCAATAAATACAAGCAGTCGCGTAGCCAGTCCACAAATTTTTTGGGGGCTAAAATGTTTGATTTTAGGCGAATAACACTATTTTGTATGGGATAACGCCTCTCAAAGCACAAAATTACTACATGTTCTAAAAATTTGGGGGGACCATGGCCCCGAAGGCCCCCCTGACTACGCCTATGAATACAAGTAGCAAAATTGCTAGAAATTCGAAAAATTGTCAACTTCAAAGTGTGATGACATTTTTTGGAAAATTTTTAGAAAAATACCGGCATTATTCAAAAATTTTCAAGTCTCAATTCTCGGTCTTGTTGGTCTCGGTCTCCAAGTTTTGAACAGGTTTCGGAGTTAGGGTCTCGACTGCACCTCTGGGACGCTCAAATGACAGCATTCGACCAAGTCAAGCTTACAGATGAAATTACGTTTCAGGTGTTAACTCAAAAGCACCAATTGCAGAACACATAAAACATATAAATAAAATTTGACAGAAATACGTTTGTAGAACTGAGCAGCTGGGTATGCAAGCGCACCAACGAAAGTTTTGATTTGTCGAACATTTGCGCAAAGAATTTTTCACATTTTTCAAAAATTCCAATGAAATTACATTTTTTTTACTGACGGTGAAAAAAACAAATGTATTGTGTCATAGGAAACACATTAAATATATATAAAATTGACAAGGTGTTTCTAGTAACTTCATGTTTTAGTATGTGAGAGTTGATGAATAACTGACTCACATGAAACTCAAAAACAAAATTTCAAGTGCCAACTTTGTAGGATCGTCAATGATGTGGGTTGTTCTAGTATTCCACTCATGCGGAGCTAATGTCGAAAACCTATGGAGCTGAGGGACTTAAATGCTGGGCGACCTAATAACCTGCATGTGGGCATGGTGTATTTATTCATACGGTGAGTAACCCAGAGAAACACAACTTTCAGAGTGCTGACGATGCTAACACAACGATTTCACGTTTCTTGATAAATCGTGAAAAAAGTAGGGCAAACTGAACTACATTGAAATTATCGATCAACTCACACAAAACATCTAATGAGATTGTTGTACTGTAGTTGCCAAACAAGTCAGAAATTTTGCAAATAAAATTTCCAACTGCATTTCGAGTAAGATGTCTTTAAAATGTCTTGTTTGCAACTTCAAATGTCAGAAATATATTTGTAGAACTGAAGCATTTAAATGATGGGCACTCAACCAGAGTTGATGTAAAAAAGACAGACCCCAAAAAACACCCGTATTTTTTTTTAATCCAGTAAAACCCACCAAAAAAACACTTCACTTTTTCTTTGAAAAATCTACTATGAAGTAAAAAGTCAAACAAGCAGGACACTTGTACAGTTAAACGTACATTTCTTCAAATCAAACAAAACAAACAGCAATAAAATTTGACGGATTTGAAAAAACGGAAGAATAATTCGAACAGTTTGACTAAACTCTAATGGTTCACTTCAGTTCTGTTAAATCAGTATATTTTAACCAATTTGTCTGCCTTCTCTGCGTCTAAACGTTTACTGTACTAATGTTGGACCATACCAAATCGCATGTAGACAAAATACACTCCATAGATGCTGAACTAGCAGGGCATGCACATAAACTTAACGTGAAACTGCAGAGGTTGTGTGGGAGTGGTTTTTGTTTGCTGTGTGCATGCTTATCAAGCCTTACCACTTGGAAGTGAACTGACCAGCAACACTTTGCAAAGACAGAGATAGGGAAAATTTCTTTGCACTCAGTTGAATGCCATAATAGGCACAAAAAGATGTTAATGTGTAATTTTGAAATTTGTGATATTTCACGGTGCAATAAAATCAATTCAAAAAGTTTTTTTTCTGTTTTTCTTAAAAAAAAACAGGTTGCGTTGTTTTTTTTTTGACGTTTTTTTCTCAAGCCTGCAACCAACTAAAGTGATGCTTGCCAGCATGGTGCAATTATGCAAAAAGTGAGCATCCAAGAGAAACACAACTAATGAACCGTTGGCAATGCTAACACACCAATTTCACGTTTCTTGATAAATCGTGAAAAACACAGTGCAAACTCCTCTACACTGAAATTATTCATCAACTTACACAAAACATCTACCGAGATTGTTGCACTGTAGTTGCCAAACAAGTCAGAAGTTTTGCAAGTATAATTTCCAATTACATTTCGAGTAAGAATTGTTTCAAATATCTCGTTTGCAACAGAAGTAACCCCAGGCAATGTTTCAATAATCCATGTTATGTTTGTTCGCAATTCATGGGAATAGTCAATAATGCAAAGCAAGTTCACTTCCTGTCCTTGCAGCTTCGTAACATTGGTTGTGGCATTTCCATCCACAGTCACCGAGAGTTTTCCTGTTGCAATACATTAACTTTGTTTTAACGCATCTGTGGAAAATATTGTAGGAAGAAGCCCAGGTGTTCATACTCACTTGGATTTGGTACAACAACAAAAGATGTTGCATTACTAGATACACTGCCAACCACATTAGTGCCGTTGCATACCACAGATCCTGTTGCTTCTATTGTCAAATTTGACAAACAAATGTCTGAAAGATTTTCACATGTACGGTTTACTCTGCAGAACGACCATTTGCATATGGGATTAGGATTGCCAGTGGTGGAACAATTCATGAAAACATCCTGTTGTGCGTTCAAATAATAGCTGCCATTTGAGAAGTAAATATTGCGTTCATGATCAGGCACCACAACCTCAGTGGAAGGTGTATCAGGGCCATCTACACATAGTTTGGTTATTAAGCATGATTATGCGATTCATACGTATCTTACTAAGCTACATGCAAACTGTTGATGTATAATTAAATCCAGCATAGTTCAAGATGTATATTCCGCGAAGAAAAATCTACAATTTATCAATTGACAATACTTCAAGTTGGCATACAGTAATTTCTAAGCTCTTGACTTCCATTGCTGTTAGTTATCACCCTTTCTATACAGTGGCTTAACAATGGGCTTAGATAAAACACTGAATAGGCGATCATTTAATAGGAGTCAACTTCATCACGCTCTGTCCACCCAGACTTGTTTCATTGCTTCGTTCAAACAAAACACGCCAGGCTACAGACTGTTTTGCATGGCAACTGCAAATTTCCAACAGATTTGCCTTAAAGAACTTTAGGCAGATTTGAATCCAGATTCAAATTCATGTGACTTGAAATCCTGTTCTTTCCGGATGATCTCCAACTCCTTTCCTAACGCCGAAATAATGGGATGTTTTTTTCACTATGTGAAAAACTTTGAAAAGATTCGCAGCGAATTGTTTGACGCTTCGATATAACAGAGAAGCAAGTTTTGCGCTATACGCCTAGCATTGGCGTCTGCGTCAATAAATGATGTAGAAGAAGCATTCGATTAACTTTTGACTGAGTGTTCACAGGAACCAATCCCCATGTTAGATTCGTCAGAAGACAGTTATATCGGTCGACTACATCGGCGCAGACGTCGAGTTCCACTATTTCCGCTGGAAATGTGGAATGTGTGACAAGGTGATTGAGAACATGGATAGAACGAACAATCACGTCGAGGCAGACCATATACGGGTACAGGTGGACCTCCAGATGGACCACCCACCAGGGTTGAGAAAAACCCGTTTTTTTGAAAAAAACAAAAACAACCCAACTGTTTTTATCGGTTTGTCTTGAAAAAAATGTTGATTTTTTTAAAAGAAACAATGCTAAAAATAGGCCCGAAAAAGGCCAAACCAACTGTTGAAAGGCCTGAAAAAAGCCAAATTTAGTTGCAGCATTGCCATTCCTATGTCACAAAAAACATAAATTACAAGAAATCAAAAAAATGTATTCGATATTAAAATTAAATCTTGCTTGGCATTGTACTGGAGCAGTGATCTTCCCAGACATTTCATGATTTGTGAAATTGCAAACTTTGGGTAAAATGGTCCCACAGTTTGCATACTGATCCATCGGCAACTTTCTGCACGAAAATCTCTCCCATTCACTACTGGACTTCCGATCAGAATCATAAGAGCGCTTCCAATTTGACGCAATTATCGCATTTCTATCGCGGAGACGTAGCCCTGTCTGCAAGTGCTCAAACCAGTGGTTCCCAAGCTTGTTCGAACCGTTACCCAAATCAAGGTAACGATTCTGTTATATTACCGCCAATCAAAATTTTTCGCATTTCAGGTCGAAAATTTCTTTTGCAGTGACCGCTCAGAATACAGAACAACAGTGGTTTCAGTTTTGCGTTACCTCCCGAAGAATCGCATATTACCCTCGTGGGGTAATTCACCCCCAGTTTGGGAACCACTGGCTTAGACCAACACTACACAGTGCAGAAAGTCCACACATTTACAGTGATAACGCAAAAACTTAATTTCGAATCTAGCATACCTCAAATATCACTAATATCAGAACGAGGCGTCTGATACAGCATTTATCACAAAAATTTCGAAATACGTTGCCGAAAAAAGTGGAATAGCAATGTTTCCTTTCATAAGAACCTATTTCAGTGAAAAAAAGAACTCAAAAGCCAAATACACTTTTAACGCCAGCCATCACGAGGTGAAGCCATATTTCGTAAATTAGGCACAGAAAAGGCCAATCAAAAACCTGAGAGCGCATGTAACGTCATCAGACCGGTTTATTGGGACGATTACGGAGTGGTCTGAATATTGCACACTACTTGTAGCAGTCCGAGGGCTGCGCGTCATATGGAACAGTTAATTAATCAGAGACGAAGTAGCAACTTTGGTTTCCGAACACTCCGTGCAGATAATTAGCGTAGCGGCTTTTATGAGCAAATATTGCCGATATATTGTATATCGGTGGAATTTTGCCGATATCATACTTTGGAAAAATTGCGAAATTCATCGGTTGATTTCTAGTCTTAAGAGAAAATGTGGTTTTATGCTGAAAAGTGATATCAAAAGCTGCCTTCCTGCGACAAACCCCCTTTTTCCAGGCTAGATGCGCCACTGTATAAATGTTATTAATTTTAACAGTCATTATTTCAGACAACTCGTGCGATTTAAACAACCGATATTGACTGCAGGTGACAGAAAGGTGCTTTTCCTACTGTAACACGGTTAAGCCGCTTGCAGCACCTCTCATTCTCTTTGGTTTTCCAAATGTCAACGTATAAATCACACACTGCTGCATCAAAAATTTGCACGATAATTTGAATATATGTCTATTATTACCACCTCCAGCTGCTTTAACTTCAGTTTTTCCGTCCAACCGAAAGATTCTTACCTTCATGGCCAGCTCTTTCATTACCTGCTAGCACAATAGTTTCAGATGATGTTAGCAGTGTTGTCTTAGACTTGTTGGAATCGTTATCGAAACAGCATTGGTTGCCCTGCGTTAAGCTATATAAGCCATATGCTCTAGTAACTTCGTGTTTTAGTATGTGAGAGTTGATAAGTAACCGACTCACTTGAAAATTTGGGTAAGCAAGCAATTCATTTACGTGCTTTAATAATTGTACACTGTGGGAATCGTATCTACTTCGTATTAGGAGAGTCGATGCCAGGCAAGTACAGAAAAGCTATGTTCTTCATTTTAACGAAGTGTTTGGATGAACATATATCGGCAGAATTTTGCCGATATGGTACTTTGGCAACATCACAGAATTCAATGGTGGACTCTGCTTCATGAGAAAATGTGTTTTATGCTGAAAAGTGATATCAAAAGCTGCTCTTTCGCGACAGACCCCTTTTTCCAGGCTAGATGTGCCACTGGTTCAACTTCAAAGCGACTGCGATTGGAATTGTACGACAAAAGAACCAACCGAAAACTCAATTGTACGTTTCAAGGAATAATGTAGCATCTGCAATTTCGTCCTTCAATGAAACTGTGAGATCGAATTTTATTATTTTCAGAGCAGAGAAATGTCTTTCCACAATGACGTGGGCTGGAGGAAGAGCTGCAACTGCACCAACTGCATCTCGAATGATTTTGGGGTAAAATGGCGTAAGTTCTTCCAATAGCAGTTTTCACGAACGGTTGTACTTTTCTTCATCTCTTTAACTGCCTAATGGAATGGTTGTTTAAACTTTCGCAACTTTACGTTCAAAGGCTCATTTACATCAAGACGCCTTTCCTTCATTTTGTCCTTCCCCACCTTAGCGACATGCTTGTTAAAGTCTTGTACCTCGATGGATGAAGAAGAATGATGATCAGCTTCAATATTTCGTTGGTCAGTAAATTCACTTTGCGAAGTCGGTGATTCCAGTCCCTTTATTTTCATTGCAAGGCGACGGAGAGCTTGCTTTGCTCTTATTTTCTGATCTTCGTTTAACACAGGGGTTCTCAACCGGGGGTGAATTTTACCTATCCTGGAGGTAAATTTAATCTTATTGATTAACAATTTCACTGACTTGAGAAGATTCGTTGCTACTAATAAACAAAAATATCAATATTTTTGAGTATATTTTGCTGTAACTACATTTTTTAAGCATATATTTTCATACTTTGCATTGATCTTTTCAACATTTGTACATTTTTCTACAGCGCTAGTGAGTAAACAAAAAACAGGGGGTAAATTTCATGTTAGGAAGCTGGGTTGGGGTAAACGGGAGAAAAAAGGTTGAGAATCCCTGGTATAACAGGACCAGGTTTGGGGATCGACGAACACCGCAGCTAGCAGTATGTCATTGTTAAGTAGCTGCGCCACGCGCTTTTCCACAAAAGTTATAATAGCTTTGTTTATCGGGCCAACCACTCTCTGACGGTGCATGAATATCAAATTTTTCCACTCCTACAAAAACGTTCCTGCTGTCAGTTCCTCAGCTTGCATTCTCTTTGTAGCTGCAAACGAAAAACAAGAACGACTTCTGACTACAAAACGTCGTTCCACTCTTTCACTCAGTGAAACTGCAGGATTGTCAATATCTTCTAAGAAAGGCTTTAGTTTTCAAGTAATCTTTTCACTATCATGTACGTGCTTCCCCAGCGTGTTGCTTCATGCCTCAACTTGCCAATGATATTTCTTGAGTGCGTGTCTTTAGCAAGTTACGAGGTGAGCACTCCAGATCACACACGCCGGAAAACACATAGCTTTAAGACAGGGGTGGTGAACCTGCGGCTCGCATGAACATTTGATATGGCCAGCATCAGAATATTCGTTATCGAAGTTAAAGCACAACATTGCGTCAAAATAAAGCTCCATGATAAGCAGGTACTTAGATAGTAAGTCAAGAGAAGTCCTCATAGTTAGATAAAGGAAGAATTTTAGGATAAAACTAATTGATTTTGCGGCTCGCCAGCGGTGATGCACAATTCATGGGGCCCGTGATAATAAACAGGTTCCCCACCACCCCTTAAAGGCCGCTTCGGTGACATCATCATGAGTTTCATCTCTGTGTTCTTCATTTTCTTGCTCTGTCATGTCTGACTCAATACTTTTTTCCATTTCATTGCTATCTTCTTCACCTTCATTCAATGTTTCAATCGTTTTATCATGTTAAGGGCACTGTCAGCAACAATGTCGTTTTTGAATACGGTCCTCTTTCAAAACGAAATACGCGCGTCTGTTCTGCTGGGGATTAATTTCACAGTACAGTACGTTTTTATGAGTTGCCGCTTACTTGTTCTAATCGAATCGGACTGTAGAGTGCCCAGTGTGGACAAGTCAATCAACACCAACAAGTGTTTGTGGGGCAAAACCCTTGTGCAAAAACATTAAATCAACCATCACTGCAAACCATACATACACTTTACATTCATCAAAACAGGATTCGATTTTCCTCCTCCTTTCCTTTGGGTGTACGATGTACTTGCAAAACAGGTTGCCTGTTTGCCATTATATTCCTTTTTTCAACATAATTGAAAAATTTCTTGTAGTCTAAAAATGTGCAAAAGATATTCATTACAGTGATCCTTTCATTGTTCCTGACACACTGATCAATCTTTGCATGAAATTTTCCTGGCAGACTAAGCAATTTTCGTAACAAAAGTAAATTTCTTACAAACTTTCAACTGAGATTTAGAAACAAGTTAGCAACAAAATTATCTGTATCTGCCATATAGAGGGTGACACAAAAAAAACGGTCATCACCTAAACTTGAATAACTTTTGAAATAATCAATCAATTCTTTTTATTCTATTTACTAAGTAGATTTAATGCTCTAAGAGTCTACCAAATTTGACCTTCGAGATGCCATGCACTACTGAGCAAAAGATATTTATAGTTAAGGCATATTTTCGGCAGAAGTCTATCCACGCAGCTCAATTGCAATTCAACGAACGGTTCGGATGTCGTGAATTTCCTGTCCACGAGGTACATTTTCTGTTGTCAGGTCACGTGAACTCTAAGAACAACATCTTCTGGGGTAGCACATCCCCTGAGCACTGTCTGCAAAGGCCATTACACTTTGTGAAGTGCACTGCCTGGGTTGCCATCTCCAAACATGGCATCACAACGAGCGGTCTGTGACAATCAACACCGAGCGATATGTCCAGGTGCTTGGCAAGTTCAGGACAGCACTTGGTCGACGGAGAGGGGACGTCAGGGTCCTCCAGTGGTTCCAGCAGGATGGTGCCACCCCCACT
>Ga0210059_1005694_pt1 | contig 20034 bp, 8 predicted proteins | sample Ectturendosymbi2_FD_188042 | JGI IMG/M metagenome (GOLD analysis project Ga0210059, IMG submission 188042) | Ecteinascidia turbinata endosymbiont from Florida, USA - Sample 2 (SPAdes) (version 2) | ecosystem: Host-associated > Tunicates > Ascidians > Unclassified | place: Key West, Florida... | reverse complement strand
GCGCAGACAACGTAGTACTAGTAGAGCGCTCGTTCCCCGGTGAAAGCTCATGCCCGAACTGGCAATCCCTGCAGTAACCGGAAAATCAACCCAATAGTCAAAGAACAGGGCCGACCATGTTCGATGTATGTTCTTCGTTTAGAGTCAACAAATCATTGATCAGACTGTTCGTGATTCAGAATAATCCGTGTTTAGTTTTGCGAAATGGCTTCCCTCGCAGAAACACATCGCAATTCTGCTTCAAGTGCTAGACGTAAGCCTTGTCACTTCCACAACCAGTTTCACGTAGTTTGTAACAACATTGTTGCTAAGCAGTCTAGTCTCGTATCCGTGTGTCTCATCTCAGTCAGACACTTCTCAAGCATGCGCGAACACCGACTAGCACGTATCGTCGCGCGCTCATGGTTTTATCGACTGACCAGAATCGCACAGGAAGAAAAACAAAGAACTTTCTAGCACGTGGTGTCGCTACAGTGCACTTCCACGAACTATCGCGATCTTGTCCTTGTTTTGATACCAAATAAGTTGGTTGCCATGAACATGTAGCGCAGCAACATTTTATTTCTCGTGTTCGCGTATGCACTAACTAGAGTGAGGTCGCCTGTTTCTGCTGAATGCAACTGAATTAGCCACGCATTTTCGGAGCAGATGTTTATGATATGGTGCAATATGTTGTAGCATGTACTGCTTTAGGCGAAAGCGAAATGCTCCTTGTTTTTAATGTCCTTTCCTTCCACCTTGAAGTAGGCCCGTAGCCACGGAGCATTCAGGGGCAGTTCACCCCCAAATATTTTTGTGTCCCCAAATTTTGTTGTACCAAGAAAATTTTGTTTTAAACCTATAATAGAAACAAAATTATTTCCCCGCCACAAACGTATTCCTCCCAAACCTTAAAACTGGCTACGGGCCTGCCTTTAAGTACACATAACGGGAAACTTAGGTTGTTTTAACTTATTTATTTTTATTTAAGTGTATGTTTCAAACACAAGGTCCACATCACATTAGTTAAAAGAATGCAACCGTACAGAAATGCTCACAAACAACACTTCACAGAGTAGGAGGTAGTTGGTATATGTAGTCGACACTGAGGAGGAAAGAACACTGAAGCAAGGCACCAGCCAGTCCCGTAGCCACAGGGGGAATTCGGGGGCAGTGCCTTCCCAAAGTTTTTTTGTACTCCCCCAAATTTTGTTGAGCGCAGAAAAAATTATTACAAACAAACAACAAAAACAAGAATCTTGCCCTACTGAAAATGTATTTTGCCCACCAAATCTTAAAACCTGGCTACGGACCTGGTACCAGCACCAACATTTGGTCATCGTCATACAGAAGCGTTACACAATGGGAGAGAAATAAAGATTTTGTAAAACGCAACAGGCAATTGAAGCGAGCAGATAAGAGTTGGATGAAGATGTGCATCGTTTAGAAAAGGCACGCGAATTGTTTCTGATTAAGGCATCAAATGTGCCGAGAAAAGGGGTAACTTTGTGTGGGCGAACACTTACGTTGCTTGGTGATGTGATGGAACATTTGATGGACGTTGTTTTAGACCAGGCGTAGGCGTTTAATACTAGGTTGTGTGTACCTGCACCACAATTGGCTGGCAAGTATTAGTATGCAATACGCACCTGACAAAGTGCAGTGAAGCACTAAGCAATCGTGCCTCTGAGCATCTTTGGTGAACAACAAAGTAATTTCGGTTGCATCTACGTCTCATTGTCATCGTTCATCTTCATCTTTCAGTGAGGCATGAAGTAATACACCAAGATATTTAACATGGTACGAAACAAGCTTTCTATCACCGATGAGTAAGTGAACTCCATGCTTGCACACACTGATAGCGCTAGCATTTGCAAAGTGTTGCACAACTACGGTGCTTGTGCAACCTCAGGCAATTGGCGTTCCTTGCAAAAGCAGTGTTTTTGATTGCGGGCATATTTATTTTCAGCGAGAAATTTAGTCAGAAATCATTATTAGCATTACGTATAAAGAAATTCTCAACAACAATATATTTACACTTAAGTTTCTACCGTGGAAACAGTCAATTGCAAGTAAACACGTGCAAGTTTGCTCGACTCGCACTAATCTGTTTCTCATATTGTCCAAGTCGCATGGTCGCTTTGCGTAGTTGGAAGTAACGGACGCTTGTTGTAGCACGTGCAAGTGTTTTGCTTTTCGTAGCAACTGAAGGTCAACTCCAGGCACTTCGGAAGTATTGGTCAGATACATCAGCGATTAAATGAGGAAAAGGTGAGTGACAATTGTGGAAAAGGCGCTCGTTTGCATTTTTGCACGAAGCCAACTGATCTAAAGAAACGAACAGAGTTGCTTAAGTAGGTGACCGCAAGTTCGGTGTCGCGATTAGAGACGCTTGCGCAATTTAGGTATCAACAGCTCCAAACAACGGTTATGCCGATTTGAGTGCATCTCGAATCATCGAAATCGATCCGAGGTTATTACATTCGTTTGATATCCGACAAGTAGCGCGAGGTTCTTTGCTAAAAGTGATGTAAAGAGTTAAAATAAATAGGATTTTTTGCCAAAGGAAAGTGAAAATCTTTGCTGCTCGTGCACATCGCTTCCGACCCTTTTTTTCTACAGTTGCCACTAGTCCACAATACTAACTTCTACTGTTGTTTGCAGCATGGTCTGGTTTTCCAGTACAAGCAAGTAACTGACCGGGACACGACCCTAAAAGCAAAGACCACTCTGGTCGTCTAGTCGACGTGATAGTCATCCGGAACAAATTTTGTGTTTTTGAAATACTGAGCAATGCAGAACTTCATCCCAGTTTATACTCCATGCGGTAACTGCAACATAAATATAGATATCAAGCGATTGCGGTGTTTCGCCCAACCCTTCTTTTAAGTCGCCACAGCGGTTCGCATTTAAACGAAGTTTGCAACGAGCGTCTTTACGACCCGACCTTGAGTCTGTCGTACAAACAAGTCTCGAGCACGACCGTTCTTTCAGCCATATGAGGCATTGTAACTAGTACTGGTATTCGTTTTGTTTGCGCGGCTGCATTCCGACCGGCGTACACCGGTGAGCGTGCTAGCACGTGTGGAGCAATGAGACCAACAGTCATTCTGCTTCCTCGACACGTACAAGTTGTCGAGTTCATATATGGCAAGGTGCTCGAAACCGCTTTTGTCTGCATGAAGCGGTCGGGCGGAGATCCTGTAAAAACGGTTCGAGGTCGGGGATATCACGGGTTGTTCTACTTCTACAGAAGTAAGCAGACACGGCAGTCACTTATGCAGCAGAGGAAACCACTTTAGCTGGCATTTTTTTAGAAATTGTTTTTGCTGTAAAATTGCCCGTACTATCGGAGTTCGCCCAAGCGTGTTCACAAGTATGAAAATTAATTAGTTAAGAGAATCAGACCATTTCATAATTTGACTATTCAATTTTGACCCTAGGTTTAGAGTAGTTGCACGATCCGGTGAACCCGTTTCACAGCTGGACTGAAATACGAGCAAGTTCATTGACGACAATTCTTGGGGTGGCCGCAGAGTGCGGTCCTGAGGAACAACAAGGAAAAACAGTTCATAAAATGCCACTTTTGGCTAGTCAAGTTGGGTACAATGCTCCAGCAAATCCAAGGAAGACGCGATTGGGGGGACGCGAGGATCTTCTAATTTTGGCTCAAGTTTTGTCAATGGAAAATGTAAACCACAACTGTGCAGCTTATAATTTTAAGCTTGCAATTTCTATGTTTCAGGAAAAGTAAGGGAATCACTTTTTTTGCAAAGCACAAATAGGACGTTTTGTCCGCCGTTCGTTCTCCTCCATGTCTTAAAAATGAATAAGCAGGAAAATGCTCTTCAGTTAGCGAACCCCATCACTGAATTTTATTGACGAGAGAAATAGCTGTTATTGAAACGTCCAATACGACATCATTTAAATGTGTGGCTTGGCGTTGTTTCTCGTTGAATGCTATCTCTTAGTCATAGTTAACCTGTTGCGTTTTGTGCGTTTTATACATTCACTCCATTCTTTATTACCGACTGCACTAATCATTTTCACAAACTTCCAGTTACGTGCTATCTGTTTTAATTCGTTATCTGAGACTCAACGGCCACACCACATGGGTTGGTAGTGGTTGGTACATAAGAATGACAAAAGAGCAAAAAACGTTTACGCAGTAATTAAGGAGAACGTAGGTGGCCTTTGTGCATACATATAAGCAATAATGGGAGAGAAAAAATACAGAAAAAAATTAAACAAAATGTAGACGAACCGCGAGACCCTGTTGTAGTCTCTCGCCATCACATTATAAAAACGTCGTAATGTGGGTAAAAACAAATATTTTTAAAAATCATCAGACAATAAGATTACTTTTTTCTGAGAGAGTTGGTATAGGCTATAACCACACTGGAATATGACCGTAGTAAATTTAAGTGATTGTATTGCCTTGCGCTACGTAACACTGGTACACAAATTGCGTTCTCTCACGGTTTATTTCCACGTGTAACAACTCATGAAAAATCATTGTTTTCAAAAAATATTACTGATTCTGCCAAGGTTATCGGGATGGATATCCAATTCACGAAGATTATCGTGTGCGACCCATGTGAAATTTGCAAAGTTACGTTTGTTAGGCAACTGGCCAGAAGATGCAAGAGATAATTAGATTTGTTCCATTGAATTTGAGTTCTTTAGCTTCATATTTGAGGCAGGACAAAACTTCTCGCCCAAAATTGCACTCTTATCACTTGATCAAGACTTTGTTGATGTTTGTGGAAAAGAAAACAATTAATAACCTGTGCTCAGACGTTGCACCTGCAAAGTGTTCCGCGCGGCAGAAACGTCTTAAGCTCGTTTGTAAATTAGTAAGTCAATACAAGAGTAACAACTCATGCAGAATGACTGACAAAAGCCTGCGTGATTGGCAATGTTCAGACAGGAATTAAAACCTTTTAACAAGAGCCTCCTCTGCTACAAGAAGGAGAGGACGAGGCAAATCCCACTGATTGCCGCATTTGTGCGCAAACGATCGGCAGCGTGTACCGCTATTGACGGGAAAGCCGTGATAAATGGCACTTGTCGAATACCACGCCTTATCCTGTAGGAAAACGAAGAAACTGGACGATTTCTTTAACTTTTGTGTGAAATTTGAACAACGGTATAAGAATTTGTCCTGCATATGCGCAAGCATGTTTCATTTTATTCCACTGTTTTTGCGATGTTGCTAGGGGAAATTTCTCGTTTTTTCTGTGGTGAAGTCCCTCATATCAGTGCTTTTGAAGTTGTCAAACTAAACGTATTTAAGTGACAGGCAACCGTCTGCAATGGGATCAGATAATGTTGTTCGGTTTTCTCGATGGTGAACTCGTTGTCGGGCCACAGAACTGAATGGCAAGCCTCGCAATGTATAGAACAACATACCGAACCGAGCATACCTATGTCTGGTCAAAGGCATTTACGGCGAAAGGCTAACTTGAAAATCGTATGGAATGCAATACGCCCAGGGAAGAGCAAACAGAATTAAACCGGCATGTTGAAGTTACTTCGCAAAAGTGTGTTGTACATCGAACGTACATTCTGGGAATATTTGCTTCTCGGCACCTTTTCCAGAAATGCAATCGAAGCCAAGAGGCAATTTTGGTGTAAATGAAAAAAATTACTTCAACGTATGAAGCTTATTCTTCCTGCGTAAGGGCTGGTGAAAATATATTTATGTCTCTGCAGAGGCAGATGGACTTGATTTAAATGTAATTGCTCTTAGAATGCAAACGTATACCGAAAACCTGTTTCGTCGAAGGCACCCGGATTTCTGAAAAAAATAAGAGTTATTTCCATAACGTCGGCCTCGCACAGGGACTGTGTGTTTGACCAAGGCTTTCAAAGAGAAAATCCTCCGTCTAGGAAACCTTGGTTTGACTGACATCCACGCAACTGGTCTGCGCGAGAACCCTTTTTTTGACCACAGCAGCATTCCTCTTTTCCTCAGCAGCCCACGGCCGGATTCCCTGATGTTTTGATTTCAGCGTATATCCATGTACTTGTCTTCGACAGCGCCGGTCTGACACGGATTGAAGCACCAACATCCCAAACTCTGACGCAAGTCGCTTGCAAATTGAGCTGAACTTGTATCAGACACCCTGGTGTGCCTTGTTTACGTTCACGCACAAAACCTATGTGTAAACAATCATTCCCGTTATGCTGCAGACATTTGGAAAGTTTGATTTCGATGCTTAGATACCATTTTTAGGAGTCGTGTGTGTACTTTCGCTTACTGATAATGTCTGCGAAACAATCGCTTGCGCATCGTAACCGAAGCAAGTCGAAACAATTGCGATGTTGCGATAACGGTCTGCAAGCTGTCATGCACAATGCAAAAATAATGTTTCAATTTTAATGATCGGAAGCATTATAGTATAGCGAAAACTAGCGCTGACTCCATTTGCTTGAACAGTTTTTAAGCTTTGAACCAAGCCTCTGCGAGACAGCACCGCTTTTCCCAAACTTGCAGCATCGCATCATTCTTCCAAAGTCCAAGAGCGTAATCACATTCTTACGATGTAACAAAAGGTCTGGAATGCCTGTGCTCTCGTAAAGATGCAGAACAACCTGAAGATCGGCTTCCACTAAAACTCTGTGGTAAGCGCGAAGTACAAAGACAATATGTTACAATTTCTACTTCGTGTGAGATCGTATCTCATTTTACATTTTACGAGCCGATCACTGCTTTGCGACTTGGTCAATTTATCGAAAACCACCAATTCTTGGAAATCTGGTGTTTGTTTATTAACCTAATGTTCGTAACGAAAAACCCACAAAAGGACTTCTAGGATTCCGGACGGCATTCAATGACTGGCATGGTGAGAGACACAGCCTGCGACTATTTTCTGCGTTTTGAAGAATATGCATACGCCTTGTTCAAACGCCATCGAAGCAGGTGCAACATGCTGTGTTTGACGCAACAGGATGTTCAGCTGACCTGTTGCTACACCATACATGTTGTAGAGACTGCAAGTCTTAAACATTGTCAGGTTTCTTACGAGAACGACGGGGAGTATTTGTGAGGAACTGAACGTAATAGAAGAAAAGTAACAAATGTTGAACGCCAGAGCCGTCGAAAGTCTTCAACAGGGGGGCTTTACGTTTGTGCAGGGGGACTTGACAATGAAAAATTGATAAAAACTCCACTGACTTGCAGTGTTTAAAATTTAACTTTGGGGGGCTGGGTGCTTTGTTTGGGGTGCTAAATCCAGCAAAGCCACCCCGTGGCGACGGGACTGCTGAACGCTACAATTGGTTTAAGTATCTACCAACGACAAAGTACCTGTATGTGCTTTGCATGTATGAACCTTTTCCAGTCTTTAAAACACGTGATGTTGACCACAGACCATATCATGCCTCGTGCTCCAACTGCCATATGTTTTGACTTAAAATAGCTATTTACCAGCTGTCCCGCTTCACCAGACAGCTTCGCTAAATGGTGCATTGAAGAGCTTCCTTAGGCTAATCTGGGACGCTTTGGTGTTCGATGGACAATCTGCAAAACTGAAGGAAAGAAGAGGTAATGTAACGTTCGATGATGAAAATTAAGTAAAACGCGATTAAATTTTGGAATTGGAACAACTCTCCCCATAGCAATTGAGTGATTTCTTTGTTACCTACATCATATCATGATATTAAGATACATAGAGGACGGCATATTCAACATTATATCATTGGATAATCCCACATTTTCTACTCATTTTAACCACAATTTAGTTTTCTTTACGCCTAGCAGTTTTTTAAAATGTAGAATTTAAACCTCAGCATCCTAAACACTTCAAAATTACCTTTAAATGCCTTTCTACTTTCCTTTTTTGAATGCTATTTACCAGATTTACTAACGCAGCAACTTCGTTTACTTAACATAACTTTGATGGTGATGGGATCAATAAAAAGAAGAAATTGAGTGCGGCAACACCTGATTTTGGGCTAAAAGTGCCTTCGTAATTTCGCGTAACTTATCAGCACGCCTAATTTTCCACAATTCTTCATTCAAAATTTTTTCCGCTCGGTGGGTTTAAACGTTGCAACTTTAACCTCATGCGGATAAGACATACTTTCTTGCTTTCACAATTGCAACTTTTATCTCAAATTATTAAATCAAATATTTAAACGAGATCTTTTTGCTAAAGTGCTGTTTCATTTGTAAATATGAAGGTACTACAACAAGGTTATCCCAAATTGCAAACTAGTAAACAATTTTTGAAACTTTCACGTAAGCCAAGCAGATTAAGGCATAAAATTGTGACGCAGTAGTTGGGTAAATATTAGCTTTGCAAGCAAATTCCTTCTTTCCACTGTAAGAGTAAGATAGAGATGTTATTTGTTTTATCCTGTCTCTTGGTAGTTGGTAATATGTATTTGCTAAATTAGCACCAGAAATTTTGAAGGAAATATAATACTTTTTCTCCAACAACCATATATACTATTGTTGAAATTATGCATATAGCTAAAATTCTTGATAATTCAGTTGAGTGCCAACCCTGCTTGTAGTTACGGGTTTCACACAAAAAAGGTAGTTCAGTGTTGTGGATGCTTACGCATGCATAAAAACTGTGCTTAATTTTCCTTTTTTTTGACTTGCAAAACAGGGTTACATATAATATTTTATTCGATACTTTACAGTATGACACTATTACAGGTACTCATTAGCTATAGCACGCTCAGTGAACATAGAACATGTTGTTCAAGTCAAACGGAATATTAATGTCAACAAAGTGCAACGTAAATCCTACATAAGGTCCCAAGAAACCTTACAGAATGCAACAGTAACGAAAGCAGATGCCTCAAGAGTTGTGCAAACATGCTCCAGTTAGATTGCTCGGTCGCATCCGGAACCCACACCCATTGTTGATTTTGATTTTAGACACGATTATGCGACATTCGCGCCTGCTGAGAGCTTTTCCCTGCAACGCACAATGTCTGCAACGTCAGATGGGAATAATCAAAGGAAAAGAGTCACCCGAACGCGCGTCAGCCATTGGTTGTGATGAATATGTTCACGCTCGCAGTCGTTTGAAACAGGCTGCATCACCTTTCGTTTGGTATGAACCCGATTGTCCCACCCCAATCAGCACTCACGCCATTCACACGAGTTTCCCGATTCGACTCAATGTGTCACCATTGTGCGCGTGAAACAGGTGCATGCGGGAACATCCGCCTTTTAGAAAAAGAACTGACTGAATCAACGGCAGCTTTGCGTCTGCCAATCGAACCCCAGTGCGTGCTGAATTAAATCACGGACCAGTCTAGCTACTGCAGTGCAGCGTTACATACGTGTTATGGAGTCACTATACCAAGTTTCGTGACGTTTACTTTAGCCCATTCATAAGCGTACAGCTCGTTGCTTCTCAATTAAACATGGAAAAAGTTTTCGTTTGTAGACATCACTACATCTTGATAATGCAGTAGCAAATGCGAAAAGTGTTTGTTCACCCCAAATTTTTACAGCGCGAAGTGTTATGCCAAGTTATCAGATAAATCAAGATAACCATCAATTGGTTCTGTTTCATGACAAGATTTCATAGTTGAGCATTGCTAAGACCCTGGAACGATTAAAATCAAGCCCGATAGGCATACCCGTGTATTGCACATAAAACTTGCTACTCTACAATAAACCACCTTTAACCACCATTTTTTACGATATTGCATACAGTAAATGGTGGCAGAATGCGCAAAGATACGCATGTGGAACAAGCACACCTGTGGTCACTTTCAATTTGCTGTGGCGCGTGACGTCAGAAGGCAGCCGAGTGACGTCAATACACTCTTGACATGGCTGATAACTCTCTCGCGTCGGATCAAACGACAAAAGTGTATGTTGTCTGGTGACCTTAGCAACATTTAGCAACAGAAGTAAAGTTTACCACGTTTCTACGCTTTGCAACTACGTTTTCGGGAAATTTTGCTACTCTGGCAAATGCCGAGATATATCCTTTCCGAAAAACCGCTCGGAACGCTCATCAGCGTTAACCGTCACCAATAGCGGAATGTCATATTTTACGATCCAGATCCAGTCCTGAATTTTTAAAACTCAGTTCAAGTCCAACCATAGTCCAAAAAAATTTTAAATGCAAAGTCCAAATCCAAATAAAGCCCAAAAAATTAACAAATGCAGCTTTTCAACAAAAACTGTCGCAATTCTTTTCAATCAACTCAGTCCAAATCCGGTCATGATCTTAAATTTTGAAACGATTTATAGTCGGGATCCAATCCAAATCCAGCAAAATTCGCTATAGTCCGGATCTAGTACAATCCAAGTCCATTCCAATGCTCCACCTAAGAGCAGAGATGAACCCGATTGTCCCGATTTGTATTTTGGCTTGTCCCGATTTGTCCGATTTTGTCTTTTGTCCCGATTTGTCTTTTGGAAACCCGATTTGTCTTTTGGAAACCTGATTTGTCTTTTGGTTGGGTCACTAACACGTACTGGAACATCAGCTTAGGGGGAGGCCAGTATTTCCAGAGACAATGCATCACATGAGATTGCTTCATAAACAAACATTTATTACATCTACCGGACATATAATTTTTGAAGGTATTCATTAAAAACTCATGTAATTACCAAAAAACAGGTTTCGCTTTAAAGTTGGTCAAGATACAGAGCAGGTATTATTGCAAAACAATGAGCAGTAAGCTTCAATAAGCAAAACAGTGAAATAAATTGGGTTGTCCTTTTGTTTAAGTATCTGCTGCCAGAACAAGCTCACCACTTGGAAACACGAACGCGTCTACTCTGGTTACGTTTCATTGAATCTGTTTCATGGAGAGCAGTGATCTGAATCGGCAACTACTTGTATAGCAGAGGATGCGTCACCAAAATGTCCTTAATGTTGAGTTTTAAACAAAAGAGTCGTGTTGCTTAAGCAAAAAATGCCATTTTCATTTACGTGTGCCGGAAGACTTATTTTTATTCCAACAGAATGTCAGAGAAGCTTTATCGTTACAGTAACGGCTGATTGTATTAAAGATGAGGTTGTGACTCAGAGTGAACAAGTAACAGGGGCTACGGAGAAAGGCGGGAAAAATGGTCCGAATTTTTTCGACAAGTTTCTCGGCCCGTGGTCATGCGAGCGACAACCAATGCCAGATGGTATTGATCGATTTTTCCCGTTTCATGTTAGTAACTGCCCAAATTATACCATTGTTTATTTTTTTTAAGTATACAAACCGGTCGCACCATACGATAACAGGGGGTACCACAAAAAGACGCTGCTGCGGCACGTTTCCGCAGGAGGGGGTTTGCATTGAGTCTACTGCATGAGCAAACACGCAACAATCACTACACCTGAAATGGCAAGGCTGTTTTGCGCTATCGCTTCTCTTAACGGGACAGGGAGGACGATGGTTTGGTTCCTTTTGCCTCAAAACCCTGGAATAAAGGAGAGCTATGCAATCTGAGCATTCGCTACAACAGGCAATTGGGCTAAAAATTGATGAGGTATCGTGCCTCAAATTAACTTTTTCAAATGCCGCGTTGTAGATGTGGTTTCTGCCTTTCGACTACGGACTGTTAACGGCTTAATGGTTGGTTTATTTTGTCAGATTTTGCAGAGCGTTCTTCTCATAAAACCGTAAAGTAAAAGGGTTTGAGCGATCAAGATGGCACAAACCAGTGTTGCCACTTCTGATGTTTTGACATCATATCTGATGTTTTGAGAAAAATTTCTGATGTCTGATGTTTTGGCAACAGATCTGATGTTGTCTGAGCTGTTGTTTTTTCCCCAAATTTTCTATACTTTTTAGGATGAAAAGTAGTTACATTCATAGTTTTTAAGCGTCTTTAGTCAATTTCTCACCCCCGACATCTGTGATTGTTCCAAACTGAACAAACTCTCTTCATAGCGTTGGGAACAGGAATAACATATACATCACGCATAAATAATCGACTTCGACTTTTCCATTTAAAAATGATACTTCTCTCTGTTTCGTATTCAATGTGGGTTATCGCACTTAGGTATTATTAATAGAAGAATGTAGCCTATATTAAACTGCGATGTAAAAATCTGATGTTATCTGATGTTGAAAAAGGCAACAGTCTGATGTTAACGCGACTGACCCTAGTGGCAACACTGGCACAAACGCTCGAACATTGTTTTTACTGTAAGTACCGTATTTTGCTATATCTGCCGTAGACGTTACGTTACAGGATAACGAAAAGCACCATTTAAGTTTTAGGATGTTAGGTGATTACGAGTAAAGAACCGAACACAAATTGATTACGTATCGGATAATACACAGGGTGTAGTGATTACCTACGCTGACAAATATGCACATTGACATTGTTACAATGAAAAGAAAAGGTTTCTGAACACTTCCATTGTGTTGAAGCCGTTTAGGAGTCACGAACAATAGAAGCTCTCATCTAGTTTGTGATTGCCCGTAGATCATAGTTGTAATTACATTCATTGCTAATGTTTAGTATGCTACTCGACATCATTCCTGTCATTTCTCCTCTTTGTGGGAAACTTGTTAACAAACGCGACAGGTTTAAATTGCTTTAATTGCCATTGAACGTGTCATCTAAGGAAAAACTGACTAGCCCTATTAACCTCGAATTAGTAACAATTTACTGGAAATGTGGTTCCAAAATCCCACTTGGATCCCATCACGAAAATTTGGTGATCAAGAGGTTGCAAACATGCAATGCAAGTCAAATTGGCCAGCAAAAGATTGGTCCAAGCTGGAGAAGAGTTAGACGCAGTGTTGCGTATAAACACGCGGTACTATGGCAAATCTTCAAAGCGATTCTACATTCCAAGACAAACCTGATGCAAAAAGCTTACTAAATTTTATCATTTGGGATTTAAATAACAGTCTGTCAAATTTCTTTGTTCGAATGTGATGTAGTGTAACTCTGTTGCTACTGTGGATTGCCTAAAAATTTTGGCTATTCTATAACATTTCAGCCAAATTGCATTTTAGCAAAGCAGCTCTCACTTCATAAACAGTCAATTTAAACCGACTTGTTTTCGGATTGATAAAAACAGCCATTGATTACACGTTTCGTGATGTAGACCTTGAGGATTTTTAATCGCGAAAAAATCCCAAGCATGATTATGGTACCGAATTGGGCAGGCTAACATACCATACTTCACAAACCAACAAAATCGGCGGCCACTGAACAGCAAGAACTTTGGACTTGACTGAGGTAAACAACCAACTTTTCAGTTATTTATCATGTTTGCACGTGGAAATTTGTTGAAAACTTTTGTGCAAAGTAAGTTTCATATGCAGCACTTGGCCGTCAAATACGAAAACAAAAAAGCAAGCAAACACTTATTTTCCTATGACATTTGGCAAGCTGACCAAACCCGCAGACTTTGCCAAGCGAGTGAAGTGCCGCACTTTTGATCAGAAAATTTAGAGCTTTGAAACATGTTATGCGGCAACACGAACCCGAAAATAGCAGAACAAAGAAAGTTGATAAATCCGTCCGGCACGGTAACTTCTCGTTTGAAGTCTTGAGTCAGCAACCACCTTTTCGGAAAACTCACTCGGCTCTGTCAACACTTCAAGGACCATTTTTGATGCTAGGAAATATTGGCTTGTGCGCATTTAAAAGTTTGTTTTAGAAACGCAGCGATGCAAAGTGTACAGCTATCCACAACAAAGGTACTTCAAGATCTTTGGAAAGATCTCTGTAATGAGACGATTTGTTGCTACATGAAGCATCCAACCAGTGGCAAATCATGAGGTTAGCTACATGTTCTATCAAAACTACAAACAGCTGTTAGAATAACTAAGGCAGGGGTCTCAAACTCAAATTGCTCCGAGGGCAAAATGAGGACTTATAAAGTAATCCATCCGAGTGCCCCACTATGACTACTTGAGGGCAGCATTATGACGTTAACGTAACAATGGCGGTACCAGAACCTTAGGCTACTACTTACTAGAAACAGCTTTTACATCTTATTTCCTGCCAATGGTAGAATGAGTTATAGGCAAATCATTTCTAGCCGTCTCTACATTCGTTTGAAAGGAGCTTGTTCACTCGCTAGGCAAGCACTTTTAAACACCGGTGAATAAACTAAACGTAAATGTTAATTATTTCAAAATTCCCAAAAGGCATCGCGGGCCGCCATAGGCGTAGCCAGGGGGGACCAAAGGGTGTTTGAGACCCCTGAGCTAAGGTGTACATAATATAATCAATTAAAAAAGGTGCTCATTTCAAGTTTTACCAGTTTTGACCAACGCTGTGTGAGTCACTATATCCTTTGTATTAAAGCAGTAGGAGACTTTCTTGATTTGTCTTACTGTTGTATCTAGTTTCTGTAAAATCTCATTCTGCAATTGAGATTGTTAAAACACTGAAATAACGGTCATGGCAATTTCAGTGTATCTCGAATTAGAACAAGGTGTTTTTTTCTGATTTTCGAAATTTTTCCTTAAAACAAAGCGAAGAGCGTAAAATTGGTTCGTACCACAGCCGTAAACTACATTTTACCCTTTACGTTTTGCTGATGCCTGGAGTCAGTCTTGCGTTCTAGGACAAATAGACAACCGACTACGACATCTGGACGCGACTCATAAATGGGACTCGTGGCCCCTCTAGTCATATCATCTCTTGCAGTTGTCTTTGGAAAAACACATTTTAAACAGGCAGCTGTCAGGGTGATTTTAAAATATCCACTGATAGTAAAGGTTTGCAGGCCCAGTATTTATGTGATGTTTTCAAGTTATCAGTTGGGCTTAATTTAAAAAAAGTGAAAATTTTGCGCCATTCTTAGGGCCTTTAAACTCCGCGGACAAAGAATACTTTGAAGCAGAACTGTGTCGCGGGGGCAGGCTTGACATTCTAAAAAGTGACAAAAACTTCACTGATTTTTAGTGTTTCATGTTTCAATTTGGGGGCTAAGCCCACCGAATCCCCCCGTGCAGTGGCGTAACTGACGGGGGTCCAAGGGGGCGAGTCGCCCTCCTGGCAAGCTAAATATAAAAACTGGGCCCCTTTAGTTGACATTTAGTATTCTTTAATTTGTTATTTTGTGTTTTTATCAAGTGTGGAAATCCAGACATTCACTATCATTACTTAACTTTTTTCTGAGTTTTGGCCAGTGGGCCCCTTCAGGTGAGCTTTGCCCACCTGACTCAAACCTTTAGTTACGCCACTGCCCCCGTGGCGACGGGACTGTTAACTGTATTGCGATACGCAAGTTTTGCATGCTTTGAGCTTACAACCTTTGTGATGTTGGGGAAACGTTTAATAACTTCCGGAATGCAGCATTGACCGACGACTGCCGGACACCGTTTACGCGGCTCCGGCCTTTAGCGCAGGTGTCCATAATGCCACCCTGCTGGTGGCATCTGCCACGAATGACGGGGCTTGAGCAGGTTTCCGCACAGTCATGCCACCTTGGAAACCTTCCAACAGGTAGAGACCAAGTGGTATCATAGCAGTGAAAGCGAATGTTTGCAACGTCGTATCTCAATCTGTAGGCAATACCTATTGCAACCTTTCCAACCCAGCTGCTTCCCAGCACTTTGCCAGATCAAAACAGTTGACTTTGTTCACAAACCTGCGCAATGCAACAGATTTGAACGATTCGTTGTAGTCCCAGGAACTCATGAACATACTTATTCGAAAACGCCCCGAGCCCTTGCTTCAAGAATCGAACATAAGGGGAAAGCTGAAGAAAAGTCCCGGAATTTAACAATGCAACCAACTGAGTGGTTTCGAAAAGTGACGGTCAGTGCGGAAGGCAGTTGTTTCCACAAATCGGAACAATTGAAAGCTGCTGCAGTTTCTGAACTTTTTTCGATGGCAATTTCCACCCAGTTTTCGATGAGGTGCACCGTCATACAGGCAACAAACCTACCGTAGGTTTTTATAATCATGATGACGAAACTTGCAACACCTCACGGCTGCCGAATTGTTACCAACATTGCAAATTTGACTTTTTAAGATTAACTGAAATCAGTGTTTAACATGCGAGGATTTCCTTGCAAAAATGAAGTCTTGACGTGTTGTTTGGCAAAGTACCCAATCTTACGGCATATTGTCGGTTTCATGGTTGCAGAAACAATATATATTAAGCACTAATTTGCATGCTGTAAGGCCTCTGTTTCGTATTTATCAAATTGACTGCTGCGGTTGATTTCACTTGTCGCGCAATATGCAGTAAAATTACATCGATTTCTCAATTTATTTAACGAAACTGGTGGAATACTCAGGCTGCAGCTTCAACGATGTTGTCGATTCGTTGGTGTGGAAAACCTCACCAACATCAGCTAGCATGCACGCGTCACTACCTGGTTGAGTGCAGTGAACTGTACGCAGTAGCTTGAATTGCTTCCTAACAGCCATCACGTGCAAATTAATGTGTTGGATTGACATTTCTCATTGAAAGGGCGCGCATACGTGAGCTACGCAACTTTTGGGCGAAGGGCTGAACGTGTGCGTATCATGTGATAGCGAGAATCAAGCAAAAGTGCGTCAGTCATCCCACATGGCACCTTAGTCTTTGCAACCTTCCCACCAACCCTTGTGCTACCCAGAGAGTATTTAAAGACTTTCGCACGTTTAGCCGTGGTCGGAAATATCGCAATCATTCCCTTTTTCCAGCTGCACAACGTTCGGTTTCCAGCTTCACACATAACGCGGCGGTTGCAATTGGGCGTTCCGAAAACCAGTTCGAACTGCCTGTCCGCAAATTTTCTCCGGTCGCGACGCCCGAAGCTAGTGGCTGGTGGTCAGACATTGAATGCACAGCGCGAAGATGTTTTGACGCGAAACGTGTCATCAGCAATGACATTGCACCTACGCGCCGCGTCCAAGCAGCGGAAAGGCGTGCTTTGATCTCCGAGCACCGGACAAGAGACGCTTGTTGCTGCTTTTCCACATGCATGCGGAAGACGACCAGACAAACGACTGTTCTGGTGTCGTACGCTGCGGCGGGCGGATCTGACAGACGCTGGCGCGAGACGACGACTGACAAGCGACATCGCGTTCTATCCGCACAGAAACAAGCGTCGGCGCGGGTGCAGAAGTCGCAGCAATCAAAACTCGCAAGCGTCCGAACAGAACGCCACTCCGTCGGTCCGGCGCGTGAAAAAAGCTTGTCGCAAAGCGCGAGGCTTTCGAACCGGGTCGACCAGGTGCCGTTCCAGTTTACGAACTATTAGCGGTGATACGGGGGTCTTGTTTATTCGCGCTCAAAACGTCGCCGACGGTTCAAGCGGGTGCGCGAGGCGCGCTCCCGATCAGGTAAACAAAACAGGGTTCGAAAGCTTGCGCCGGCCAGTATTGCGCTGGTGGCCAGCTACGGAGGAAATACCCGCTGCAGCGACTCCAACAACAACAAAAAAACGCGGAGCTCAGGAACAAAGGCGAGCAGCGAATATGAGCCTGTCATACTCGTCAGCAACTTTGCGCATCTGGCGCCAAAGTTTGACGCAACTTCACTGGAAGAAAGCGAGGTGGGTGCTGCCGGTGATTGTGTCATGCCGTCGATGTGCCAGCTTTGCTGCTGGCTGCAACGGTAAAAACACGCGTTTGCCGCTGTCGCAACACGAGAAACCCCGCAAATCAGCGACGCGGCAGTGGAGGAGTGGCGGCTCGCTCTAACCGCACGCCGGCGGCGCCGCGGTTTGCTGAAGAGGTTTTGTCATATCAGCCGGTCACCACTTGCCCCGCTTGCTCCAGTCTTTCGGCGTCCAGTGCAGGCAGCGAAGCTCGATTCGCATTTTCCGCTTCGCCATCGCGCGCTTGTGTCCCTCGATCACGTCATCAGTGAGCACGATGATGTACTGGCCCTTGTAGTAATTGATCAAGTTCAAGTGCTGCAGCGTCGATATGACGTCTTCCTTCTTGACGCAGGTTTTCTCGCAAATTTCGCTGCAATGCGAAAGGAGATTTGTGATAAGTGCGTGCGTCAATACGAAAACATAATCAACCGGCCGGCAAGCACTTATTGCATGGCACTACAGATGTAGCGATGCTGTGAACTTGCTTGGAAAACGTGGCAATTTTGTTCTTAAAAATTAAGTTTGCGAAATCTGATATTTTGACAACCCGTGAAAGGTTGGCGAGTGGTCGGCAGCCATCAGGCTGCAGCGGTGCCAGTCCGTGGAGACGAAACTCGACAAACGCTTTTCTGTCAACTGGAGTTAAAAGTGCTGGTAGTTGTCACGCTTTTTTTTCATTTTCACTGCGAAAGGTTCACATGCACACCATCCTCACAAAAAAGTCAAATCACCGGGCGCATCATCCTTGTCTTTCAGCGTTTTTTTTCGAACTTGTGACATTGACTGGACCCAGACATGCCAAGCTGCTTTACAAGCCGACATGGCCGGTGACCGGAGTGCGCGAGTCGTGCAGACAGTCAGACACCAACGTCATGGAAATAGGGAGTTACATCAAGACCCATTGAGGAAGCACATCACATCACATACGTAAGAGGTTTCGCTGTTTTCTATATGCATTTGCAGAAGCCTGTGCTGAGTGAAGCACACAGGTACAATCAGGCTCGTAAAAGGGGGAGAAGTCCCCCTAAAAAAATTACGATTTTTTCCAGGGGAGAGGGCAATAGCGGATTTTTCTAGGGGGGCCAAAAGTGATGAAATTTCATTTTGCCCACTTGAAACTAGGAAGACAACCCTTTTTGATAAAAATTAAATAGGAAATATTGAATTTCAAAATCCATGGGGGAGAACATACCCTTGTCCCCCCCTTCCGATGCTCATCACTGTGTTTAAAACAACCAACTGCAGCTAAAAGGCGACAGAATCAGCTGCGCGTAGTGGTTCACCTGCGTTGCGTCACGGAAACCCCGGATACGCTGTACTTACTGGGGGTTCCCTGGCTGTTGACATACGTATTAAACAAAACACTGAGGTTCCTCTGGACAAGACGAATCTATCTTGCGTGAATAACCCGAGTGATATCAATCGTAGCCTCGACCATATACGTGAAACGGCGTGAGACTGACTTCAGCTAATGTGCATTTGCACATTTATTGACGCAAGAGAACCGGAGCGAGGTCGGAAAAATTTTTAGCGGCAACGCGTCACATAGAACGGTAAACAAACAAAAAGCTCTCCCTGTTGCAGACGGCATGTCACTTGGATGCACCACTCCAAGCTAATTACCGGTAAATACCTACTTTTTCTGACATTCATGTTATTTAAGGCGGAAGTAAGTTGACGCTCGGCCGCTTAAAATTCACAACAAGAATTCAAGAGAGTATTCGCGACCAGTAAATGCAATCGATGAGGACAGTGGCCTCTGCCGTCAGTATCAGTTTCACTCCTGTTTTCCCCTCGATTCACGCAAGGTCCCGTGTGCAAAGAACTGCTGTTGTTTCCTTCCCCTCGATTGGCAGTGGAAATTGTCATTAAACCAAGTTCCGCTGAATATTTGTCCGATGAGGGGTTGGGCTCCGCCCTGCAGCGGAAACGTGTCGGTCGAATTCGACGAACTGCGCGCAGCGTGACAATTAACGAGGCCCCGAGGCGACCGCGTAACGGCAAGGTGCGGCGCGCGATGGCAGCGCATCTCGCTTTTCAGCGCATGGGGCGCGCGCTATCGATTTCCACGGATAGAAATCGCTGCTCAGCAATAAATGCGTCGCCGTAAATAAACGAGGACGGGGACAAAACAAGCGAACGCAGCAGACAAGGCTTGCGCGATCGTCAGCCGTTGCGAAATGAAGGCGATTCGACGAAAATCAGCAAGGTTGCTCGAGCATTGCAAACAAGCGGGAAAGCTGATGTTGTGCGGTCCGCGATTGCGACGATTTCGCTCGTCTCGTTGCAAGACTGGTTGCTACAGCAACAGCTCAGCAAAACAATCGGCAATTAAACTTTAAGGCAGGCGCGTGTCGCTGCGGTACTAGGAACGAAGCAATTAGGTTTACCCGACCTTTTCTTATCATTGCCGAGGTTGCGGGAGTCGCGCTGAAACAGGGCGAACGCGATGGTAAGAAAGCGCGTCCAAGTTTTCGAAAACGCTGACCGCAGCAGGTTATTACTACACGTTCAGTGAAAAGCGGTAAACAAAGATGAATTGGCAATCTGCGAGTGGAA
>Ga0210059_1005693_pt1 | contig 20034 bp, 11 predicted proteins | sample Ectturendosymbi2_FD_188042 | JGI IMG/M metagenome (GOLD analysis project Ga0210059, IMG submission 188042) | Ecteinascidia turbinata endosymbiont from Florida, USA - Sample 2 (SPAdes) (version 2) | ecosystem: Host-associated > Tunicates > Ascidians > Unclassified | place: Key West, Florida... | reverse complement strand
CCGCCGGTCTAACGTTGCGGCGGTCTTGTGTATCGCCGGTCCAACGTTGCGCCGGTCTTTCGAATTGCCGGTCAAACGTGCCCGGTCTTTTGATCGCCGGTCTAACGTGCCCGGTCTTATGATAGGTACCGGAATGCCGGAGGACCTTTTGTTATTTCTTACAACCAGAATCAAGAAAATGGCTGTTTGGAAAACTGCATTTGTGTCAGAGCATTTAAAAGCAGACCAGTCCCAACTGACCAAGTGTTTGCACTCGTTGCATGCTTTGCCTGTTGCAGTCGTGACTATTCCAGCTAACAGCCTTGCCCGGGCAAATTATGCAAAGAGCACAAACCACATGGTCGACTCTCATCTGCTTTTTCAAACACACGCACATTTGCATCAACACAAATGCGAAGATGTGTTTAAAAGCGCTTTCTTCATAGAAATAGTATGAGAAAAAATTCACATTGGACCTTTTAAAAATAGCTGAAAACATCTCATTTCTTACCTTTTGCACTCAAAATAAGCAGTGATGAATCGTAAGTAAAGCACATTTTAACACGCAAAGCTTAAGGAGAAAATAAAAGTGATGCTTACCGTACTGAAAACAGATTTTTTTCCAAAGATGAAAACTTCAAGAAAAGTCCACATTGATTTTTATACCCTCCTGATAATGCACTGCTATGCAAAGTAATATTAGTTTGCTACCAATTTATTTATAACTTTCATGTTACGCTACTGCTTATAAACGTAATGTTTTCCGGTGAACTTTGCCAATAATCTGGGAAACCTTGCTAGTAAGCCCAATGGTATCTAATAAAAATTCCTACTTTACAATGGTGTGTCGTGCATTTTACGCTTAAATCTGCAATGGTATCACATCTTAATCATACTCCCTACTAACAGCATGACTACACAGCTACAAAAGCTTTGGGTATTTTATTATATAGCCTACCTACTCATTACAGCTCAGTTCTTTTAAGATCGACAGACCCGGTTTGATGATTCTGACTAGAAAGTAAGATGCTGCGGTAGTTACGTTTATTTTTACTTCTGCAACAGCGGTTCACAACGATTTCGCTGAAGGGAACCAAACCTAGACCTACAATTTTGTTAGAGGACCGCACTAAAATTTTTTTCCACAAGTCAATTGATACGTTTTGTGTTTTTGCACTAACGAAGCCTGTTACACAAAATATTAGAGATGTTACTGAAAGACACTGCCTAACGCAAGGAATCCTTTCCCAGCAAGGAATCAGACACCAAGATCTTACAGAGTATATATTTCGCCTGCGAAGTAGGCGTCATCAGCTCTTATTCAAATAGAATCTGTTACAGAAAGATTGCTAAAGCCGCACAAAAGATGTTTGGGAGCTGCATGCGGCTCTTAGAACAGTGTTTGAGAACCATTGTTCAACCAATAAAACCAAATAAACATCAAAGGCTTGCAGATCCATTGTTTCGGTCTGGTGTCGTAACTCGTAACAATCGCGTTTAGTATGCTATAAAGAGCACACGTGACTCTATTTGGCAAAACCGTTAATATCTAGGAAAGGACCCCGAGCAGGAGCTACCTCTCAAATGGCCATAGCTCCAGCCCCGGTCCTAAATTTTAAACTGAGCTCCGGCTCCTGATTTTCATTTTGAACTCCGGCTCCGGGCAAAATGCCTTGCTCCGACGCTCCGGCTCCGTAACTCTGGATTTCGAGGTATTTTCACAAGAATTCTGAACGAAATATTAGCGTCGTAATAAAAGTGCTTAGTTCAGCTATTTAATGGCTTGGATCAGCTATGTAATGCGTACTTTAAATAAGATTCCTTAATTGGCTACCTTGTGTTTGCTTCATCAGGTTTGGGGGGCGAAAACGACGTGTCGAGAGTGAAAAGGGGGCGTTGTGATAAAAAAGTTTGAGAAACACTGATCTAGGCCTTCTTCTAACAGGCTCTCACACAAAAGTACATCGGTCAGACACCAACCGTCTCGTTGGCCTGCTCACATTAGCTGTCATGCTTGCTGATCTCATCCTGTGTCCGCGCGCAGGTCCAATAATGCCTTTAAGACGGCGCGTCGCGACACCGCGCGAGTTGCGTTCGAGAAATGATTAGCGCATGACAAGACTGCGGGCCGAGACGAGGTCCGCTACAGTGGTAGGGTGGGTGTCCGCCGTCTGTGAAGTTGTTGGGTGTTTGATTCACGGCCACTGCGTGATTGTGTCAATCGTCGTATATTGATCCTCTCCCTAGAATAGATCGATAAGCTCCTCTGCCCGCGCAAGAAGTAAAATTCAAGCTTCGGCCTGTCACCAACTGCCGTTACAAAAATTTCATTCATTTTAATCTGCTTTTCCTCTGGGAAGTTCGTGGGGTCAGCAGCCACAGGAGGACTCGAAATACCTTTTAGCTCAACAGCAACTTCAGGTAGTTCTGCTGATTCCTCAACAAGATGCACCCAAGCAAGGTCGGATAAGGAAGTACGCTACGTGGTCCAGGTTGGACCTCTGGGCCATTTTGCCGTAAGGGTAGCCAGTAAGGCTTGTCTCGTCGGTCTTCCCTGGGACATTCTGGTCACATGGCCATCCCACCACACCTGAGATCTCTCGATTCGGAAAAGTCACTCGACGTTCAAGGCTTTGTAAATTTCACAGCTGCGCACTTTGTCGCGAATTGAAACACCGTGAACTCTTCGCAAATATCTCATCTCTACCACTTGTATTTCAATTAGCACTGTTAGTCATCACGCAGGATTCATGACCAAAGGTGACAATTGGAACCAAACCGATTTAGAAGCTAATCTTATGCGGTGAATAAAAGCACCCCTTTATGACCACAGAGCGATAAAGCTCAAGCAGAACTCCATTTGGTTTACCAATCCGTGCACCACTCTCTTTGTTCCGCCTTTCGCAACTCATCAATGCCACACCAAGATATTGAATTTCTCAACCTGCTGCTTATTGACGTTCACTTGCAGTAGGCACTCACTTGGGTGTCTGGAGAGACACAACACCTCGGTCTTTTTAGTGCTAATTTGCATTCCCGTTTGGTTGCACGCAGTTGAAAACCGATCAAGTCCATGTTGAAGACCCTGTTCAGAGGCTACAAGCAGCACCAAATCGTCTGCAAAAAGCAACCAGGTGATCCTGGCGCTTCCAACAGTGATACCGTCGTCGACTCGGCTGTGACTGTGTATCCAATCCATATAGACCAGTGGTTTTCAACCTTTCTTGTACCGCGACCCATTATAGCAACCCACTATAACCCAACGACCCACATCTAAACCTCAAATAGAACAGCAAATGTCATATAGCTGTGTACATAAAAATATCTATCCGCGACCCTCCAAAAAATGGTCCACGACCCCTCTGGGTGTCGCGACCCCCAGGTTGAAAACCACTGATATAGACTATGAAGAGGAGTGGTGGCAACACACACCCTTGTCGGAGTCCAACACCAACGGTAAACCGTTGTGATTTAACTCCACCCATACGGACACAAACTTCTGAGCAGAAATACTGTGGCTTGACGGCCAGTGGCAGGCGGCCGTCAACACCGTACCGCTGCAGCGTTTCCAAAAGCTTTCCACGAGGAACCTGATCTTACACTTTCTCGAGGTCGACAAAACATGTGTAAACGTCTTTGGCATACTCCCGAGATTTCTCGAAAATTTGGTGTTTATCAATCAGTGAGTGACCGATGACCAACGAATCTCTGCATCAGGTTTACTTCTGCAAATATCTGTGTTTGAAAAAGTGTTCACGACGCAATGCACAGTGACAGCAGGAACCATCCGTTATCATTTACGTAAGCATAACCATGTTGGCCAATCGCACACCATTCCATGCCCCAGCATCGTTCCCGATGTGTGCATTCAAATCTCCCAAAAGGATAGTGGATTCGTTAGATTTAACCCTTCGCAGGACATCACTAGTTTCTTCCACGATTTCCATGCACTTGAGTTTGGGACTTATATCTGTGTCAAACCTCAATATGCACGGCCTTCCGTCAAGTGGGATCGATTTCTCAACACAACTTGCCAGCTGAGGACTTACAAGTACTGCCACCCAGGAGTCTGCTGCATGCGTAGTCATGCGGCAACCATTACCTGAAAAGGAGAGGCTATGTATTGCGCTATCAGACTACACGACGTTTCGTTCCCTATCCTGCCACAGATCCCCCGCCGTTACGAAAAAATCCGAATTGAAAGCTTTAGTTTAATCTCTAGCAAAAGTTTTAACCTCTAATATTTACTTACATCTCTACAATTTTTCAATATGTCGCAATATTTCTTAAATTTTAATCGAAGACTCTTTTGCAAAAAAGAAGCTTGCCATTACCGTACTTCGGGTTTCTTTGGCTCGTAGTTGAAAAATGTCCAAATAGCTTTTTAAGTAAACCAGCTTGTTTGGCAACAAGCGAGGTTCAACGCGATTTTGAAATAGCGTTCATGCTAGCGAAGGCTATTTGAGTTATGCAAGGCTTATTTTAGAAACGACCATTTAAATGCCATATTAACTGGGAACTAAAAATATATAAAAAATATATCACTCCGTTTCAGTTCAAAGCACCCATATATCAAGTCGGTGAGAGATTTGACAGATCTGATCATCGTACGCTTCGACAAACCATATCTGATGTTGGATTGCCTTTATTGGCTTTTTGGCTACGCAAAACGATACCAACAAGCAGTCGACATCGTACATAGTCATTCTGAAAAAGTAGGTATCAAATTTGTTTTTTATATAAACGTATCTTACTGTTTTATGGGACACGGTGAACCTTAAAACATGAAACATTCCTTGGTGAAAATGTTTGTTTCTTTTTTAACTCCAGTAAATAAGAAATCGCTTTAATTCAGTATTAAAAAACTTTGAAACACCCCTTGCCTCCTTGTTTGCTTGACACAGCATTGAGGTTTTGAAGAGAACCATGACAAATACTTATTTTTTGCTCTACGTGATTTTTAGATTACATATCAAAGGGAATCCATTCACGTTTTTCATTCACAGTTCTACTGCGTTATACTCAGAAGTTATACTGCGCTCATAAAAACTTATATAACCTGGTTGCTTTGATGCTCAGCCGGACTGAGGGTGGGTGGTTACCAAAATGTCTGCATTGTGACATTTAGTTTGTTTGCTTTGGCCGTTACTTTTATTACTAGACCTCGATGTTGCTTTCTGGTTCTACGGCGGTACTCGGCGTCCAGTGTCCACGTAACAAAATTTTGAAAGCCAAAGAAAAACAAGTCATTGACATCAATATTTTTGACAAAGAGCTGAAACTGTCTATAAATCAAAATCGTTCACCCCTGTGCTGGCAATAACCAAAAACCTTCGTTTTTCTCAAAGGCTTAGAGATGTGTGGAAAGCAGAAATTAGCAAAACAACTGCAGCGCAGCAATTATATCCACTTACCGCAACAAGCAATTGAAAGCTCTAGGTTTCCTGCAAGCTTTCGAGAATTCAGACGACTGTGCTATGCTTTCATGTATTTGCGATGATCCGGACTTGCCCATATCTTTTTTCAAGTAATTAGTCTCCACAGAGATAACGCAGTCGAATCGATCTGATTTTTTTCTAATAGGAAATCGATTTCACGTACTTCGTATTTTCAGTCCTTTTAGATTAAGACTGAGGCTGCGTACAGTTGCGTGAAATCGATTTCTTATTAAAACAATTTGCTGATTGATTCGACTGCGTTACCTTTGTGGAGACTTAAGACTTTTCTGCACGTTGACCCCCAATTAAAGTATACAATTTTCTGTTGACCCCGTAGCCTAGCCCAACAGTTACTAATACAAGGAAAGTATGTGTCAAAATAAATTTGAGTACTTTTTACTTGAAATGTTTGATAAAGTAATCCACAATCCGAAAATATGGTCAGAACTTCGGGACCATTCAGTGACCCCCATTCGACCTCGTGACTATCTATCGACCCCTTGGATGGTCCCATTGACCCCTGGGTGTCGATAACGACTACATTGATAACCAATGCTTAAGACTAATTACGATTTGCTGTGTTCTTCAAGCAATGTATAAAGGCAAACTAACTGCATGCAGCAATCTTTGGTTAAAATGTGATCCGTACCTTTTGTCCAACCTCAGGTAATTCGTGAACGTCGTTCGCAGCTCGAAAAAACTCAGAAATGCAAAAAGCAAAAAATACCAGAACAAGATGACGAAGACTTAACCCACACTAGAGGAAAGCACCTCGACTTTCTAGATATTCTTTTGCAGACACGAGTAAGAAAATAAGTGCTTGAGCGTACAGTTTTCCTATCAAATCTGTTTTTGACAAAGGGTGAACCTGTTTTTATTGCAGTGTTTCAACAAATCTATGCTGACATTGCAAACAATTAAATGTATTTGTGCGCACACGGAATCTTTTCCACATCTTGATTGTTAACCACGTGGAGGCGAAACGTTGTGCAGTAACTTTAAGGCCGTGTGTGGGCAAATATTTTAGTGCGTGTCATGGGATATCTGGTGGTTTTATCGCTTTTTGCGTCAGAGGTTAATCTCACCTTTGAAACAAAAAGAAATCCATAAACGTCAATATAAAAAGTACCGTCTAACAGGCAGTTTGTCTTGTTGAGTAGATCTCGTCCGACTTGAACTGGACAGAACTCGCTTGAACTTGACAGAGCGGTGGATCCACCCATTTCATGAAAAGTCTTGCATTTGTTTCACATTTACAAATCCAAAGACGGATATGGCTTTCTTGTGTTTAACTATTTAATTGGTCACGTAAAATGCACGTAAAATGACATCCTTCGTACTTGACAAAAGCTTATTGATTTCAACGAATCACGGGTTGATTTTTAAGCGATTAATAGCCACTTTTTGATAGCTATAAACTACATGACAAAGGTCTGAGAGTTCAGCAATATTGATCGAGCTAAAGATGATCTAATTTCAGACTGCTGTTTGATTTATGGGCGCTGTATCGCGGTCTTTTCAGGATGAAAACGGAAGGGGTTTAACCGACCAAGAAATAAGAGACGAAGTGGACACATTCTTGTTTGAAGGGCATGATACGACTGCGAGTGGTGAGTAAAGGCTCAATATGGAGTAGTGCAGATGCACTCGTGATGATTCGACATGACGACGCAGGTTTTTTTCCTTCAGCATGATGCACTGCCGGTTCAACCTCATCACAAAGAACCTTACTTTCAAAAATACTTCAAGAATCCACGATCCGTTTGGGAGACTTCAATGCACACGCTCAGCACTACAGAAACGGTGTCGGCAGCCTTCCACCAAGGATGCTAAACGTGAGCTGAAAGTCAACCTCCACAACGAAACCCTCCCCTTCTGCTCCGAGCCCAAGTACCTCGGAGTAACGTTGGACAGGTCGCTCACGTATCGCCGACACCTTGAGTCACTTCGCAAGAAGCTAACATCACACGTCGCATTCCTGAAGCGGCTTGCTGGCTCCGGATGGGAGTGCTGGAGCAACAACTCTGCGAACGGCCGCCTTAGCCCTGGTGCATTCAACTGCAGAGTACTGTGCTCCTGTCTGGTGTCGCAGTGCTCACATCCGGCTTATAGACCCCACCATCAACGACGCTTTGCGAATTGCCACTGGATGCCTGCGTCCTACACCAGCGGACAACCTTCCAATCCTTGCAGGCATCCAACCTGCTGAGCTTCGTCGCAGACACTGTCTATAGCACACCGTGCCGTGCAGCCTAGACACCTGCTCCACTCAGCCCTCACCCGTCCATCGAGTGCAGATGCACGGTGCCTCACATCGAGACACCCATTTGTATCCGCCGCACAGCAACTCATCAGCTTCTCTGACAACAACAACAACATACGTGCGGCACACTGGGCGGATCACCAATGGAATGCGGAGTGGGCGGACAACCCCACAAAACTCAGCATTTTCATTACCGACACCGGCACCCATCCCCCGGAGTGACCCTTCCAAAAAAAGCCTGGGTCCGGCTCAACCGCCTCCGCACCGGTGTCGGGCGTTTCCGCTTCTGTTTGTACAAATGGGGTATGGCCTCCTCTGCGGCCTGTGAATGTGGCGCAGAAGAACAAACCGTCGACCATGTTGACCTCCAATGTCCAGTCCATCGACCTCCCCATGGACTACACGGCCTGACGGTTCTGGACGATGAGACAATCGAATGGCTGCTCAATACTTGACCCGAGATCTAGTGCGGCCAAGCAGTGGTTAGAACAAGTAGCTCAAATGAAGACGAATGCACACGTTGAGAACAACGCTGGTGTGTGAAAGGGTGTAACTGCCCAACAAACCAATGCTGAAGTAAATGATGACAGAAGACTCCAACTCAGTGGTTCTTAAACTTTGCAAAGATGCCGAACCCTTACGTAGTTTTCCAAGCTTTTGTCGAACCCCATTTTTACCCAATACAACAGAAAGTAAAAATGGATTACTGAAATCAGATGACCTTCATCGAACCTCTGAAACGGATCCGTCGAACCCCAGGGGTTCGATCGAGCCCAGTTAGAGATCCATTGCTCCAGCTGCAACTGTGCTGAAACAACACACTGTGCATCATGAACACTCTTACAGGAAACAAGTTTGAACAAGTACACCTAGTGAAGAGATTCGTTGGGTCAGCGGTCACTCACTGATTTCTGCATGTAGTTTCAGCTGAATTGTTGCAATCAGTGTTAGACGTTCGTGTCAAAGCAGATCTATCGACCCACCGCCACCTCGTGGTCTACAACTTACGTTCTTCAAAATCCAACAGGAACTACACAATCATGCAGGACTAGGAGGTCCTACCGAATGAAATAGGAGGCCCTGGCGGACAAAGATGTAAGAAAAGACTTTTGCAGAATGCGAAACGTCCTTGTTCGGGGAACTCCCGGAATGCACAGCGGGAGTGGCGGCTGTTCAAACCAGTCCATCGCCTTTGCGGGTCAATTTGGACGGAAACGTCTCGGTTCGGCGAATATTGATGAAAAGATAGCTTCCTCGGGTTACCAGGAGATGCAAAATACTGTTAGAGCAAACAAGTAACCTACTGGGCATGGCTTCAGAACAAAACACAATCTTCTTTGTATTCGCAGTACGCTAAGACGCGGAAGTCCGCAGTCCTCACGATGAAAAAGTCCAAAATGTACTCTTGGAAGAATTTCGGGCATAAACTAGATTCCAGCTACTAGCAAGCCGACGAAGTATTCTGGTAAACCAACCGGCGTCTTCACGGCAAAGCATGATATTGTTAGACCCATCAGCAATCAAAATGTCGTACTGAGCAATAAGGAGGATATCCTTGGAAAGAGAGAGTATTTCAAAGAGCTTCTGTTGGTACTGCTTGCATCGTCTGAATAGGGCCTCCAACATGCACTTGATCGGTTTTCTGTTACGTGCAATCAAGCCGGGAAGAACTATAGCACTGCAAAAAATGAGGTATCACGTCTCTCCAGAAAACCAAGTCAGTGCCTACTGCACGTAAGCAACAATACACTGCACCAGGTGGAGGGGTTCAAGTAGCCTGGTATGGCAATTATGAGGAGATTGATACACGGATTTGTAAAGCAAACGCAGTTCTGCGTGAGCTTTATCGCTCTGTTGTCACAAAATGGGAGCTTTCAAACACCACAAAGCTGTCAGGTTTTTATCGGTGTTTATTCCGATTGTCACCTAGAGTCAAGAATCTTGGCTAATGACTGCAAGAATACAATCCGAAGCTCAAGCGCCAGAGTTTGGATATTTGTGAAGCGTTCACGACTTGACACTTGGCGAAAAAGTGCGCAGATATGAAATTCGTAAAGCCCTGAATGTCGAGCCACTTCAATGTCCCAGGGAAGATCGGTGAGGCAAATCCTGGCTACACCCACGAGAAAGCGGCCCAGAGGTCGACCAAGGACCATGTGGCCTGACTACATCTCCGACCTTGCTTGCTCCTGTCTTAGTGTGGAGCCAGCAAAACCATTAGGATTGTTTCAAACCGTCCGGTATTTCGAGTCCTGCAAGGGCTGCTTCCCCCGCGATTCTCTGCAGGGGGTAAGGGGCATGAAAATATATGAAATTGTCAAGAAACGGAACTGTTAGTGCCCCAAAAAAATTTGGGGTTTAGCCCGTTGATCATTCTTAACGTTTGCTGAGTGTTTCCATTAAGTTAATTTATTTATTCTCCATACCGCAAGTTCTTTTCCATAATTCAGACAGCGACCACGTGGACGCTCTCCTTTAAGATTGTAATTTCTTTATATACTTCAGCCTTCCGGCTGGAAAAAATCGCCTTTTCAAGCGAAACTGAAATGGCAACAATGAAAAGTGAAAATATTGTTCTTACTTGAGGCTGAACAAATCAGTAAATCGTAAATTTGCACTATGTTCTGGAAGCTGTGAATATTTATTGATTTGTTTTAATATTTTTATGTGTTTCGATGAAATTCAGGAAAAACTAACGTGAGATGAACCTTGAACAAAAGATCCAAAACATTCTTCGTATCAAAACAAACCAAACGACGCAGTAAACCTCCTATTCACAGGTATATCTTGGGCTTTGTACAATTTGGCGAAATATCCTGATTTGCAAAAGAAGTGTCGAAACGAAGTGAATGCCGTACTTAACAGGAGAGAATTTGTCGAATGGTAATAGCGATCAAACTGATACTGCATGTGCGGAATGTAGACTAGCATTTTATACGTCAATACTGTTTTCAACAGTTACACTAGCTAATCACAGATAACAGTTAAAAAGTCAACGGATTTTAGTGGTTTTCTTACTACAAAAATGATTAACGGTTGATGAATATTCTATGCGAACTCATTTCCACAGAATGCATTAACTATCTTGAACTGATTTTCACAAAATGCATTGATTATCACGAAAATTCAGAGCAATAAAATCTAACGCATTTTGCATATTCTGGCCAGCATCACATTTTTGCGATGGTACATTCACAACTTGGCTAGCGGTGGCTTCTATTCAATTGTTAAAAAGTGCGGCTTGTTTGGAAGCCTCCTTGAAATAACACCCTGGCTTCACTGCATGTGCATCAGACTCAAATAATCTTTCATTCTTTCAACGACCATGTTGTTGTTTGTAAATGCACACGTGAAAATTTCGTTAATATGGGTTTGAATTCTAAAATTAAATACCTTGTCAGTTTCGAAGCTCTGAAATATGTTTTATTTCAAACGTAGGAACGACCTCAGTAGCTTCAACTACTTGGCGATGTTCATTAAGGAGAGCATGCGACTCTATCCACCAGTGCCCACTATTGTTCGGGAACTAGATGAGCCTTTGAAAATCGAAAGTTCATTGAATAGTCCCACTTCCTGCCTAATTCCAAGCAAAACTAGCATCAACGTAATGATCTTTGCCGTTCATCAAAACCAGCATTCCTGGGACAATCCTGAGGTTGGTATCGTGCTTCTTCTGTATGGCATTATGTGCAAAATCGGTGTATATTACCGGAAAATGGTATAAAAGCATGGGTCGGCAAACGTTTTCGCGCTGCCGACCGCTTTCAGCCTGGCATTATTTTGCGGACCGGCCCTCAATAAAATAATGAATGTTTGGCCCATGCAAATTTATTGCAACTCGTGCGTCATCACGGCACTGATTCAGTGAGAGATCTGGGCTTGCTTTGCCGCAGTAAGATGCTCCGACCTGCAGAGATTATGGTGGTCAATATCACTTGCAGTGTGTTCCTTATGTCAGTCGTTTCAGTCACTTTGGACCAATTTGTCCTTGGTTCCCCACGGCCCAGCAACAATTTCTTCGCCGACCGGCATCGGACCGCGGCCCAGTGTTTGCCCATCCCTGGTATAAAGTATACATTCTTCGCTACATGAAAGTTAATGTAGACAGTTTCCTGTCGTCTTATTAGTCTCCATTGTTATCCTGATTTGATGCGCCTTTCAGTTTTTTTTTCAAGGAAAACATTAACGTAGAACATTACATAAACAGTGAAATAAAACATTACGTAAGGTTAGACTAACGGAAAATGTTAGGTAAACCCTGACGTAAGCTTATAATGTTTTTGTATTTTCAGAAATTTGACCCGGAACGCTTTTCAAAAGCAAATATCGCCAAACGATCATCATTTGCATATATTCCATTTTCAGCAGGTTCAAGGTGAGGAAAAGCTTACCACTGTAAACCGCTTATCCAAAAAACACAGGGGCCTATCCCGGCCTACCGGGTCCATCCATTACAAACCTACCGCGGCTAACGGGCTCTACCGGGGTCTTTCAAAGGTCCTTCATGGAAAGTTTCCTGCAAAGCGTCCTCGCTAGACATCTTAATCTCCCAAAACCGTGGAAAACCGCAAGTTTATCCGCGATGCACTTTAAGGGGTCAAACGTGGTCGCAGTTTATCAAACATGGTTGCAGCTTGAAAATATCAATAAATGTGGATGTAGCATCCAAAATGGCCACTGAAAAGGTAGGCGTAACTGTAAGTTCCAGAAAAGCTCGTTGTTCACCTCACCCTACTAACGCTGTTGCTTCCTTTAACCCGCAGTTTCTCAACCGGCCCGGGGGACCACAAGGCCTTCGCCGGGGTAGGTGTGAAGAATAATCACCTGCTGGGTGGCGCTTATAAATAGCAATTCGTAAAGTTGTAAAGCAATCCGTTGACTTACACAATCCGACCTTTTGTTTGGTTTTGATTTCTTTGCCCCAGAGCAAAAATACATTCAAACGAAATCGACATTTCTTAAAGGGCAGAGGAGGAAGGGTTTTTCTGGCCTGGCCGCGGTAAAGGAGCCCGGGACTAGTAATTTGGTAAGTTTTAGCGATTCGAAAGAAATGACTTTTCCGATCACCTTCATTCGCAACTCCCACTATTCCTCCCCATGTTATTCACCCATCACTCCTCCAAGCCCCACAGTCCGAATCAGGCTTTGAAACAAGTTCATCAACACCAGAAGTTTGATCTGACACCAGAGCGTAAAGTTTTCGCACTTCTGTAGGTAGACAGAGCCGAAGCTAGCAAAGAACTCTTAGCAGCGTAGCGTGCAACGTGGCCATATTCAGGTTTTGTGACTCACAGATCAACGAAAATAGTGCTTTTGTGATCCTCCAGTGGAGCGGTGACGACACGTACGGTATTTATATTCAAAATGGCTGCCAAACTTACCATGTTTTCAGGAAATTTCACACGAATGTAAAGGATCTTGCTTGAAACATTTTTATAAATGGTCCTTGCATTCAACGTAAACTTCACCGCTGAAAAGCTATTTACAAGCATCAGGAATGCAGGAAAACTCTCCTCGGAAGGGGCAGATAACAAACTTCAAAATGCTGCTTCTGAAACTTTTTAATTGCGAGGTTCTCTTTAGTAATCCATTTCATAGTGTAGCATCCAAAGTCATACTAGCCACATTTTAATAGAGAGCGGAAGACCACAGTGCACCTCGGTAGACCTGTTCCTTTTACAAAAAGACCGACCATCTTGTGAACCACCAGCGTAAACATTTTGAAAAGAGACGCTGCACTCGCCTTGTAGTTCCTGTGGAGTGTCACAAGTGACCAACGGGCGCTCATCTCCGATTCCCTGCGCCGTAAGCCATGCGACTACTTTCCGATTTTCAGTCTTCCGACCGGGATTCGAACCCAGCATGCCAGCTTCTGTACCGCGCACTTCCCACCGTACCACACCAGCGTTTATTTGAATAAACTGAGTTGGAGGCTTCTGTGCAAAGCTGCATGTTGGAATAAATCCAACCACATGTTTAGTGAAACGTTTTAAATCAACTAAAATTTTTACTGAACTTCAATAAACTTATGATTTGTAAGCAACAACGTTGCCTGAATTTATTTCTGGATGCTTCGCTTCATTCCACCAATTTTACCGCAGATAACCCTTGTATCAGTCTTAACTGTGGCCAGAACATTTACACCGAAAGAACTTATTGCACTAACTTCTATCCTACAGTGCATGTGCAAATACTTCAGGTAGAGCATTCTACATTCTAACAAATAGACATGTATGAACGATACAATTTACTCCAATCAGCTCAATCTCCGCACTCTTACAATCTAGTCCAGTTCGCTTCCATCAGAAGAGTCTTTTAAATTTCTAATTTGAAAATGCATATTTCAATAAAAGCTGAAATACTACGGTATTTTCTTGTTACGCTTGTGTTCTTGTTTGGTTAAGATGACAAATACTTCGCAGTGTTTGACATGAGCTTCAGTTTGGTGAAAACTGATGCCCAACGCTTGTTCTTATATAGCCAGATACTGTTTTTTTTTTTCATATTCAGAGTTGGGTTTGCTGCAGTAAAAGTTTGTTGTTGTTAGAAACTGCATTGGACAAAACTTCGCCATGAACGAAATGAAAACGGTCCTTGCTCAAGTTCTTCGAAAGTACCGGTTATTTTTGGACGAAGAAACTCCTGTTCCCGAAATGCAACCCCGTCTTATTTTGAAAAGTGCCAACGGAATACATATTAAACTTGAACATTTGCACTGATTTATGAAATTTCAAAAAAAGAATGTTTTCCTTTCTTTATTGAACAGCTTTTCCCGAAGTTATTTCTTCTGAAGAAACTTTTGTGAGCAGCAAAATATGCCGTTATTTTTATATTTGATGGTTTCGAGCTTAATTGACACATGAAAAATACCAAGAGGTAATGAGAACGAATCTAGTGTGTGCAATCCGTGTATAAAACGTTTTCGAAAGCGTTCTTGCTTATGGCATATAGTCGATACAAACATACTGTATAGCAAAACACGAAACTTGAAAAACCGCGTGCAATATAGCTGTTGTCACTTCGCGAAGAAATCATGAAGCCTCTCCTATTCGAAACAGTTTGCCTCGTGTATACTGCAATGATAACACGTAACTAGTTTTCGTGAAAAAGTCATGACACGCACATATCAGAGCTTCTGCCACGCATATTAGACCTACCGCTCACAAAAAAACTTTTATCCAGGGTCGTGACGAGAAGAGGAAAGGGGTCAAAATGGCCCGTGCGCCGAAAAATCCCAACAATGCCGCAAGTACTTCCCTCAATGCAGTACATTTGCTCCCGAAGGACATTATGTTCCATCTTGCCCCGGGCGCCATTAAACCTCGGTAGCCCCGGTCGTAACCACCGTATACTTTCCACAAAAATCGGTTGCTTTACTTAAACCATCAGTCGTATTGTGCGATGCCACAACTCATCTGTGGCAAAACCTTAGTATTTTGCAACAACATTGCTTTCAAAACATTTTAGCAGAAGTTAGGAAGATAATTTTGACAACTGATGAAAATATTTTATATTCTCTATTAAGTGGCTAGGTAAGAGCTGAGATGCTCTTTAAACGCCAGTACTAACATATCTTGGTTACACAAGGTTCCTAAAATTTGTTAAATTGTGATGAAACAGAGATTGCTACACCAGTTGTGAGTGACCCAGGGTCAGAAATTGTGTTTAGACAAACTGCAATGTGACACGATTGTCCTACATAAGTTTCATTGCGTCTTGATTTTCGTCATGTGGCTTTGTGGTTTGTACAAAATGTATTAATGTTCTATGTGCATGTTTTAAAGTTGCATTTCTGAAACAAAAATTTGCTACTGTTTCATTTGTCCATGAAAATGATAAAAAGAACATATTTGTAACGTTTTCCTAATTATGCGAAACAAAAAATAATTCAGGAGTGGTGGCGGTACCCAACCTTCCCTGAGCGGAGTTTTAGAGAGAGAGGAATGTTGAAAAGAATTTCAGACTTCATACAAAAGCCCTTGTTCCTGTAGTTACGAAAAGTTTGCACAGCCAACACCAATAAACTCGCGGTTACGAAGCGAAATTTCCCAAAAAGGAAGCTGCGGAAGTTAAGAACGTTGTAAATGGTTGCACGCGAATTGAAACTATACTTTTTCGATTTCTGCTGTTAAATTTTGTGGGTCAAAACTCAATTGTATAGTTTCAAAAGTTAGAAGCGTTGTCTGCAGGGCAAGCAACTATCTTTTACTACGAGACAATCAGCAGACATGCGGACAGTCCCGTCGCCACGGGAGGCTTTGGTGGGTTTAGCGCCCCAAACAATGCTGCAAGCCCCCCAAAATGAAATGTGAAACACTAGTAATCAGTGAGATTTTGTTGATTTTTGCAATGTCAAGCCCCCAGTTGAAAACATTCTGGCGACGGTATTGCATGTGGATATATATTACAGTACTTGGAAAGTGAAAGCGTTACTTTGCCTTATGTAAAGTTTGGGAAGTTTTTTGAGCGATAGCTGCATCCACTATACATGCGTTCTACCTGGGTATGTCATCCAAAAAATCTAATTCCAGAAAAATTCTTGTAATTTATATTAAGCAACCCTGTGCTTGGTAAACGTAACACCAGCAAGCAATACAAGAAAGTGCAGAAATAAGGTATTTAATAACGTAGGTCTCGATGGGTTACATAAAATAACAACAATACGTTGATGAAATCAATGAGATGCATTTGTGCCATATGCTAAGATAATTCCGTGACTTTTACACTTTCTTCCCAAAGCTTTTTAGCAACTTCTTCATCTTTGGCGTGAGGAACCAATTCCTCCCTAGCACAGTCAGAAAAGTAATCTCCACTGTTCTTTACAACTCCGTCGTCTAATGCACAGTAAAGGATAGTTTGAGCGCCGTAGTACGGAGATCTACAACAAGAATGGTTTAATGTTTGCACGGTATAAGCTATTCAGATAATCACCTGGCGTTTTTTTTCATTTGTCCAACAAAAATTACAGCTGCACCATCAAACAAAATTTTACTAAAGTTAATGAAGAGCACGTTAAGTAGATGAAAATAAGGCGTCCACTACTTTATCTTGCGGCCGATAAATGCAAGAGTTGAAGTGAATAGCCTGCTCTATGCGAAATATATTGGAAAGTGCTAGCTTTCACTGAGATAAAGGCTGTTGCTTGATCCTATGAGACATTGTTAATAGTTTTTAAATTAACGTTTCCTTTATTTTCTAAACGAAAATTTTTCGACCTAAATGGAATTGAGTAGGCCTAAATCAAATTGATAATTCAGACCAATATCTACAGTTTTTCTGCGATGCTGACCAGGACAAAGATAGGTTTGAAGTAACTGCGAACACTGTTCGATTTCATCTTGTTAAAATGCAAAAAGTAAAGCTGTAGCCTTATGTTATTGTGTCTTCAATGTACGTGTTCGTTTTGTTCAAACCAAATATGTCATTTCAAATTTCTGTTGGTATCATTTGATTATTACGATTTAACTACAAAGGAACCCCAGAAATGTGAAAGTTTATGGCCGAAATATTACTGCTTCGTATGCCTTTCCATATTTTTTTATCCCGCGAAATGTCTTCTTTCAGAACCAAAATTTTGATAGCAGCTTCGACTGGGTAAAAAAAATTGTAGAATGCCTAATTGTTCTGATGCGCATGTCAATAGACTTTTTTCGCCAACATTTGATGTCTAAGACGTCATTTTGGGATTACATAAACAGGCCCGTAACCACAGGGGGGCATTCGTGGGCGATGCCCCCACATATTTACTGTTCCTCCTCAAAATTGTGTTGTACACAGTAACATTTGTTCTAAACGTACAAGAAAACGAAAAATATTTCCCCCCTAAAAATGTATTTATCCCCCCGAAACATTAAAACCTGGCTAAGGGCCTGTACTGTATAAACAGCATCAGCACTGTGGACAAATCTATCAATTAAAAGTATGCGTTTGGTTCTTTACAATTTTGTTACAGTCAATAAAAGCGAAAGTCCAAAAAAGCACATCACGCGTTTTTCTGATATTCCATTTCTTATCTCTTTTTCTTTCACTTTCAGTTTTGAAGAACTGTTGCCTTATATTATCATTTCAATCAAATGGGCTGCTATATGTGGCGTCTGTGTCTTTTCGGAAGTACTGTATTTGTACTGAAGATAGCAGTGTAAAATCTCGGAATGGAAAATGAGAAATGTTTCCTTGAAGAGCCTTATAAGTAACCAGCTGAAGTAATAAAGTTGAACCAAAGGCTTCGCAAATGCATCCACACTATGACTGTGCTAGCCAATCGTACTGTAGTTTTGTTCAGAAAAGGCGATTGTGACTTTTTTCTGGTGATTCTGACATGGTCATGGTGGACATGTTAGTGAAAATTTCGTTTTGAGCATTGGTTTTTTGTTTTACTGATTGCATTTTTGCCGTCATAAAAATGCATTCCTTCCACTTTCAAAACAAGTATTTTCCAATCGAAAATGCAAACAAAACTGTGCAATGTCAACAAAATGAAAATCCGAAAATCTTTTCACTACATTTGAAGAAAACCGATGAACTATTTCGTTGGTACGAAAATTGAAACAGGCATCGATGCCGATTGAAGACGGAATAAAAAAATACATACAAACAAAAAATCACTCTTTTGTGTGTCAAGATACGATTGCAATTTTGGATGCAAAAGTGTAAAAATATCACTGAGTGAAAAGAAATCACGGGCAGTAAATTACACAAGGTTAGCCTTTGTTAAAGAGAGTAGCAAACTGCAGTGATAGAGCCAAGCATCTCTCGTCGTTGTGTTATGCCAGGCAAAGCAATCAGAATATTGAAGGGATTTTTTAGTGAAACAGTAGTTTTAAGGCGCAAAAAGAAAGCCCCGATGTGGTGATCGTTATTCAAGTAGCATCAGAAAAATCTTGTGAGAGAAGTTGACAAAATGCCTTTGTTGTGCAAAATAACGTTGAATTTAAATTAGAGCCACGTCAGAAAAAATGTCTACCATCAAACATTTACAAAACTAGGCATATAAAATACCTAATATAGCAAAATCCAGGAAGGAACTAAGTTTTGAGACTAAGAAATCCACTGATCTATTTTGTAATCACTTTCTTGGTCGTAACTCCCCAACCATTTGCGGTAAAGAGAATAACAAAGACCTTTTGAAGGGGATTTGATATAGTTTTTATCAAATATATATATCTATATACCATTGCGTTTGAAATTATTGAGAAAATTCCACCATTGTTGCTTTCGTTTCTTTATTTCAGATGTTTTTGAGTATTTTTTCAAAATTTGTTAGCACACTTATTAGCTGCATACATTTTCAAACCGTGCAACTATAGCTACACCCCTATCACCTTTTTGGTAATTAATCAAGAAACTTTGACAGCAGTGAGACAACCAACATTTTTTGAATTAAGATTTTGATGTACGTTGTACCAAAAAAATATATATGCATACTTTTGCACTTGAAAATTTTGAGAAAAATGAGTTTCTAATATCATTTTTTTCGTAGCTGTTAAGAATGGATTGTAGAAAAAATAAAAAATATTTCTTACCATTTTCACTTAAAACTTTGGCGTAAAATGTATGCATAAATCCTTTCCGCGAATTTCACACTGCTCCTGCTTTTGGAAGGGGAGCATTGAAGCCGCAGAAAAAGGGAAAAACGATAAAAAGATAAATTTTTAGACATTTAACGCCCTAGACTTTAAAAGAGGGATGCCAATTTGTTTGGAAGGATGACAGCAGCAGTGAGAGTTCTAATGGTGAAATAAATTTACAACATGCACACTTTGAGTTGCTCATGACTTAGGAAATATAGTCACTATAATTATTGCTGGTAACAAATATCGGGCTTTCTCTTGTAGCACGTGATAGTAACGCCGCACATGCATAAGAATAACAGGATAAGATGCGATCTGCTTGCAGTATCCCATTCAACAAATTTCAAGATCGTGATGTATGTCCTTCAGATCGTGAGTTATGTCCCAAACGGTGTCCCAAGCCACATTCTCAGAGAGTTTTAAGTAAATACCAAATGTATAATTATTTGGCAGCTTCCAAACAATATTCTCTGATGGTGCTCTAAACGCAGGAAGAACGGAAAACGCTGGTCATTTGAATTTTATGCAAATTTCTGGACTCTACATAAAGAGTAGACTGCGGTGTGGAAAATGGAATGGTGTAAAACGAAATGTAGCTTTTCATCTGCTGTTTGCTTTCAGCAGTCACACAAATCCATTGAGAGATACAGATGCGGCTAAGATCAGACAAATATTTTAAACAGTATCGCTGCGAAATAACCTATGCCGTCGTTTTTGCGTGCTCGTTGAAACTTCTGCAGAAGTCACCTGACTGGTTGTGCCTTCACGCGATGGCTATGTAGTC
>Ga0210059_1005692_pt1 | contig 20034 bp, 18 predicted proteins | sample Ectturendosymbi2_FD_188042 | JGI IMG/M metagenome (GOLD analysis project Ga0210059, IMG submission 188042) | Ecteinascidia turbinata endosymbiont from Florida, USA - Sample 2 (SPAdes) (version 2) | ecosystem: Host-associated > Tunicates > Ascidians > Unclassified | place: Key West, Florida... | reverse complement strand
CCAAAACCTAAACCCAAAACCTAAACCCAAAACCTAAACCCAAAACCTAAACCCAAAACCTAAACCCAAAACCTAAACCCAAAACCTAAACCCAAAATGTAAACCTAAACCCAAAACCTAAACCCAAGGCCTAAACCCAAAACCTAAACCCAAAACCTAAAGACAAAACCTAAACCCAAAACCTAAACCCAAAACCTAAACCCAAAACCTAAACCCAAAACCTAAACCCAAAACCTAAACCCAAAACCTAAACCCAAAACCTAAACCCAAAACCTAAAGACAAGACCTAAACCCAAGACCTAAACACAAAACCAAAACCTAAGCCCAAAATTCAAACATGAACCCAATTCCTAAACCTAAAATTTGAACCTAAAACCTAAACCCAAAACCAAATCCATAAACCTAAACCCTAAAGGTACCCTAAACAGAAACTTAAACATATACACCCTAAACGTAAACGAAACCGAAACTTTTTGAAAAAGTACATTAAAAGCACTCCTAACAAAGGTGCAACCTTTACAAGCTAAGCCAAAGGAAATGGTGAGAGTAGAACCATCGAACAATCCCACGGCAGGCATAAACACTAACCACTCAACTATCTTCACGTTGTTACTAGAACTCTTACTAAACGTTGTAGGTGAACAAAGGTGGATACAGTTCGAATTGCAAAATATTCCCAGCAGAGTTTTCGCATTTGATGGCAAAATATACACTACCATTTAGCAAACCTGTGAAATTGGATCACAACTAAATTTTGATGTTTTCAGAATAATCACATTAAAACAACAAACATTTTCTCAGTCCAATCCAGTCCTGATCCGCCAATTCTTAAAAAAATTGCAGTCTTATCCAGTCCTGATCCGGCCAAAATTGGCTTCAGTCCTGATCCAGTCCGAGATTTCTGGCCTTCACTGGTTAAACTTCTCATCTTTTGTCATTTGTTTCAATTTGGTAGAGTTAATTTTATTTGACAAAACATTAAAATATCTAGTCTATGTTAAAATCTTGCATGAAGCAAAACTACAGGCTTTTGTCAAAATGCAGATGACCCTCAACCAAGCAAGTGCTTTCCAAAACAGAATGATCTTTCGAGAACTGAAGAGCGTTACGTTGGAAGAAATGCCAAGTTAATACGACAGACACTCGCCTTAACCTGTTCATTGCGAGTTGAATCATTGCACACCTGGTTGGCAATAACTGTAGGTCTACTGCAGTCTTAACGAACACCAGTAACCGCCAAGTTCCATCCATAAAAAGTGGAACACGCGAGAGCGCAGACGTAATGCCCCAGCATGAGAGTTGAGCACACTTGATAAAGTTCCTTAGAGCAATATCATCGCTTTTTCAAACGAGATAACTATTTTCTAACAATGAGATTTAAAAGCCGTTTCTATAATTCTTTAGCGCAAGGATTATCTGGCAAAAATGAACAACCTGTCCGACCACCATGGCGTGGGGACCCAGAGGCGCGGGGCCCAATACAGCTGCATCGGCTTAAGGTCGGCTCTGGCTTTAGAAAGTGAAAACAGTTCACATGAAAGCGAAATGGTTCCAGCCACGAATTCCATCTTGACACAGAGACAAGTAGGCTGTTGATAGCCAACTAGTTTCCTCAAAATATTCTTGCTACAAAGAAGTGTTTTTAAGGTTTTTGAAACGGTGTCGTTGCAGTGTCGATTCGAAGGGGCGGCCTGGGAGGGCCACGGCCCCCCAGATTTTTGCTTGGCCCCTCCAGTTTTTTTCTTAATTTCTCGTTTAAGTTCGTTTGGTTGACATATGCAGGTTTGCCAAATGCGTTTCGTAAAAATACCGGTCATTTTGTCAACAGCGCCAGATCTGAGCTGTGTCGTAATTCGTAAACAGCACAGGGAAAACAGAGACAATCAGTATTGTTAAGCCACAATTAATAATTTGCCCTAATTTGTCTGATTCGTTACATTTCGGTGTGTTTGTGACGTGACAATCGCACCAAGGATTGCGTCATCAGCAGCAAATAAACTTCCCTGAAGAAACTGTCCTGACAAGGTTCACTACAAGAGCCATTATGATTTGAGAAATTCTGCATTAGTTCCTTTTCAAGTTACGGCAAATTATTTTATTTTCACAATACCGGCTTCAGACACTGATTTTCAAAATACCGGCCTTTTACCGGCCTCTGCTAAATTAACAGTAAAATACCGGCAAGGTCGGAGAAATACCGGCCATCTGACAACCCTAGACATATGCAGTAGATAACTTTCAGCCAGCAACATTTTAAACGATAATTTAGAAACCCTCTAGCCTGCATTCAATATTTCCCAAATGCATGATAAGCTGTGTTGTTATTTTTGACGGTGGGGTAGCTAGAGTTGTTTATGACGACACACATCAGTAGGCCTACTGTAGTAGATGCTCGTATACTGCGTAAAATTTAGTCAGACCGCGGTCGGTGTTGAAAAATTCATTTCGTAACGAAGAAACAGTTGCAGAAATGGGAAGATTGATCTTTCTTGCATTTCAGTGTGAGATGGAACTGGATTATATAACTGTCAGCAGATTGCTGCTTGTCCCAGTAGTAAATGTTTGTGAAAACATTAAGAATTGGTTTCAGTTAATTTATCCTGACTGCAGTATTACGTTCTGCTGCCTTGTGTATGGCTTCGAAACATCTTACGTAAGTGGTTCGTAACTACAGTTTTATCTCTACTCACACATGTCCTGCAACCTCAGAATTTTTTACGGACTTTCTGTAATGATTCTGAAGCAATTTTCGCGTATTTCAGCTCTTTTCCCAGGAGGTCAAGTATTTCTATCAGAACAACACTTGAAAGAATTCGCAAATCATATTCATTTAGTGAAAATGATTTAAAATATGAAATAACTTTGGCACAGAATTTGCTTCGGAAGGCGTCGAAGCTGTTTATACCGCTCGAACAATTTATTTATAGCTACTTAAGCTACTTAAAAAGCTGCGTTTGGTTGTTACTGGTAGCTGTAACTCTTCCCATCACCAGCCCTTCATGCGAGAGAAGTTTTTCAAAAATGAAATTACTGAAAAAATTTCCCAGAAATTCCATGACCAGTGAAAGATTGGGTAACGTTGATCTATTTTCAGTTGAAAGGGTACGAGCTCTGAAATAATAGATTTAGATGATTTCGTTGATGAATTTGACAGTCGACATGACAATCGAAGGATTAAGTTACACTAAGTTGATAATGATGTAAAATTCTAACGTAGCCTGTGCAGCGATCTGTGTGAGAATTTGTTGCTCATTGTCTATTTGTCTGTATCTTTTTTTGGTAGTGCATGTTTCGCGTATGACAAGACAGTCATAAATCAACGCAGGGTTGAAAATTCAGCGTTTGAGGATAAGTCAGAGGAAAATTCGGTGTGAATAATAAAATAACGACTTTGTTGGGAATATTCTGCAAAATGAGTTTTACGCCTACTGTTATATCATGCTATCACATACACGCCGATGCACACCTATCTGCGGCGCTGGTATGCCACTTAGATGCAACTGGTGCCGAAACCTCGCTGCTGTTAACTGCATACTGCATTGAATAGTCCCTATCCACGTTGCACACTCGTAATACAGGCCCGTTGCCAGGATTTCGCAGCAGGGGGGCCAAAAACCACAAGGGGGTTCTCACTTCTTTAATACAATATTGGGTGTATGCAGTAACCGGGGGGCAAATATGACATGGGGGCACATATTTTAAATCGGGGGCCGGGCACCACCAGCCCCCCCGCTGACGACGACCCTGTCGTAATAGTAGTTGCATAACATTGTTATGTTTACACCATAATCAAACGTCCACAAGCTACCACAAAAACGGATTAGTCAGTAGTCAACAAACCGCTGGAAGATGATTTATTTGTATGTGCTTTGTAATCAGTCCCGTTGCCACGGGGGGCTTAACACCCCAAACAAAGCTACACGTCCCCCAAATTGAAACATGAAACACTATAAATCAGTTGAGTTTTGTCAATTTTTAGAGTGTCAACCCCCGCGCATAAACCCAAAGCCTCCCGCACAAACGCAAACCCCTATTGAAAACTTTCTGGCGACGGTTCTGTTTGTAATAAGAATATTTTGAAGAAACTAGTTGGCTATCAACAGCCTACTTGTCTCCGTGTCATGATGGAACTCGTGGTTGGAACCATTTCGCCTTCATGTGAATTACGTTCACTTTCTAAATTTGCAGCTTTCGTTCATGTGAGTCCGGCACAATTGTGTACGGAAAACGGTGTTTCGATTTGCAATGTGCAGTGTGTGGAAGTTGCATGGTTAGCACAGAATTTTCGACATAGCAGTACACGTATGTGATTGCATCTGCAGTGGCGTTTAGGTGTCTCTAGTGATTAATAACGCTAGTTCATCTTTTTTATGATATTCACAAGCCTATGCTGGGTTTGATAAGGTCAATCATAGCAACTTAATCTTCAAAACAATGAAAACTCACCATGTAAGATAGATATTTATGTTGCCCCCCTACTTTTTCCTTGGCCCCGCAGTGGCTCTCCCACTTTTTTCATTCTAGAATCGCAACTGGTGTCGTGGTGGAAATTTAGGGTGTCAATACCATTTTCCCTTCTATGTCTGATACTTTTTACTCATTTTTACAAAAACGCAAGTTTCCAACCAAATATGCGTAATTATTTGAATACGACATTCACTTTCGGCAAACAAATTAATGACAAGTTTATAAATAGAAAGGTTCAATGTAGGCCTCAACACCAATTCATTTTCTCATTTTTGTGCCCCATTTTCCTTTGGGGAGAGTCGCGGGGGCAGAACTCTAGGAGGACCCGAAATACCCCGCGATCAACAGCAATCTCAGATAGTTCTGCTGGCTCCGCACCAAGACGGACCAAGCAAGGTCGGAGATGTAGTCACACCACCTGGTCCTTGGACAAACTTTGGGCCGCTTTCCCGTGGGTGTAGTGTAGACTGTAGCCTGAAGGACTTAGTTCGCCATTCTTTCCAGGGACATTTTGGACACTTGGCCGAATTAACATAGCTGGGATCTCTCGATTCGGAGAAGTGGCTTGACATTCTGGGCTTTAGACCCGTGCTATTTGTCACGAAGTGTCACACCGAGAACTCTTCGCAAATATCCCATCTCTGCCGTTCATTCTTTTGACAGCATTCTTTAGTCGTCACCGAAGATTCATGACCATAGGCGAGGATCGGAACAAAGGCCAATTTAAAAACTGAAAGATTTCCGTTTGGTCACCACGGAGCAACAAAGCTCACGCGGAACTGCGTTTGCTGTACCAATTCGTGTATCAATCCCTTTGTTCCGACTTTCGTCACTCGTGAATACCATCCCAAGGAACTTCAACGTCTCCACCTGTTGCAGTGTATTTCCGCTCACTTGCAGGAAACACTGCCTTGGGCGAGACATAATACCTCAATTTTTTTAGAGCTGATTTTCGTTCCTTTTTGGTCGAAAGTACTTGTTTGGTTGAGGGTCATCTGCATTTTGACAAAAGCCTGTAGTTTTGCTTCATGGAAGATTTTAACATAGACTAGATATTTTAATGTTTTGTTAAATAAAATTAACTCTACCAAATTGAAACAAATGACAAAAGATGAGAAGTTTAACCAGTGAAGGCCAGAAATCTCATGCAAACCAACGCAAAATTTTGTGAACTGTTTGCACTTAAATTGCCTCCTTTCTTTGTCCAAAATGGTTCCGCGTTATTTGTCGGTTGTGCAAGTACTTTTATCATTAGCCTCCCGGCCTACCTTCATTGTGCTTTGTCTATACGCGAGCGTGAAAGGTAAAAAAACCACTACTTGAGATCCAGGTTCATAAACGTAAAGGACACTTAAAACCAGCAGCTTAAACTAGGCAAGGCAAAAATTGTGAATGTTATCCAGCACACTCGTTTCTGTTTGTCAATATATTACGGGGCAATATGCTTTTTTTTCATCAATCAAGCATGCGCATTATATATTGCATTTGATAAGTGTTTGTATATCTGTGACGTCGTACAGTAGTTGCAAAATCTTTGTACATTACATTTCTAATTCATAAAGAACAGTTTGCATTCCAAGTGCATGCATTATGAATAATTATAAAATTGGGCTTTGAGGAACTTTGGGGGATGCATGGATTGCTGTTATGTGAAGTATGTTCTTTTTCGTGTATTACGTCATAAAGCGGATAGGTTATCATATGCCCAGTCTTGCCATAAAACAAGAGTGAAATAATTGCATTGTAAGTTCAATTCACTTGTCAGTTCGGTTTGATTGACGAAACTTTGCACTTGCGCTAGGCGCTCGGATCTCCATTGCAGAGTTTCCTTTACAACTTTCGGCTTGATTACGTTGGTAGCGGTACAATGTCTGATGTCCACCAGAGCAGCATTATATTAGTCATAAATATGGACGCAGCAGCGGAACACAGATACAAATTAACGCCAATAATTTGCCGTCTTTTTTATATTTATTTTATTAAAACAACCATCAAAACGGTCATAGCACGGTTGACTGAGCACAATGACGTCATAACACCACTGCTTAGATGGACCCCGCGCCTAGGTTTTGCATTGGGCCAGGCACTTGCCAAGGCCAGCCCTGTCTAAAGCTGCTTTCGTTCACGTGCAGTGTTGTGGAAGTTGCATGGTTAGCAGAAAATTTTCGACATAACAGTACACGTACGTGATTGCATCTACAGTGGCGTTTAGGTGTCTCAAGTGAATACTAACGCTAGTTCATATTTAACGATATTCACAAGCGTATGTTGGGTTTGATAGGGTTAATCATAGCAACTTAATCTTTAAAAAAATGAAAACTCACCATGCAAGATCGACATTTATGTTGCCCCCCTACTTTTTCCTTGGCTTCGCAGTGGTCCCCCCACTTTTTTCATTCCAGAATCGCCACTGTAGTCCCACATGGCAAATGGGTCCGGTACCTTAAGAGAGCCCCGGGCAGGTGGCGACAACGTTTGCAGCATTTTATATTTTCTGAGAGAAATAAACCACTACTGAAACGTGAAGTGAACAATGAAACATTCTTTACATCACTGAGATCTTATTGATAAAATTTATTATTACATAGCCTGCTATATGCAGCACATATACATTTTTATAGACGGAGATGCTACACAAAATATTAACGTACATACAAAGGTTTACATCTGTAAAGCAGGTAATGCTGCCATCTCTTCTCTTAACTTTTCTGTTTCATCCTCTGGAATGAGTAAACCAGGTGTTCTCAACCTTTTCAAGCATGTGGCCCCATTAATATACGAACACAGTGCCCGCGGCCCACCGACTGTACAACTTCTCCACTGCGACAACTGTTGCACGTGCGCAGAGCAGAAATAAGAACAGCTTTAAGTAACACAACATTTGCTACAATCAATGCGAAGGCTGAGCCTGTTTGTTGTTAGACAGCAGGGACGCAACGAGGGGGTACCGGGTAACTACTGTACTCCTTCCGAATTTTTCAAAAACATTTTAGCTGTTATTTACATACAATATCAACTTACAATAAATTCATGTGCCCGAAAATATTAGCTGGTTGCGGCCCTGTTTACAAGCATAGATATTCGAAGCTCAATACATGACGATGCACGGGTCAAGTCTTATTCCACATTAAGCCTGGTTTCCATGGCAGAAAGAACCGCCTGTCTACCTCAAAATGCCTTGTGAGCAACGTGTCAGGCTCCGTGGAAATTTTCTTGTCGCAATAATTTCAACGCATAATTACGAGAGAGCGTATTATATCGTTTGCAGCTCTTGAGCTACCAACATTTTCGTTTAAAGGTTCAGCTTGCAAAACGTACTCCATTTCAATGATACCTGGCCGTGACCCGTCAAAAATTCTTCCGTGGCCCAAAGTTTGAAACCCTGGGATAAACTATTAAAGCTAAGTGGTGCGATTTACCGGAGATTAAAACCCAACAGGGAAGAAAATGTGATAAAATATGCCTGGTCCATATATGCATATGTAAAGAAAGCCGAAAAAATAGGAAGAGTAATGATGAGGAAGGTGACGATAAGTAAACAAAGCAAGACTCATAATCGACAATGAAAAACAAGACCCATTTCAGTTTTTGAGTGGTTGATTATTCCTTATACCTTTAATAGGCATGAAACATGATCTTCTTTCATCTGAAATTCTTGTAAGCAAATTTGAGGAGCGTAAAGGGCGGCACTTAGACTCGCTACGACACTGCATACAATCTACCTATCCTCCTACTTGAGGAGTACTTTAAAAAGAGAAAAAATGTTAAATTGAAGGTAGAATTAAGAATTAATACCTACAGTACAGAATCGTTTCTATTCCTCTGCTCTGAAATGGCTCTGAAATGTTCAAGTAGTGAAGCTATATGCGCGTGTTAACATTCACTGAAAAAGCCTTTTTTTTTCAGTGAATGTTAACACGCGCATATAGCTTTTTTTTTGTGTCAGCAAAAGTAAATTTCACTGCCATCCCTTTTAGACGTATTGTTTTGAAGGTAAGCTTTCTAAGTGGGTCACTTTGATATGGCTTTTAACTCGTCACCTTTTCACAATTTGCCGGCCAAATACTGCAAAAAGTTTGAAACGAAAGCACAAACCAACTGTGAAACTACAAAAAGCAGACAAGCTCTGCACTGAGGTTCAAATATTTACGCGAATAATTCACACCAAACAGGGCCGACTCTACGTTAACAGTGTCACTCGCGCTCATCACATATTTCGCACACAGTCCATAAAAAATAAAATTTATACAGCGATCAAAAAAACTTTGTAAAGCAAACTGGTCTACGCGTCGCAATTATTCTGACTGAATGCAACCGCTCGAGGCTTGCATCACTGAAATTTCCATTTGCTCTCTTTCTGGCTGGCACCATGGTTACCCTGTGACGTTAGTTACGTAACAATGAATGAGTTCTCATGAGAACTCGTCCATTGTTGCGTAAAATACGTCACAGAGCAATAATAACGCCAGTTATTCCTCTGCGTACTATGTTCGTATTATCCCGATTTACGGGACATTTCATCATTCGTTCGAAATTATTGTCGAGTGGGAACTCTTCATGGATTGGAATTCAAATCCAATGCTCTATATGCAAATCCGTTGTTTCAAAAAACACTCAAACTAATATGAATTATATTTAAAAATTTTTTTATTGCAGACGGCAGGTTGGGCTATAACGGATGAAGCGAGTGAACGAACTCGAGAGAACGCCTACCACGAACTATATTTTTTGATTCAGGTCACCTGCAACATCAACGCGAAAGGCCAGACATGGGACGAAAGTATATGAATGAATGGTGACAAGGCCTAATGAATAGAACGTGAGTTAACAACCTTAATTAGTAGAGTGGGTGGTAAAGCAAGCAAGCTCTCGTTCTACAATGTAAATCGTAATCGAAAACTCGGGCCAAGCCCGAGTGTCGTAGTCGCCACTGACAACACAATTAAAAGTTAGGAATATCTGCGCGCAAACAAAAAATAAAAGTTTTTTTCGGAAACCTTGACTGTTGAAAACATGCAGCAACATTTTTGAACTTGCTGTCAAGGGATGGTAGCCAGCTTTTTTCCATGAAAAGAGTTGTTCAATTGTTACATACTGTATTTATACTATGCAAAATAATGTTGGTTGCCTGACCTGCGTTTAATAAATTACTATATTCGAGCGTAATACCCAGGGCCGTCGCCAGCGGGTGGGCCAGTGATGCCCGGACCCCCCATTTGAAGTTGGTGCCCTCCCATTTCACATTTGGCCCACCGGTTGCTGCATACATCCAAAACTGTATTTTAAAAATGTGGCCCCCCTTTCTGGTTTTTGGCCCCTCTGCTGCTACATCCTGGCGACTGGCCTGGTCATAACACACATTGTGAATAAAAGAGCTGCAGGTTCAAGCAGAAAAAACAGGTAAAATTACTTTTAGTTAGGAATTTTTCCTTTGAATTTTAAATTCCGTAGGGAGCTTTTTGTAAATCCTGTTGTAAAAGCATAAACGCTTAAAATTGCTTGGTTCGCACACAATTTATGCTTTCAATAAGGTATCAACAGGCACAACATGACCATATTCAATACGCATCGTTTTGTCTAGACAGTCACATATGAAACCTTCGTTTTAGAAAAACACAATGATGTAGAAACTTCATTAAAAATGCAAAGGCACCTCTTTTCCTCATGCGACAGTTTGAATGCGCGCCATACAAGCAACGACGCTCGTTTGAAATGGTTGGCATAGCAACGCTTGCAGCCTTTTAAAATTTAAATCGATGCAGCCCGTGAATTGAAACAAAGCATGCAGCAATCATGGGGCTGGAGGCTCTAGATCTTCAAGACGTGCTGTGGCTTCAAGCAGATGAAACAGACGAAACATCCCAGACAGAATGTCAAGTTATCAGCGCAAGCAATAATAACTGTAGTTGCAATAATGCTGGTAGGACAAGATCATTGACAATTTTTGATGTTCAAGCAAAAAACGCGTTAGATGGCAGTCAGATTACGGACGGTGGAGGGACCGTGCCGCCTATAGAATATATGCTACATTCTAGCCAGCAATCTTCTGCTGAGAATGGGTTAAAAAGTTGTCTTACTCCTGGCAGTGGAGTTATATCATCCACTCAGTGGCAGCAACCACAAGCAGGAACCGTTGAATATGCTGAATGTGAAAATGAAAGCGATGCAGAAGACCAGTCTGGTGGTGCAGAACCCAGTGGTTTCTACGTGCCTTGCCTTCCAGCAGAAAAAATGCATCATTCATTTTCTGCTAGATGTAGGCAGCCGTGGGTCTGGGTTCATCCCGTCATATCTACTGAAAACTTTTGTTCTCATGGTGAAGTCTTGTACCAGAATGGCGTTAACCCTCTGAGATACCAACCCCAGCTCGTAAGTAACAAGGTATTTTAATCTTTTCATTATTCTACCAGGATTTGAACAGTGTTCGCTTATATGCATTTACTTACTGTTGTCTTTTGGCGTGTAGCAAATATGGTTTTCTTATTGAGATTAGGTATTGATTGCTGTTGTCGGTAGCACCGTTCGCATGCGTAGAAAATGCGATAAACCAACCTTCCAAACACAAACATAAAAATATTCCGGATTAAAATTACTGAAAGTTATCGTGAAATTGTAGTTCGTTCATCCGTCTACACAAAACTGATATCAACAGGGGTGAATGCGATGGTTATTTGAAATGTTGCGTGGAGTTCGAAGGCACATCTGTTTTACAGTGTTGAGACTGAATTTATGGTGATATCATAGCAAATCTGACATTGTATACAAAACACCAACAATCTGCAACTCATCATCCCGCTCAAGATCACTTATTCATCGCAACGCAGACTAGTTTCTAATGATTTCGGCCAAAAAATTTGAGAGGTCACAAAATTTATGGCTTGCCGTACAAAATGCATTTGCGCATCAAGAGTGTTTGTCGCGAGCGACTACACTGGCAATTTGTATGATCTGCTTCAAGAGGGGACCAAACTGATGCATCGCTTTCACCAGGAAGCAAGGGAGAAATCAATTGCTGTCATACGCATTAATATGGTCTTTCACACTTTAATAATGCACTGGAATGTCAGTCATGTAATTCGCAGCATCAAAAAAGTGCTGGTATTAATTAGCAATGGAAAAAAAGTCAAGAGATAGACTTCATGAATGGGTTTCTTTGAAACAACCTATAAAAACATTGCTTTCTTGCACAAAGGCAGTTGCTTTGTATAATCCTGGTTTGAACTATTTGAAACGGGCCTTCATTGGCGTTGCGCTGTCAGCAAAATTATTGTAGCGAAATGATCGCGACTGCCCTCAAAGCAGTTTTCCGGTTGTCGACGGCAAGCACGCCAGCTGCCCCTTCATCAACGGCAAAGGATTTTTTTCTTTACTGTTTCTTCTACACGATGACTCAACTTGCTCGATAACTTCCTCATGAAATCCTAGCAATGAAGCAAACGAAACGACGGTTATTGTGAATTTGCCAACATGACAGATTGCACATAACAGCATCAACCAGCTAGTGACCGCATGGAATAGAAAAAAATTTATTGATGCTGTACTTAATACGTAAAATATATTCACTGCGTTGAACGTGAAAACTTGAAAGACCTAACAAAACAGCGAAACGTCAAATGGCTCAGAAGACAAGAGTAAAATGTATGCCGAAATAAGATAGGTAACGAAATTTTCTTTAAAACTATGCTAGTTCCCTTTGACATAATCTCTGATTTTGAGGTTGTAACACAGGGTAATATGCAGCCAATTGTAGAACAGGTTTTCGCCACGTTCAGATGTTACGGTTTGCTAAATTTGCACTCCTTGCGTGAATTGTCCGCCGGTTTGTAAATTACCTTCCTGTGAGCCCTTGCTTTTTCGAGTGGTTTATGTCGAAGCAGTCTACTCTGCGCAATGTTGATGCAACTCTGCTTATTTGTTCGGTATCCAAAGAACTGTTCTATCTTATTTGCATGAAAACTATCTACATTTTGCTCATGTATATATTGATGGATGCAAAACAGTTGGAAAAAGAGGAAGCGGAATATACATACCGCAATGCAGCAATGCAATAAAAAACAATCGAAATAAACTGTCGGTCATCAGTTCTCAATGTAGAACTTCATGCCATTTTTAGCCTATGTACGTAGGTCTGTGATCCTTAAGAGCTGCCTAGGAGCCATGGGCGTCAGAAGGGGGGCTGTGCCTCCCCTGGATTTTGAAATTTGACATTCTCCTGCTACATTTTTAGTCAAAAAGTTTTGTTCTTAGTTTCGAGAGGGCAACATCAAATTTTACCTCTTTCGGTCGTCCCTTGGAAAAATCTTTTTCGTTACCTCTGGAAAAAAACACTATTGCCCAACCTGGAAAAAAATCTTCCGATGCCTATGCTTGGAGCTTTAAAATCCATTAGCAAAGTTCCCTGGAGTAAACACGATCTCGCTATCAAGACAGTGTTTGCAACCCACGCGCTTCTGTGCAGTGGAATCACGGTCCAGTATGTGTGGATAATGGCTCATCAGGAAATTCCCGGAAATTACACTATTACCCGTTTTTTAGCAAAGCTTTCCGCCATGGCCTTTTTGATTCAACCTCAGGTAGTCTGCAAAAAAAGCTTCTACCAACCTTTTTTTACTTCGAGTCTTGTTCTTGGATATCCCATCATTGCTTGCAACTGTGGAAAGAGCAGTATGTTAACAACAGTTAAGGCAATCACCTGCAAGCTGTTTTATCCAGGTATGGACACAGATCAAGCAAAATGGTTCGTTCACGTTGAGACATTTCGACTACGTGCGGGCCATTGCAAACGACATTTCCATTTGAATAGAATACGTCTTTATTCCAATGGTTTGTGCAACGAATGTAATACTCCAGAAACAGTAGAGCATTTTCTAATACAGTGTGACAAATACGCAAAAGCAAGACATAAATCGCGAGAATCCATTCAATATATAAATGGTAACATTGACAGGCTAACACTACTGAAAGACGCTAAAGCGAAACTTTATGTACTAGCATTTATCCATCAGGCAGGAAGATAAAAGCAAAAAATCAGTCGTGACACTACCAACCTTGTAGTTGCAAGCATGGTCGTCGGAAGGGGTCAGGTGAGGGCCAAGGCTCCCCCGGAATTTGAAATTTGATATTTTCCTATTAAATTTTTAGCAAAAAAGGCCGTTTTCTTAGTTTCGAGTGGCAAAATGAAATTTTGCCACTTTTGGCCCCCCCTGAAAAAATATTTTTGGCTATGTCTGGAAGAATCCCCTATTGACCCCCTCTGGAAAAAATCCTTCCGACGCCCATGGTCGCAAGTGCCAATAAAACTGCAGTAGTAATTACAATCTTTGTTAATTTCTTAAATAAGTTCTCATTAATGTTTGCTATTTTATAGCCTCTCCTGCCGAGGTCAGATGCTATTGATTTAAGTCTAATTTAAAAGCTCCAGGTATAGGCTTTCAAGGAATCTGCCGAATGGGCTCTGCTTTCATCTTTTTGCGATGATTTCAACTTGAAAATATCTATATTCAAGTAACTTCATTCTACAGGTGAAACAAGCAAGGAATCTATCACAGATTCTTAATAGGAAACCGATTTCACGTAACACTACGCATCTTCGGTCCTTACATCTGCAAGCAATACTAACAGGTGAAATGTTGAGAGGCTAAAAAAGGGCAGGGAAAGTAAACAGCCTCAAGACTGACGTTAATAAATCACACAACACTAACTGTGACAGTTAAAACTCGAAATTGCATCTTACTCAAATAATTGCATTCACCGGAGCTTCAAAACGTACTGCAAAAGTAACATTAACTTAATCAATCACAACACAAGCTGCGATGAATATAAAAACTTGCGATTTATTCCTTGCCTGATTCACCTGGGGAGCGAAGTTAATTGAATAAAGCCTAAGTGTCGTAATTGACTGTGGTCTGTGTCTGCTAAGGTTCACAACATAAATGTTCCGCAAGTTCATTATTTTTTGTCTACTGACTAGCAACAATAGAGATTAAGGAAAATGTAAGCGAAATTGGTGTTAATACCAGTGGTATTGGTGAGCTTTATTGATATTTGTAAGCAACAAATTGGTGGAACAAATAATCATTTTAACAGATACTTCACAGTGAAAGTCTGAAAAAGTTTGTTTAAATCATGGGATTTGACAGAACAATATGAATAGGTAAAACAGAGGTAAACCGAAAATATGAAAAATGTAGTGAGCTTATGTTGCAGAATCAGTCACCATGGGTTGAACTCAGTTCATTATTTTTGACGCAACCTGTGTTTTCAAACATAAAAATAGTTTTTGGCGTTAAAAATGTCCCACTTTATACTAATGAAGAACAACTCTACAAAATGTCTCTAGCCCACCTGAAATTGATCTCCAAAAGTTAAAAGGCGGAACTCAGGCAAGGCACCGGATGCTTATTTTCCCAAATGCGTTTCGCCAGGGTGAAACAAAGTTTACATTTTATTATACTGCGTAACAAATACGTAAAATTCGAAATAAGAGTGGTTAGAATGTAAATAATTTTTGAAAATATCAAAATACCAGCCCAAACCACTGAAAATAACGAAGAGATAAACCCAAAACTTCGAAATGCTGTCTAAGATGAATGAGTATATTTTATCCATATCAATTATTATTTTTGTTTGCATGATACATTTTCACCTATGCTCTAGTTTTTCTGTTAATTAAACTTACGCAATATTTGTTGAAATACATATTCTCACGGTTCTTAAATTTTCAAGATCAGACTGTGGCTGCCTTGGGAAAAATACGGCATGGATCTAAACTTCAGGCCTACCAAGACTTAGCAAAGTACTCTTGTAAACAAATTAAGAGACTAGAAGACAACTAAAACTCATCACTTCTTATATCGTCAAGAAAATGTACGTTAGAAGGAACATGTTGTGCAAAGGTTCTAATGCAACGAGTAGTTATTGTTACTCAAAACTCGTTTTGAAATGTCTTTTTTGAGCTTATCTTCCCCAATTCGCAATGCATAGCCTTAAACTTGCAAATAAACTCTAACGTACTAGAAAGTTTTACTGAACTTCTTGTTACATTATAAAACTGCAGTTAAATAAATGGTAATTCCTTTCACCTATGAAATTTCTTTGGATAACGCCTCACTTAATTATATAAGTGAAATTCTTCAAAACAACGCATATTCTCCGTATACATATAATTTTAGAAACATCTTTTAAGCCAAATTTATGCCAAACTCAAAACACTTTGTTCGAATTTTCGAATCCAAGAACCCTTGGATTTATATCAAATAATCGGTGTGGCAGTAGAACCGTCGCCAGAAAGTCTTGCATTGGGGGGCTTTACGTTTGTGCAGGGGGGCTTGACATTGTAATATATGACAAAAACTCCACTGATTTTAGTGTTTCATATTTCAATTTGCGGGGCTTAGAACTTTTTGGGGGGACTAAGCCACCAACCACTCCCCCCGTGGCGACGGGTCTGTGTGGCAGTGTTAGAATTTCAGTATAGCTGGGTAATGGAAAATCGGTATCTGCCGAAAATCGAGTATCGATGTCGGTATAAAGTGTAGTATTGCTACATCTCGAACATGTACTTCACATTTTTAAAACTTTATGAACCGCTCTGCCTCCCCAAAGCCGCCGCAATTGCAGATAACTTACAAAATAATATACCTCAAATGGTGCCTGACTAACGGTTTTCAAATCGTATCCTGTTCATTTTCAATGCTGTTGAAGATTCCTGGTTACGTTTGGTGATATCATTTATCTTAAGAACATCATCGTGTTAGCTACGCTGTACTTCCAACGTTAATAGCAACGCGGCTGTTTTCACTATTGCCAGGTATCTGTAGCCTACATCCCACATGTATGGATACCCTAAATTTCTTGGCAAATATCCAAGCACAACGTGTTGGCACAAGCAAGTGAAAAAGACTGGGTTCAGTTTGAAGCAATTGCCGATTGCTGACGATCATTGCGTCCTTTAGTGTGACGTGTCTTTTTAGCAGATGAATACCCTTTCCTTAGTTTTCAACCAACATACCGCAAACTTTATAACTTATTTGAGTGCCCCTTTCAGATTGTTTCCTAAGTGATTCGTTTGGTTCTGTCGCTCCTTCGCTGACACAAACTGACCATAAGAAGAAATTTATTGGTTACGATACAATATAGCAACGCAAAAGCAAAACACTGCTGACGTGTACTCGCAACTAGGACGCCGAAAAAAACCTGAAATTATCTAGTCGAGGCGCCCTGAACGTTTATTAAAACAAAGAAAAGAACATAAATACAAATCTCACTGACGGTACTAACCACGCAAGTTATCAATAGCAATTCTTTGCACTCCAAGTAGGCGTTCTTGGTTTTAACGACGTGAAGAAAGGCACAAAAGATTTAAAGATTTTAGTTGTTTTCCTAGAATGAAGGTGGTCAACGTCTTGCATCAAAGAAAAGAAGACGCCAAGCAGCTAATGCTCGTGAAAGACGTCGAATGGAAGGACTAAATAAAGCGTTTGATGCCCTTCGGGATGTAATTCCGGCTATTAGTCACCGCAGGTACGATTTGAAATAGAATAAATTTGAACAACGGATGCTGGATGATGTTTTGATGCAAACATGTTTCATCTCTACGTATTTCATTATACATTGATTTGGCGGCTGGATACGATGGCGCTAAAACATTTGAAAAATTACAGTTGCTTCAACAACTATAGTTTAGGTATATACATACAGCTTTGAAAATATTTCTTTTGAAATTGTGTTTGTGCTTAACAGAAAGTTGTCGAAGTACGACACTCTGCAGATGGCGCTCAGCTACATCGAAGAACTGGCTAGAGTGTTGAACCGCAAAGCACATCAAGGCCAAGTTTCTTCCAAAAGTGAAAAACAAGTATTTTCTGTTAAAGAAGAGTCCTCCGAAGAGGTTTCCATGCCTGCTCTAAATGAAAACACAATTGAATGTTGATCACAGCATATTTGATACATGTGACAACATGGGCGTCGGAAGGATTTTTTCCAGGGGGGGGCCAGTAGGGGATTTTCCCAAAATTTTTTCCAGGGGGGGCCAAAAATAGTGAAATTTTGTTTTTACCCCTCGAAATTGAAAAAACAACCTTTTTTGCTAATAATTTCAAAATCCAGGGAGGCCTTGGCCCCCCTGACCCCCCCTTCCGACGCCCATGTGTGACGATGTTTGCGGTAGCACAAATTCGTGTTGTTTTTGAAAACAATAGGTCTGTATACGTTGTAGAAAACGTCTGCATTTACACTGAAACTATTTCGTCTACGGTTACTTTTTTGAACTTTCATTTAAAAACGCAGTTGAAAATCTTAACTTTATCTAAAAGCACGGAGAAGAAAGGCTGTAAGTGGAAATATCTTACATATGCATTTACGTTTATTTCACTTTTCTTCAGTTTCTTTCATCGAATTTAGAAAATATGCTGTTTTGTGTGCTGTTGCGCCTGGTGTTTGTGTCAAACTGTAATGCACGTTTTTCGCAATTACTCCGTTTTTCAAATGGCGTAGTGATGTTTGCCTACTTACACGTGCACATCTTTGCTTTCCACGTCGTTGTTATGCGTCTTGTCGTCCACAAAGAAACGACAAAGCGAGCATGGTGAAAAATGATGTTTTGTTGCGTTGTTGTTGTTACATGTGCGCCGTTTTGACCCGAGCAAGTTTCACAGTGAATCTCACTGTCATGAATAAATTACAGGCCCGACTGATGAGGCGTCATTTGGCACGCGAGTGGTAATTTTTTCTCAGCGCTTGCTGTGCACGTCGCAAAACTTGAAAGCTTGTCGTTCGCTTGGCGGTCAACACCGCGTTTGAATACGTTGCCGCGCAACGTGCTACATATAGCCTGAGGTGAAACGCTGTAAACCGTGCCTATCCCAACAACATGCGTTTCGCAGAAAAAATGCAAAACCGATTTCGCGCAGCTGGTGACTGAAGGCACGTCATCTGCGTTGCTGAATCACGTATAGTTCTATTTCAAAACCGCTCAGCAACAGTAACGGGTTTCTGGAATGAAAACATGTGTATTCGGTTGAATACCATGGTAGATCTTTGTGCAGTAGCTGATTTAACGCAAAACAAGACTACAGAATAGGCAAAAGGAAGTTATCCAGTTTTACTTCGTGCTTGCTGGAATTTTAGATTGCGCAAATACATGGCTGTGTATTGCAGTGACCGCTAAGTTTAAACTAAGTTTAAAGAAAAAGATTGTGAAACATTGTACATTTAAACTTAAAGCAACAACAAAGACGTCGTCAGAGGCAGTAACCTAAGTAGAGATTTGATCCGAGGGGGGAATTTCGCTGAAAGGGGCCCAATATCCAACACTCAGAAAAAACTTGAGAAACGATGGATAATCCGGATGTGGATGGCTATACAGTATTAAAGTCCAAAATTACCGAAAAATGCAAAAAACAACAACCTACCGAAAACCAAAAGAATGCTAAAACCGAAATATAAGCTAAATGGAGGCCCGGTTTTTACATTTATAGCTTGCCATGGGGGGCGACTCACCCCTCTGTCTTCCCATCAGTTACCCCACTTGTCAGAGGGGCACAGCAGTGCCGGGGCCCCATTTGTAGTTAGAGCCCCCCCATTGACAATGTGCGGTGGCTTATTTGGTGTTTCGCGGATAGTGACCTGTCGTATATTTTTGCCAGCCCACCCAACAAAACCTGACGATGCGCCTGTGCAAGAATCACTACTATGCACAAATATCAAAAATTCTGGTTTGGCACAATGGAATATGTGTGTGAAGAACTACGTCGATTGTGATGAAAACAGTCGAAATGCAAACATTTTCACAATGACCTGAATGTCAGTTTTTGATAGACTTACCACAATTTCTTAGGCTTAAACCGGGACAAATTCAAAACCATGAATGAAATACAGTGGTGTAGCCAGCCCAGAAATTTGGGGGTGACCAAAAAATTTTGGGGGGGCAAAAATGTTTGATTTTAGGCGAATAACACTATTTTGTTTGGAAAAATGCCTCTCAAAGACCAAAATGACTAGATTTTCTAAAAATTTGGGGGAGCCATGGCCCCTTTGGCCCCCCGTGGCTACGCCTATGATGAAATAACCTGACGAGCGGCCGAAGGCCTGAACTTGGCAAATTTTATACTTTATCTATTTGTTTTAAGATTGTCTGAGAACACATATAAAGTATTGTACTTAGATTAAACATTACACTGCATTAAGTCAAGTTCTAGTTTACTTTCAGATAAAATGACTCAAAACTAACTGAAAGTTATCCTGCCTTCTCAAGGCATACAAAATGGCTTCTAACTGCAGGAGTTGCTGTGGTTCCATCGTAGACAATGGAAAAATGACGCAGGAACAAGGCCCTGATTTTACAAGTGGCCATTGAGCGGAATTATTTCATAACAATGCGTCATCAGGCTGGAGTTCATTTTGAAAATTTCGCTGCAGTGATATTCCGGGACATTTTGCATATTTTCAAAATGTAATATTATTCGCTTAATAAGAGATTTTCAGCCAATCACAGCGCGGAATGACGTTCCAGCTTATTGGTGAAGCCGGTTTAGCCACGTCCAACTAGCAACGAGTTACTTGCATGAA
>Ga0210059_1005691_pt1 | contig 20039 bp, 14 predicted proteins | sample Ectturendosymbi2_FD_188042 | JGI IMG/M metagenome (GOLD analysis project Ga0210059, IMG submission 188042) | Ecteinascidia turbinata endosymbiont from Florida, USA - Sample 2 (SPAdes) (version 2) | ecosystem: Host-associated > Tunicates > Ascidians > Unclassified | place: Key West, Florida... | reverse complement strand
GTCACTGTTGTGGCTTTACAAATATTGCTGAATGATACGTACAAGCTGAATCATTGCAAGGAGATGGGAGCAAAACTAGGCAGGAGATTCCTCAAACAGCCGGCTGAAAAGCTCAAGGCGGTTGTTGTTGTATGTCGTCATCGAATAGAATCCAAGTGCATTGGGGTTATTCGTAATTATATTGTTGGTAGGGTCTATAAAAAGTTTCCTTAAAGCAACTAAACTAAGTTTTTCGTAATGCTTTTACCAGAATGCATGAGTTGACCAAAGGAACGGAAGACATGCAAATTCGCTCTAAACCTGGTGAATGAAACTCAACAACAGCTAAGAAGGTCAATGACGCTCAGCAAGAGTTTGGAGGATTTTTCCAACGACAACTAACCTGCGCAAACATTTCTCAACGTTCACCCAACCTCAACAAGATTTATTCATTTTCTAGGATTTTTTTTCATAGATAAAGTTTAATAACTCTCTAATTAAATCATTTCAAAGTTGTACATAAGTGTAGACTGAACATAATTGATATATACAATTGCAACGCCAAGCAAATCAAAGCAGTTGATAAAATTTTATGTTACATAATGAACTATTTGTTATATATTCCCTATCGAAAGTTTTTGTTTCTAGTGCGTAACCTGGCATATAATTACCATTAGTTGTAATGTATTCGATTTCACATTTGCAGCAATGTTTCAAGTATATTTTGAAACTCTTACCTTTGGAATGTGAATAAAACAATAGAAGCAATGGACGATGTACTCCAGGTCGATACAGTGACGTAGGAAGGTTTTCACCAGGTCCAAACTTCAGGTTTAAAAACGTGACTTCCGTTCCATAGAAATATCACGAACAATTATAGGCTCTAATTCGACTGGGCTCTGCTTTCCTCCTTTTGCGATGAGTCAGACGTGCACATATCTGTATTCAAGTTACGTCACTCCACAGGTGAAACAAGCAAGGAATCGGTCGCAAATTTGTAATAGGAAATTGATTTCAGGTGACAATACCAGTAGTGTAGCGAGGTTAAGTGCCGCCTGGGGCCAATCACAAAAGTGCCGCCCTTTCCACCCCTAAAATTTGGTTGCAAAAATTTAAAATGAAAGAAAATTATACTAGTTCTTGGTAAAGATACAAGGAATAAATCGTGGACAACAGTATCAAATCCTCATAAATTGTAATGATCTCGTTTTTCATTCTCGGTTGTGGGTCTTGGCTTTTCTGCTTGTGTCATCATTTACCTTACCTACTTTTATATTTTTTTTACATACGCATCTATAGACTGAGCATATATGATTAAAATTCTTCCTAATAGGTTTTCAGTCTGCGGCAAAACTTTAAAACAATTTTTCTGAATAAATTGCCTTCACATTCAGACAATTCTCCAACATGATGTTAGTTGGCCCGGTTGCAACTAGTGTGGGAATATAAAAAAAAAAATTGGAAACAACAGAAATTATGAAAGCATTCCGATGCAGCAAAGTTGGCAATTATTAGTTTTGAACAAAAATATGCTCGTTTGATTTGTGAAAACGAGTTGGGCCCTTCTGCTTTTACTTCACTCTTAGTCTTTTTTACATCCACGTTTTTTATCCAATGAGTTATAGTCTTAGGAAGTGTCCAAATATCTCACTGGTTTTATCAACTCCTGATGTTTCAGCTGGTTCCAGACTAAAGCGGTACCAAGCAGGTCGGAAATGCATTCTTGATCTTTTTTCCTTGGTCGTTTTGTTGTTTGCTTTCTCGTGGGTGTCTCCAACATGGATCGCCTACAGTACACAACCTGATTTTTATACGTTTTAAATACGAGAACCTTTCCTGGAACGACAATCCCTTTTCATGTCTACTGTAGTATATAGATAATGCTTATTTATACCTGTATATAGATGCAATAAAAGAGTTCTTTGTCCATGCCTTAAGTGTGTACCTTTTTCTTTCACCTACTTTCAAACTTACCACTATTCACCTTGTGCAGCAGACGCGAGTTAGCGTATTAAGCGTAATAGCATCCTATCGTCCAACACAATCCAACTTTGCAGAGCTGCAGAGGCAGGTTAGAAAACCACACCAACCCCTGCTTTATACAGTTCGTGGATATAATACAAATTATTTAAATGTCCATCTTCTTTGACATAGCTATATCAATTGATCCAACATTATAACACTCCTAGGTGAAAATTAGAAATATTTAATTGTGATATTGCTGACAAAACATGTATAGCATGAATTCAAAATCTCCTAAATTAGCAGTGTTTTTGTTCTTACCTTTCAAACTTATAAAAAAGGTGGACCGCGAGCAGGGCCGGATTAAGGGGTGGGGGCAACGGGGGAGATTGCCCCAGGCCCCCGTGATGAAATTTATTTGTTTCAAATAAAATACCCGTTTGAAAAATGTTTGCGAATCAGAAGCGATACATGGATACAACTCTAAATTATATTCCTATGTTGCGTTAAGTGTCAAGGGCCCCAGCGGCAACTGATTTCTCTATAAGTTCGACCGTCTGACAGTTTTAGTAATCGTTACTGAATAGCCTATACTGTAAGTATTTTCTGTTTTGTTCAATGCAAATATATTTTATTTCGCTGGTAACTTTTCTTAGCAGTCGTTCTTTTGGCATGGGTGTATTGCTCTCTACTCATGCAACACGCCTGTTGCAAATGTTACTATTTGCGTGCTGAAGCTCGTGGTTGCTGACTAGAGTTGCCAGATCACCTGAAATTTTTTCATGGACATTTTGTTTTTCATACATGCGGTGGGCTACTTTCATGGGCGTCCGCAGGAGGGGCGAATCGGGCATTTTCCCCCGGCAATTGGACCAAGAACCAAAAACTTCTAGTAAATCTGACGTCACCTTCTCGATTCCGACTAATTTGATTTAATCCTCGCAACAACATTTTATTTACCGGCATGGCAGTCACACTGCACAAATGCCAGAACGGAAGATGTAGGCCTATTAATACACGAAACTAGTTTTCTTGTACAAATAAGTTGCAAAATGATTCGCTTGTGTGCGTCACTGCTGTGGCCATTACTGCTGAATGATAAGCCCAACTCGCATCGTCGCAAAAAGATGAAAGCAATTTCAAGCAAGAGATTTCCTCAAAAATCTTGCTGCAAAGTCAAAGCTCCTCAGATTCACTGTTCTAGTGTGATGCAGTGATGAGCTTGCAGTTCACTCGTATCAACTTCTTTGTCTGCAGACTCGAAACATTACGAAACTTGCGAGCGCATTGTTCTGCTGTTGCTCTTTGTTGCGTAACAATACCATGGCAATAAATCTTCAAAGATTCACTTCAAGTTGCGATTTACGATAGTTAATGCGCTTTTCCGCATGTGACTGTTGACCTTAGACATCTTTGACAGGTGATACAGCGATACAGTGACGCAGTGGCGTAGCCAGCCCAAATTTTTTTAGGGGACCCAAAAATTTAGAGGGGCCAAAATGTTTGATTTTAGGCGAGCAACAATATATTTTTGGGGATGCCACCTTTCAAAGCGAAAAATGACTACTTTTTCTAAAAATTTTTGGGGGGCATGGCCCCCTAAGAGACGTTGTTTCATACTGTGTGAAAATAAGCATGAGTGAATTTGTAGCAGTGCATACATACGTTTGAAAAATCCATTATAGTGTGAGATTGCGAGTGTAGCCAACGTGCCTGAGTGAATAGCTAAATCAAGCTGCGCTTATGCAGGCTTCTTTTCACACAGCATAAAACTACGTGGCTTGTTAGATATACCTCTATGAAAGGCTTGTGGGTATAAGTCTCAATCATTAAGGCTTAGTTCTGACTTCTGAGCGAGTACTATCTGCAAAGCTATATTGGCTGTGGCGAGTTTTCATAATTCATCTACTCACTTTTTACGCGTGCGTGGTGTTCTAATTTTGGTAAGTAGTCCGATAGTCGTGTCAAGATACAGATCCATTTCTCATTGTTTGAAAGTTTTGCGAGAGTGTCTAACTTTCATGGTTTTTCACCGCTAATATTGATCTGGTCGTTGATTATGACTTATTTCTAGAAAGTGCTCTCAAAAATGGATATTAGGAAGTTCATGAATGAAAAAGCATTTCTGATAGGTGAAGTGTAGAAAACAATTCGGACAAAAGATTTCAGAAGTGAGTTCTGTTCAACCAGTAAAGACTAATGAGAGAACCGCAAACGTTTTTATTGATAGTTCAAGTCCATTTCAAACTCAGTTGTGTGAATATCCGCCCATTCAGCAAAATCTGTAAAGGATGACAGAAAGTATACCTTTGTTGCAAATTCGTAGACCTATACAACTCCGCTCGAAAACGATTTCAAAGTAGATGCGAATAGAGCGCGTGCTTTCATGGGGCATTTTCTTTGTGGTGTAGAAACAGTATAGCGTTTTGTAAACATCCGTGCGCATTGTAACGTCAGCAACCTGAAAAAGATAAGCAAAATATCGACGTTTCTCCCCCTGGAAAAATTTCTGCGGACGCCCATGGCTACTTTCACCCTTTCAACAAGCTTTGGCTAATGGGAAAGTCAGGCTAAGCTAACCATGTATGAAATTGAAAACTAAACAAAACGTATTATAACCACACAACCGTTCTTGAATAGTCTACTTTGTACTACAGAACTGAAGATGAAGCAAATCTCCACATTGTTCTGTTCATATACATTGTTTATTCTTGAATCTTGAATGTTCAATGTAATCAATAGTTCAAAAATGAACAATTTAAAAACTATTCAAGAATTTTCAAGGAGACTGGAAAATATTCAAGGACAACAAGATGTTTTTCAAGAATCAAGGACAAAACGAGTTTTGATAGCAAATTCAAGGACAATTCTTGGCGCTCAAGGACGTCTGGCAACCTTATTGCTGACTGCTGTTTGGTATCAATCAGTGTTGCCACTGGGGTCAGTCTTGTTAACATCAGATTGTTGCCTTTTTCAACATCAGATAACATCAATTTTTTACGTTACTGTTTCATATAAGCTAAATGCTTCTACTAACAAACCTAACAAAGCGCGATCTACCCTCGTTCAATCCAAAACAGAGTGAATTATCGCCATTCATTGGAGAAGTCATTTATAATTTACGTAAAATGTTAGTCTCAACGCAGCGAAGAGAGCTTCTTTAGTTTGAAACGATAACCAAACACACATTAGGGTGAGAGATTGATGAAAGGAGCTTAAAAATCATGAATCTGACTTACTTTCGTCCTAAAATGACACGAAATGTGGAAAAAAACAACAACCCAGTCAACATCAGATTTGACGCCAAAGCATCAGACATCAGAAAATTATCTGAGAACATTGCATCTGATGTCATGTTAAAATATCAGAAGTGGCAACACTGGTATCAATGATCCTGAACTTCTGGTGCAGTCGAGGTAGCCGCAGCCCAACTGCACCTTTGTTTCGTCATAAACGGTAACGTTTGATGGAAAAGCACTTTTCGTCCGATGGTTACTATCGCTGTGTTACATCATAAACATATGAAGCGAGTCAAGCCATTTAAAGCACATGTTGTCAGTGTTGCCACTGCTAGGGTTTTTTCACTAGATCTGGGGTTTTTCTGTTTAATCTGGGGTTCTGGAGTTTTTATTGAAAATCTGGGTTTTTTTGACGTTGGGCAAATTTTGGAAATGTATGTTGTATTACTGTATTTTCCAATGAAGAATGCAGTTTCACAGGCACAATGTGCAGAGTCAGTAGCCAGTACGTATTAGCTGAGTAGGGCTAGGCTTAACCAAACCATTTGACATCTAATGTTTTACAGATTAAGCACTGACTAGGCATAGGTCAGCACTCTAATCAATCGCTGATATGTCAAGGGCTGCTTTTACATGATTTTATAATGCTTTTTTTGGTTTTGAAGATGCTGTGGATGAGAATCTGTTCATTGTTTTACCGGCGCATTGTGATAGGTACGAATGTAAAATTTTGAATGTTAAATTAGTAGTAAAATATTGCAATGAATGCAATGGTTAAGGGTGAATAGAATACTGTAAGACCTTGAACCTTGAATGTATCTTGTACATGTTTCAATTTGTGCATTTAAGTGAAAGTAAAAGAAAACATTTAAACGGTTTTGAGAAAAGATGTAACTAGCTTTTTTATGTTACTTCATACATTTGTTGTGCTGCTAGCCTACTTGTAAATTGTCAGTAGCATGTTCAAAAACAGACTTGAACTTGTTAAAAATATGATGCAAATAATGCATCTTACCTTAAGTTTTATGTTCAAGTAGCGGTAGCCTACATTTCAAGTTTGATTTAGACTTTTTTTCAACATTTTGCATGTCTGGTGTTTTTTGTTGTTTTCTGTTTTTTTTAAAGTTAAATTCTGGGGTTTTTCTTCATAACAGAGTGGCAACACTGCATGTTGTTGCGTGATCCGTCAGAAAAGTTTTTATCAGTCGATTCGTAGAACGAAAAAACAGAAAACGAGATTGCAATGTTTAACTAGCACGATGCCGAAATCTGCAATGCCATTAGCAGCTATGAAAAGCGCAAAGCTTCTCAGACGAAAAAGCGCAAGAATCTGGCAGTGTTAGCTGAAACGCTGCGACTAAATCGCTTTTTCTAGCAGAACTTTCAAGCAGTGGCGTTAACCAGTGCACCTGAAAATGAAGGTGAAAATCAAGACATTAATTTGGAAACGACTTTCACACTCAGCCTGACTGGCCATATTGACATGTTCTTTTTCCGGTGTTTTTTTGTAATCTCTGGTTTCTGCTTATTGTTCGGGTGAATGTTGTTTCTTGTTGAGTCACTCTCTAGCCTGTGAAATATTTTTTCGTAGCAAAAATACACTCGTAGTATTGATGTCATAAATTCTCTTCTCGCAGCTAACTGTATGTGCATTTGAGTAAGCACATTATCAACTACCGGAAAAAACAAACGGGAACCTTGGGAATCAGCGAAAACATAACTTTTACAAACGATGACGTCATGAATTCCATCATAAGGGCCCTCCAGTAAAAATTTACCCCAGGCCCCCTACCCTTTAATCCGGCTCTGGCTGCGAGGAAAACAGGAGTTTGTTAGGAAGAAATGTATGGTTTGTTCGTGAGGTACCGCACCATTTGTATTCTTCCCTAAAGACTTTTGCACAGATATTTTTAGAACTTTTTACTATTTTCCATGCAACCAAAGTGGTTATGTGTTTGAATAATGTAACACTAGTCACGGCAACAAGTATAATTGTTCTGCTCTTGTCTTATAACTTCACCAGTGCGAAAAATCACGAGAAATTTGACGGGAATGAGCCTCAAACTGAAACTTTGTTTACTTATCGCAGCATTTGTAACTTCAGTGGTGTGTTTAAAGGGAGGCGAGCGAGGCCCTTGCCTCGGTGTCCCCTTTCTGGGCATCCCCCATGAGGTGATACGTGTGTAAATTTTCTTTATTTTTGATGTAAAACGTATTATTCACTCATATAATGTACTACAAAGCAGATCATAAGTAAGTACTCTGCTTTCAAAGGGGCCCCCTACAAAAACTGTAATGTGCAGGTAATTTGCTTTCGAAGGGGCCCCAACAGCAACTGAAATTAGAAGGTAATCTGCTTTCAAAGGGGCCTACAACAGCCAATGAAATGTGTAAGTACTCTGCTTCCAAACTTCATTAAAGGGGACTTAAAGAAACTATAATGTGTAAGTAGACTACTCAGCTTGCAAAGGAGCCCCCGACAGCAATTATATATAATGTAAAAATCCATACTTTCAAGAAGGGCCCAACAGTAATTGTAATGTGCAAATACCTTACTTTCAAAGGAGCCCCCAACAGCAATTGTAATGTTTCAAGTACCTTGTTTTCAAAGGGGCCCAAACAGCAGCTGCAATGTGTAAGCACCTTGTTTTCAAAGGGACCGTCAACAGCAATTTAGTGTGCAAGTACCTTGCTTTCAAAGGGGCCCCCGGCAGCAACTTCAATGTGTAAGTACCTTGCTTTCAGAGTGGCCACCAACAGCAACTGTAATGTGTAAGTAATATGCTTCCAAAGGGGACCCAAACAGCAATTGTAATGTTCAAGTACCGTTCTTTCAAAGCGACCCACCACCATCTCCAATGAGAAATAAAGAAAAGCTTCAAACCAACTTCTATACCTAAAAAAATTGTAGAATATCGGTTAAAATTTCTTCCAAAAAGTTCTGAAAAGACCCTATCAAATAAGAGCAAATAGGCCTACTTATACCAAATGATACCTTTTTATTCCAAATGGTAATTTTTTTTACCAAATGATGATTTTTAGAAATTGAAGTATTAGCTATATTGATAATTTTATGAAAATTGTACCTTAGTGAACATTTCCATCAGAAAATTAGACATTATACAATTGTTATAGCAGGGACCACACTACATCTTTTAACTGATAGGACGTTTCCTTCTTTGTTAAAAAAGTAATTTTGTATTATTACTGTTGCGCTGCAAAGACTGTTAATAACCAAGGATACGTTTATGCTTCTTATCACATTGCAGTTCTGGCAATTTTTGAGTGTTATGAATACTCATTTTTTCTACAGATTTTTCAGGTATTTTAGATGGTTTGATTTAGCCCAGCGTTTCGTAACGTTTTTCTACCTCAGCAGCCCTTTTGGTCACGCCTTAGCAGTCCAGCACCCCCTAACATTGGCTAAAACATGGTTACTCTAAGGATAAAGAAAACACAAGTGCTGTGCATCGTATTATTCATACCTTTGACCGCCACATATGTGACCTTCCCCAGAACCCCCTGAAATTGATTTCAGCACCCCAGGTTAAGAAACCCTGATTTAGCCTATATGCATGAAGTCACAGGTTATTTGAAGCTTGGTTAGTAAATGATTGGTTTAAGGTAGACTTGGTAGATGATGTTTACGCTCTTTTGCCAGCTATTAGCCAATGTAATTTAATGCGTTTTTTCTTAGGACAGATTTAATCAATTGTGTAGGCTACTTGCTGCAGTAGAAATGTTTTCGATGAGGTGCATGATGAATTATTTCCTACTTCTGCACAGTTTTCAAACAACTAGTGTCAGTGCAAAAGGAGGGCAGCTTTGACTCATCCAGCCTCAAAGCTTTCCAAAATAAGTCTCTAGTTGGATAATTCCGTATGCTATGTTCTTGCAGTTAAAAGAATGACGTTTAAAACAAATTTAGTGTTTTAAATCTTCTTGGTTGTTTTTTATAGTTTCATGGATTCCCACAAAGGCATGATTATGAACAAATTCAGGGTACCAACTCTACCAAGCATTTTTTAAAAGGGTAAAATGTGAAACTTTCAAAGGAGTAAACTTTGTAGTTTATTGATGGTGAATGCAGAGAAATGGGGCGCGAAACTGAAGAAGTGGGGGCGGTGCCAACTTGCTATTGCCTAACTTTTATGTGTTGCAAGCCTTGTCTTCTCAACTTTCATTGTTTTCAAATTTGTGTATCATGAACACCCATTTGCATTATCTCCTGCTACTTCAGTTATGCCGTAGTCTCAGGAATATACCCTTGGGTGGCCCTATCTTAGGCAAATCAAAAGTGATTATGTCGGTTGGCTGAATATGATAACGTCATTAGAGGGCCCCCTTTTTAGTCTTGCCTCGGGCCCCCCAACCCTAAACCCATCACTGTGTAACTTAAATAGATAAAATGAATCACCCCCAAAACAACTTCCTCGAATTGGTTGTCAGATCCTCCTTGAAAACAATCAGCAAGTTTTCACTCGAATGAGAAACTCGTTAGCCGTCGTTGTTTTGACGTTTACTATATGTTGCAGAACCAATTGTCACGTGAGCAGGTCTTTCAGTCAAGCCGTCGATACTCGGGAATGAAAGTGCTCTGTATTTTGCATCAAAAAAAATATAAATGACGATCACATTTACAAGCGAGTCGTATGTAGTTATGTGTACATGAAATCTTATTTATTGTTGAAGCGGCAATTTAAAAGCAAAACATGATCGAAAGGCACTTGCTGTGGTATTACTCCCATTTAGGGTAGCTCTGCTGGCTGTGGCAAAAAACGTTCTCATAATAGCATGATAGATTCCCACTGGGTCTAAAAGCATATTGCCCTAAAATACATTTAACGCCACTAGTAAAGGTAGAAATTAAATCCAGTGTTCAATACTCCTAAACATTTTTCGACATTGGATTGCTGACGTGAAGAAAAAATATCAATCCCACTAGACCAGGTTGAAAAAAGTCACGACACTGTGTTCAACAGAAGTGGGAGCAAGCGGGCTAATCCCCTCAAAATCACAATCAACACCTCCAAGTCAAGCTCTTGTCCCCCCATAAAGTCATTTTCCAATTCACTGTTTTCTATTACGAAGACCCAAACAAACCTAAACCCGCCCCCGATGCTGTTGATCTGGCGATGGATCTTCTATCCAGCCAGACCAGAATGTGAAGGTAATAATCATCCCATAACCAATTTAAAACCACGAATATCCGCCAACACCACAGTCACCAGTAAAACATTTAAAGGTTTTCAACAGAAAATTGCTTTTCTGCTCAAATTTTTGTTATGTAATCGGAATGATCTAGCAACCAAGCAACCAATAAGCTAAGTATTTTGCTGTCGGCTGCACATTTCGCTAACCATGCCAAATTTGTCTTTTCGTGGCCAGCGTGAGTTGTCTACGGGTTTGCAAATACAACAAATGTATCAAAACCGCATAGCCATCAGCCACTGTTGCCAGGCGCATAGCCAGATGGGAGTGAAAAGCGCCATCATTCCCCAATTTCGGACTGCAAACATTAAAATGTGGAGCAAAATTTGTCATGACTGCTAACACCAACTATCCATTCCACCAAGCTGTAGATAGCTAGTATTTTGCCAAAGTTTCAGCGTTAGAGCTATAGGTACACGAGGTTTAGGGGAGATTTGGGCATATTTAAAAAATGTCAGAAAAAACTGCCCGATATCTTTGGGAAAATTGCTTAATGAAATATCGCTTTTTTGCTACATAACGCCCTCTTTCTTATCGGCGTCACATGTCTTCCAACGTTTATTGTATCACTCCACCAACCGTTAAGGAAGGTGTTAAGTACAAACTTTCGAGTGTGGAAGGTTACATTGAACTACCAATTTCTTGAGTAGTTGAGGGAGTGCGTTGGTCCCTTAAAACACTTTAAAAAACACTGACCCTAAATGTTATTCACAAAATCAAGCACAATAAGATGAAATTCTCTTTTGTGACATCATTTATTTGAACCATGAAATAACCTACTGTAACCTACGGAAACATGCAACAATGGAATAATACTGCACACAGCAAAGTAAGTAATCTCCACAAAGTTGACAAACAAGTCAATCAACGGTCAAAATTTTAATCAGGAAATAGATTTCAAGTGCCTCTACTCATCTTCAGTGCTACAATCTTATACAAGAAGAATACACAGCAAAGACCGTTTTGGTTGCTTTTTTGTTATTGAAGGAGTAGTGCTCTTTGATATCGTTTTCTCTGTTGTCTTTGTCTTCCCGTGGATAATTATGATTTTACTCATCGTCGCTAAATGTATATGCTACGCCGGTATGTGTGTGTTGATATACTTTCACTAAAATGATTTCTGTGTCATACAAAGATCCAGCATGTCCAGAAATGGAAATACTGTCGGTTCTAACACAATTTCACTTGCTGATTGATTCCCTTTATCAGATGCACCATCTACTTGCCCAGCTTCATTTTGGCCATCTCTTCCTCAGCTGCTGCTACGTTTCCGGAACCTTTGTTTTGTCCTTTATTTCTATAAGAAGAGGCAAACAAGGTTGAAATTGCACAAACTCGTAAATATCTCGTACTGTCAGCAAGCAGATAATTTGATAAGGCTGAGTTTTTTACTTATATACGCGTAGCTGTGCATTGTCGGTAAAACTTTCGGTCGTCCAACGTCCACAACATTTTTGTTTTTTGCCTGTTTACACTGCAGCTCACCCCAATTTTATGCTACGAAGCTACAATGTTTGAACATATCACGTTTCAGATTCATTGTAATTCTCGAATGGTTTCTTTCAGTTTTTTGTCCTTTCGGGAAGATTGCTGTATCGATATGAGACAACCACTACATGAAAGCTCCTGCAGATATTTTTTCACTTAAACTTTGTATCGACAACTGTTCCATTGAAAAACAATAAAATGGTTCCAATTGTGTATACGGAATTCTTAGAGGAAGAAGACAGTGCTGCGGTTGAACAGGAATTGATATCGTTCTTTTGCCAAAATTGCAAAGTTGCAAAGCACATAATATGCGTAGCAAAATGTTTTCCTTCAAGATCTACACGTTCTTGTTCATTTCACAATTTCTGATTTTGTCTAAATATTTGGCAATAGGTTGATCCAATAGGCCTACTTCTCTTTTTGACTAAAATAGAATCTCACAAAAACATATAAAAATGCAGTGTACAGTAGAATGCAGGTACGGATTTCGAACCAGCCCTTACAGCTTTACAAAGTTGGCTTTCATCTCTTGGGGAACTAAGCCTAACGCACTGGCCAATGCCATTGTTGTAAATACAAGTATATTTAGGTTTACTAGTAACTTTAGCAGTAGAGCAGATAGATCGAATTGCGTTGCTTTTATGTAACGTAATTCACAAGAAACATGACCTGTGTATGCAAAGATTGACTTCTAGAGCAGCACAGCCGTTAAAAGAAATTGCGATCATGTGATCGTAGTTAAAAAGCACTACAGTACATATTGCCACAAAATATACAACAGCATTTCATACTGAAAAAACAACAAAAATGCATCTATCCCTCAAATTCGTATCTCAGATAAAAAAAATTTAAAAAGAGAACATTGAAACGATAACATGCATTAGGCTAAACAAGGCACAAATTTTGCGTGTGGTGGCAGATTTTTATGAACAAAAAAACGGAAGAGATTGTCAAGAAACGAGCAGTTTCACTAATTTCCGAAACTATTATCTTTTTCATATGAATATCGCAAATCAGTCGACCTTATTGCAAGCTCAAAGCACTCAAGTTTTACCATAGTGAAACAGTTGCATTATTGCATCGCTAAAAATGAATAACAGATTCTCTGCATAGCCATATACAGGGCCGGTGCTATGTTGTTTGCTCTCCCAAGCTTGGACTTCGGGGCCCCTAATATACTGTGTATTGAATGGAACACATAATGCTTTTACAAACAAAAACGTCAATTTTTTAAACACATGTTTATGAAATCATATTTCTACAGCATCAACACAACATACAAATCAAACAGACGTTTTTACAGTGTTTGCTGTATTTCAAGCTAAGGAAATGACTTTTTCCAGGTTTTGAAAAGTGCAAATGCTTTTGTCAACTCAATTATATCTAATGTTTCTGACGAAGAACTGTCACTCCTTGATGTCTGCATCGCATAAGCTGACTTGTTCCACTTTGTGTTGAGTTTCCATGCTGAAAGGGGCGCAGAAGTGCTAACAGATGTGCACCTGGCAGTGTACAACTCACGTCTGGAAAAATCAACAGGGACCTCACGAATGGGCAGGTCTAGAAGGTACTACTCTATCGATAGCAAAGCCCTGGAGGACAGTATATATCAAACATTTTGCCTTAAGGGATCAGGTTTGTTTCGGGAGTTTCCGGAAAGCATACCTGATGTGGAGGAGGAATGGCGTGTGTTTCAGGCAGTTGCCATTTATTCAGTAGCTCTGATATGCCGACAAAAATGACTCGGTATGGCGATAGAATAGATCAATCAAAACCGTCTGGTGGTTACCCTCTTCCGCGTTCGACCCAGCCATAGCATTTCAGACCAAATTTTCATTCTCCAAAAGAATTATAGAAATCTTTGGAGCATGGAAAAGATATTACCGTATATACTTGCGTATTGGCCGCGTTTTTGGGAGACGATGTCAAGGTAATATTTTTAAGGTGGACTTATACACAGGTAATGCTTATGGAGATGTTGAAGTTGTGACACAACAAGCAGCTTTCACGACGATGGTCAGATCAAAAAAAGAAAGAAATGAGAGAAAGTGGAAAAATGACCACGCCGTCGATTCGCTTTGGTGATATTGCTGTTTACACAAACAAAAAGGAGACAACGATTACTGTTCCCTACAGTGAATATGCCTGGAGTCTACAGTCGACTTATACACAGGTAATGCTTAAAATGACGCAATTTTTGTTCTTAAAATACACATCGAATAATACATGAGATCGACTTATGCACAAGTATATACGGTATGGATAATTCAAAGATCATATGACCTGATCCCCCGAGAAAGTCTTTTGGGAGTGGTTGTTACAAGATAGCGGTGTTTGCACTTGGTACAATCTTTCAATTCGTTATATGTCTTCTCAAAATTTTGTGTCCATAGTCAATGATTTCAGTTTAAAGCGTTTGTCGGGAATATTGGCCTTGTACAAGGGTGTATGTTGTCACCAGTGGTGTAGTTAGAGGTTTGGGCAGGGAGGGGGAAAGCTCAGCTGAAGGGGGACACTAGCTAACACTCAGAAAAAAGTAAAGGAATGATAGTGAACCCGGATGTCGTAGATGACTAAACTGGCTAAAAAAACGAAAACAGCCGATGAACGAAGCAGCAATCAACTGAAAACCAAAGAATAATAAATATCAAAATCTCAGCTAAAGGGCTTTCACATTTACCTTGCCAGGGAGCAGGTCGCCCCCTTGCCATCCCGCCTCAACCCCACACACCCCGTCAGTTACGTCACAGGCTGTCACCACTTCTCTTCATAGTATGAATGAACTGGGCAAGCGTGTACAGCTGATTCGATGAGCATGAGATTGTTCTATGTTGCAGGATTAAACGTTTCCTTTTTCAGGACGATTTGGTACTGCTTGCCATGGGCGTCCACAAGGCGAAATGGGCTTTCCTCCTTTGGAAATTGTGACTAAGAAATAAAAATTTCTAAAAAAAAACCTAATTGATAAGCGCAATTCGATTGATTTATTTATTTCTTGCACTAACTGTTTGTTTTCCGGTACAACACACACTGCACAAGAGTCAGGTTGTCTGTTCCAGTACCATGCAGTGATGAGCTTGCACTTCACAAATGTCCGCTACTTCTTTGCCAGCAGAGTCAAGTTGCAAAACGTGCGAGAGGATTGTTCTACGATTGGGCTTTGTTGCGAAACAATTATATTGCAATAAATCCTCAAATGTTCACTTCAAGTTACAGTAGTACGCGTTTGCCGCGTGTGACTTTTGAATGCAAACATTTTGTCAAGCTATGCACAATGGCGTAACTAGATGCTTCACTCAGGGTGAAGCCCTTCACCCACAATGGCGTAACTAGACGCTTCTCCCAGCCCAACATTCCGTTAAAGACTTGAGAAATGATAGTGAATCCGAATCGATGTGCATGTCCATCGATGTGATCGGTGTGCATGTCAATCCGAGATCGCCAGAACACACTCCAAAATATGCATAAAAACAACAACCTACTGAAAGCCAACAGAATACTACGTGGGGGCCCGGTTTTTGCATTTATCTTGCCATGTGAGCAATTCGCACCTCTGCCACCGTCAGTTACGCCACTGGAAATGCAGCGAGGCAGTGACCGTTGGTACCGGTAAGCTGCGCATTTTGATATTGTGTGAAGAGTAGCGTGAGTGAACCTGAAAGAATGCTTCCACAAATCTGACAAATCCAGTGTTAATGTGAGACTGTGAAAGTGGCCAATGCAGGCACACTGGAGTAGTGTTGCGATCGGAAATCCCGAGCGGCATGTGCACAAAGCTTCGCACTGTGGCAGCAAGCAACAATAGAGATCACCCGACGAGATCACTCTCGTCGTCACTGCTAGTACGTACAATCAACTGCTAACCAGGTTCACAAGCATTATTAAAGGTCACTAACGAAGACCACTCCATCGGGATCGCTCTATTATTGCTTGTCCGCGCCATATACATATATTTTTGTTCTTCACGCACATCCCGTTCGTGGTGAATCACACAATCAATGCAGCACCACCGAAGAGGTTGCATCAACATCCCCTCCTTTTTACAACGAACTACACGGATCGCACGTTCTTTGTGTGAAGGCTGAACTCGGCACGACCTTAGCACGCACAATCAACTGCTAACCAGGTTCACAAGCATTATTAAAGGTCACTCACCAAGATCATAAGCTGTGTCCCATGCATAAGTATATCTTAGCCTCTCTCTCTGCTAAGATGCCTTTATTTGATCATGGCTTTGTCTCATTTCTCATTGCAACATTTTAGACGGAGTTTTAGTTTAACCCTCATCCCGTTAAACAGTGTGGCAGCATTTCGTTCTCTGTCAAGGTATATATCGTTAGCCATGGTGACATAGCTTCGCCCTCTGCTAATGTCACATCTCGTGAGCCATGGGAACAGCATTTCGTTCTCTGGGAACAGCATTTCGTTCTCTTCCCTTTGAGTCCTGTGGTTAGTGTCCTAGTTGAAACAACCTACATCGAATACCTAGGCATTGTCTCAGGCTTGCTCTTTTGGTCTATGCCAACGCGAACTTAAGACTGGGCTTCCAAATCGCTCTATTTACATCTGTTGTGTCTTGTGTCTTCCTGAATGCGGGTAGTTGAACCCCTTGGGGAGAGTACCAGTTTTTCAGTCTTTTCATTGGTTATGTGTTCAAGGTCACTCAGTGTCATAGGGGGTTATCCAGTGTCATTTCCTATTTGAAGATGATGTAATGGTTCCTGTATCACTCTTTCCTGGGAGTGGACTCCACTGCTCTTACTTTGGTTCTCTTTCCATTTTCCCGATTTTCAAAGAAAGTCCCCGTAGTGGGGTGATTTTACAAATAGGTTGAAGGCCACTGACGTAGAACCGGAATCTTTATTTTGCATCCAAAGTATCAAATCCTGTTCCGGAATAACTTGTTAGGAGAAAAATATGCTGATTGCGAAAAGGTTTAGAACGCAGGTGATCGATCATACGACTGGTTAATTATCTTTTTATGATATTACGCAGTCCTGAGAGGTTGTTCAGTGTTTCTTTCTTTCTCTTACTCAGGAGCGCAAAGGGTGAAACTGCAAAATTTATTGAAATTATTTGTTTTGCAAACCATGCAATTCTTCTGGTTTATTTAATCCAAATTTATTTCGAATCCAAAAATTCGATAAAAATTTGATTTTTCGATTTGAATTCTGAAGGATTCAAATACATAGGATTGAATATTCTATTACATGCATCCCTAGCTCTATTTCCCGGAAAATTATTACATTTTAAATTGAATCAACCAGCGTGCAGGGTTATTACAATGCCGAAATCTTGCATTTAATGTCGGTCTTGTTTGTCGGGGATAAAAAAGTGTAACGCGCGATTTTTACAGCAAATTAATATGATGTAAGATACCAAGAAAATAGTATAAAATGCAACCCTATATGTTTCCTGGACAGTTTTTAATTTCAAACTGAAACAAGCAGTGTGCAGCGTTAATTCAATGCCAAATCTTGCGTTTTATCTCGGTCTTGTATGTCATTCATATAAAAGTGTAACCCGTGATTTTTACAGCAAACAGATCTGCTCTAAGATACAAACAGAATGATATAAGATGCAACGCTATACAATTACCAGACATTTATTAAATTTAAAACTGAATCAAGTACCGCCATTTCAATGCAAACTTCCTGCATGTACTGTCCATACGTCTATAGGTAGCTTGACGTTTTGGGTTTGTATGCCGTTCATACAATAGTGTAACCCGCCATCTTTGCAACCAACAAATCTGATATTCCAGGCAAAGGAAATGATATAAAACCTAGCGCTGCGTGCTTCCCGAAAGGTTAATGCATTTTAAATTGAATGGAGCAGCGTGCAGCGACATTTCAAAGCCATTCTTGCTTTTAGTGTTGAATTTAGTGCCTTTCTCGCGTTTAGTGCCTTCAGGTAGGTCGACGTTTTGGTCTCGACTATCGTTCATATACCGTAAAAATGTAATTCACGATCTTCGCATCAAACATATCTGCGGGAATAGGCAAAACAAATAATACAAAACTCAGTGCTATACGTTTTCCGGAAAAATGAGACATCTGGGTTTTCTGTTTTTTTAATTTTTGCGTTTTTTGATGTTAATTTTGCTGCATTTCTGCGTAACTATGACTTGGATTAGTCAGTAACTAGTTTCCTTTATTCTACTTGTGCGTCTTTTTTGCTCTGAAGAGTCATTTGTACATAGATTTTCGCTTTTAGAAAATGTTACTTTTCTCATATCCAACGAAAAAGTCAGGCTGGAAAAGTCATGCAAACTTTCTCTTGTAAACTTGCCACTGCCTCGTATGCGCGGAGCGACATCTACACGAGATTTTACCACAATTGTCTACTTAACTTGAATAAAGTTTTTTATTTAGTGTCCTTGTGTAATATTTATATTTATAACTTTGGATTGGGGTGCCGAAATCTTACTTGACTGATGAAGAGTTACTTGGCTGGGCTTTTGCTTACTGCTGATGTCAAGCCTGTAGTACTGTGTTCAACAAGTTGCTGAACTTGGACTTTTCACTATTATTATTACAATCATGGTTATTTTGTGGTCCTTTGCGACAGCATGTTATTGTATCGCCAGGCCTCAGTGGGATTGGTTTCAAAATGTTCTGCCCGCGTTGCATATAAACTTTGACACGTGCTTCGCTGCCTTTTCTTTTGATAAATCTGAGGGTAATGTAAAGTCCATTCATAGGTGTAGGAGAAGGTAAAGTTTTGGCGGTGCGAAGGCGTTTTGTCCAAATTTCTCCAAATTTGCCCGAAAAGATTTTGGACGAATATTTTAGATCATGAAGGTTTTCTTCCTGGGGACTAACTCCAACAAAACGTCTTCATGTGTTTCTACACACGTTGGGCGTCATTTTGTGAAATCAAACAACTTTGGGCGCCATTTGCCCTGAATTTTCAGGGAGTTTTTCCTGAGATTCAGAGATTTCATCAAGATTCTCTACAGATCAAAACTTTTGGCTTTCTACACCGCTGAGTCCATGTTCAAACATTCCATGTCCTGCTTAAGATTACGCCATGCTGGTTGGTAAGTGGGACAGATAAAAATAAAATGTTGAACTGTTTCTGTAAAATGGCAATGTTCGCATTGACTGTTTGCATGTAGTCCAAGACGATGAAGGGGACTGCTAAGTGTGCAGTGACCAGCGCACACGGAAATGTTCAGGGATGTCGAAATCACTGTTGTTGCTGATGATGGCGGGAAAAGTGTCTTTTCTTGTCAGTACCATTTCTTTCAATCCAGTGCGTGAACTTGCCAAGTTGCTATTATACTGCTTACTGCTATTAATGACTGCTGATTGTCTCTTATGCTAGTACCATCAGGTTAGTAGTTTGTACCACTAGTACCACCAGGTAGTTAGCAGCCACCAGTTTCAATGTAACATTCCTACTTTTGAGGCTCTGTTACGAAAATAAACATACCTGTATCTCGAAAGATGCAGAAAATCTAACAACATATGGTTACGTGCTTTGATGCAGTCAGATTGTTTGTATTCGTCCCTATTCTTTGAACACTACAATCGCATTTTACTTTGTGATTGAGTGATCGAACTTTGCAGCATCCATTTGATAGATGCCACAATGCTTTCGCATTTTACCTAGACTCGACCAACTTAGGAATTAGCGCCCTACTCCGCAGTAATTTTGTAACAAGTGTTCCGGGTTAGCTGACTTGAGTGTTAAGAATGTGTCTTTACCTATGGTTCTGTCTTCAATGCCGTTGCAAAAAGTGTCTGTAATCCTGTGATTCCGCCGGCTTCCATGCCTTGTACTACGTTCTGTTTTGTCTGTTTTTATCGACCTGCGTACTACAGAGTGTGTGTGTTCATACTACAGACGTCGTGTCTGGTCATAAACAAGTATATCAAATTGAATTAAAGCAATACGTTGATTAAATCTTCAATAAAAATGATTAAACTTTATTCAAGCTTACTGTGCTACACTGCTGTTGCGCACATCTTGTCTCACATTCTATTTGAATAAGGTTTGTAGGGTTTTGTTTCTAGTGTGGTAATTGTGTAATTGTGTCAGCTAACCCCCACTCTGTCTAAAACTTTGTGCTATACTGACTTATCTGGATTTAAAGATGGGCAACAACAAAACTGAGAACACCAGAAAGCAGGGCAAGCGTGAAAAAACTGCAGC
>Ga0210059_1005690_pt1 | contig 20043 bp, 13 predicted proteins | sample Ectturendosymbi2_FD_188042 | JGI IMG/M metagenome (GOLD analysis project Ga0210059, IMG submission 188042) | Ecteinascidia turbinata endosymbiont from Florida, USA - Sample 2 (SPAdes) (version 2) | ecosystem: Host-associated > Tunicates > Ascidians > Unclassified | place: Key West, Florida... | reverse complement strand
GTATGCTTATGTCCTAAGGATATGTCTGCACCGTTTTTGTAGATATATGTAGATCAATATGAAATTTGTAGACTTTTAGTCGTCTTTTGAGCAGTTGGACTTGTGTTTCTTCTGTGCAGTTCGACTTTGTTTCGAGGGGGAGGATGACTCGAAGACCTTGCGGTCATTCTTCTCCCCCTGATATCTGATTTTTTCAGATGTTAAATAAAATTATCTGTCTGTCTGTCTGTCATCACTACTTTCTCCATTTTCTGTTGAATCCATGTTATGGGCACATCTGGCCATAACAACAGATATGAACGCCGAACCGGCTGAGCTACGTCATTTGATGTTTTACAACTTGGGCAAGGTAAAAGACAAGAAATTGCATATTTAGCAAACCGTTAAAACTGCTATCTCCTTGAAGATTGTCCTCGCTTTTCACCTTTGCCCCTCGCCCCCCCTCACATGCCACACGAGCTACAGCATATCAGGCGGTTCGCTGTACAGCAGAAACAATGCCAGTAGACGATACAACGTGGCAATTGAAGCACAAAAGCAGAAAGAATGTCATTCTATGAACCTCTCGGTTTAGAACAAACTTCGTCAAAGATGGGTGTAGGTCTGTTATCTCTTACACTTAAATCCTTCATGTATACCCAGAGCCGGATTTAGCTGATGCGATGCTTCTAGGCTAATCCAATTGTAAGGCACCATCTCCCACTGTTACTAGGGAAAATGGAAAAGCGCTAGGCCGAAAAGAACGATACTGACGCTCTAAAACAGAGGTTTCCAACCTGGGGTGCATGTACTGCCAGGGGTTTATTTGCTTAACTGAAGGGGTACATTTGAGGTTAGCAATATAAGAGAAAAATAGTTACATTACCGTATATTTATTTTTTAATATTTGTGCATATATCAAAATCATATGCTCATTGTTAAATATATCTGTGAATAACCGCAATAAAATATATTGTCATACGATATTTTAGGGGTACATGTTCATGTGTCAGACTGCTTAAGGGGTACATGGGGAACAAAGGTTGGGAACCCCTGCTCTTAAAGTACAGTAAATAAAAATTTGTAGATCCTTACTGCGAGTGCCCTACGATGACTGCGCTTGTTCTTAGTTTCGGCGCAAAAGCGTTCAATGACATGGAATTGTGTAAGGCATGCTTGGCTGGCGGGAACACTATTGTAATTTCGACAGGGGTGACAAACAAAAACGTCACGGTCAAATTTTTGAAAAAACACATGGCCAACGTCAACTTTACATCTCTTTTTTCTTAGCTGTGCTCCACACTAGCACCCAAAATATACAATTTCCTAAAAACCAAACACACTACGCATGTATGTAGCGGCCGTAAGGACAAGGGCTGTCGAAATCTTGCACACACGAGCAAAACACGTCAAGTAAAATATCCCAAATGGTTGCAACTGCTGGGATCACGATTCGATTGTTTGTTGCTTTTCCAGACTGCGAAGAATCAAATGCAACGAAACCGTCGCGCGAAAGGATGTGATGTTTAAACTTCCCTTATTATGCTGTCATTATTGAAATACGCGTTAAGAAATAACAAACTACAATCATTGAATCAAGTCAGACTGAACAGAGCACATAAACAATTTAAAGGGTTTAGTCCTGGCCTTCATAACGAAATTATCCAGGATTTCATTAAAATTTGTTCGCCTAAGTTTGTCATTTTAAAAATACATCGAATGCTTAGTGTTGTACATCCTGTCCTACACACATTGTGATCCTTTAATTCAGTTTTAATTATTTTAAATCTTTAGAAAAACCTTTCTCATGAGCAGTTTGTGATCAACGAACTAAGAAATAAGACTCCGCGTGGTTGGATAGACCAACCAAGAACCACTAATTTACGGTATCAGACGTCAGACCCAAACGCTGCTCTGCCCTTTTCTTGCTGTTTGCTTTTTGTCTTCTTGGGTAGTTGTGTGGTTGCCATTTGGCAAAGTGACTTTTGCTTATTATTTAAGCTCATCAAAATTACTTTGATTTGCTTAGCATGGGAGCAGTACGAACTTGCCCAAGTAGTGTACTCCATGGCAATGTGATTTCTGTATGACTGAATAGAAACGCTAACAAATAGAAACGCTAACAAAGTAGCTTATTGCTGAAGATCAGAAAAAGCATCTGTGTTTTTGTTGTAGGATAAATGCTAGCATTACACATACCTCTTACCTGCAGTATAGCCTGTAAGCTTTGATCATGTGTATCTCAAACACGATCAACCACAGGACCTTTAGCCTAATTCACCCTCAACAATCGACACGATTCACCAAACGCAGGACGCAGTCAAAGTGCTTTGAGTATGTCGACACCACAGTCGCCATGCGGCTTGACCAACGGTCATATTGAGATTCACGTAAACTCGTTGGAAGACCTTGGCGTTATGGACACAAAATCTGATTAAATAAATAAAAATTAAAACCATAAATTGTTGACGAATGTTTGTTTATCGAACTGATCATACACGGTAACGGCAATTGCCTCTATGCGTACCACAGTTTGCTGGAGGGCCCCTTGGATCTTGAGGCCTTAGGCTTAAGCCTACACAGCCTATTGCTAAATCCGGCCGTGAGTGTACACAAGCAACGGGTAACTACTCAAAAACTGATTTTCCAGAAGGCTACTCTGTGTTTCGTACAACTTTACCGTCCGTCATAAAACAAAAACAAGACGCGCTCTCGGTTTACCATAAGCGAAAATTTTGTTTACATAAAGCATTCAAGACCCTTATGTTGGCAATTCCGGCAACTAAAACAGTGGAATTTTGCATTTTTGTTTACTTGAAAAACGAACGCAATGTCGCAAACTAGAGCCAGTCAACAAGCTATTGCTTATTGACTATTTACAATTGCGCATAGCAATTCTACAGCTTCATGGTAGTTCGAGGGACCAAACATGAAATGGTGGGGGGCACAGATCTCAAATGGGGAGGCCGGGCACCACTGTCCCCCCCGCTGGCGACGGCCACGGTATTAGGTAGTTTACGAGAAGAAAAAGCATTTCTGTTAGCGAAAGTGCAGAAAACATTTCAGATGAAAGATTGAGAAGTGAGGTTCAATCCGCACAGACTAATGAAAGCACCACAAAAGTAGTTGTGAATATTTCAAATCCGATTCAAACTGCAAAGTCAGCAGTTCACAATAATAACGATACTGGATTATACCCCAATTCAGCAAAAGCTGTAAAGGATGGCAAAAGGTACACGCGTTTGGAAAATTCGTATACAACTCCACTTGAATACGATTTCTGAAAGGATGCGAATGGAGCACGTGCTTCGTGGGGAATTTGCTTTGCGGTGAAGAAAGGGTAAAGCGTTTTATGAAGGTCCATTTGCATTGCATTGTCAGTAACTCAAATTATAATCAATATGTCGACTTTCCACAGTGGAAGAATTTCTGCGGACGCCCACGTGAGGCAGCGACGTCTGCGCTGGCTGGGCAACGTCCATCGTATGGGCGATGGTCGCTTGCCCAAGAATTTCCTTTGCGCCGAATCCCTTAACGCGCCACGTAGAACTGGAAGACCCAAAGTTCGCTGTAATAACGTCATCACGCGTGACATGTCGGGTTTCCACATCTCTTCACAGTCCTGGGAAACAGTTGCTGCCGACTGCAAAAGATGGTGTGGCTTCTTGAATGACGGTTATTCATTCTCAGCCGCAAGCCACACAGACAAGAATGGAGAAGAGCTGAACTCATCTTCGTCAACGATGGGATGGTCATAGTAGTTTGCTGATGATAAAATTTTCGAAGAAGAAAACCTTGTGATTAAATGTAGGTTGTATAAAGAGACTATACAGGTATAAACTCAAACAAACATTACCTTTATGTCAGGCATAACACATCACCTAGGAATTTCAGTGATGTGCCTTTTGATCGGTCGAGAGCTTGCAGTTGTTAGTTTGTCTGACATTCTTTTATCTTTGATAAAAATCGCAAGCGAATGTATGAAACAAAGTTTTGTTTGCAGAATATATCCAGCGTGGTTGATAACATGACAACACCAGCAACTGCGACCCACGTAAGGCTCAACAAACTTTGTGTTAATCTTTGTTTCACTAGTACGGGTTTGCATCACTTCATTGAACTATTAAAAATGTTTGTTAAATTTACAGAATCCAAAGCCACATGTCATCTCAAAACCTGTACAGTCGTGCCTACAGGCATCCGAGCAGGGTTGAGAAAAACGTTTTTTTTTCAAAAACCCCCAACCCACCTGTTTTGTTTTTTTTAGAAAAAGCGTTTTTTGTTTTTTTTTAAGGAAACAGGTTTTTCTTCTTTTTTTAAGAAAAACACAACAATCCCATTTTAACTTGTTTTTATTGCATCATGAAATATTACCAATTTCAGAATTACACAATAATAACTTGTTGCCTATTTTGGCATTCATAATTAGGGTAAAGAAATGTACCCCATTTTTGTTTTCGGAAAGTGTTGTTGATCAATTCACTCCAAGTGGTAAGGCTTATGGCAAGCATGTGTACAGCAAACAGAGAAAAGTCACTCCAACACAAACTCTGCAGTTTCGTATCAAGTTTATGTGCAAGCCGTTTTAGTTTTACATCTATAGAGTGCATTTTGCAATATACAGTTTGGTAGAGTTCAATATCGGAAACAGTTTGGATGCAGAGAAGGCAGGAAAATTGACTACAATACACCGATTTTGCAGAGCTGAAGAAGATAACAAGCAGAAATTACTCAAACTGTTTGAATTAATCTTCTCTTTTTTTCAAGTCCTTCACATTTTGTGGCTGTTGGTTTTGCATGATCAACAAGAAATTACAGTTTACTATGTAAATGTGCTGCTTATTTTACGTTTTACTTCACACTAGAGTTTTGAAAGGAAACGTAAAGAGCGTTGTCTTTGTTGGGTTGTATTTAATTTTTTAGGAGGGCTTTTTTGATAAAAAAAACTGGATATGTTTTTGGGTTCCGTCCAATTACATCAACCCTGCAACCGAAATTACCATGGAAGTTCATAAGCACATGCGATTAAATGTTTGTAGGGGATTTTTTTGAGTTTCTAGTGCAAACAACTCGATAAACTTTCCTCAAATATTTTACTTACCACTTCATATTGAACCTGACGGCTACCACCCTATATGATTTTGCTAGCGCGGCACCCCTGGTTAGCACACTGCAGATTGCTCACATCCGAAAGTCTTGCTTGTCGTGTTGCAACCTCTCCGGTGGTGTTGCGTTAAATGTGTGATTCACCACGAAGGGGATGTGCGTGAAGAACAACACCATACATATATGTGGCGCGAATAAGCAATATAAGAGAGATTGCGGCGTGGGAGTTCTGCCGATATTAACGTCTTAACGATTGTACTTGATGACTAGCGTACCCGAAGAGAGATTGCGACGCATGATCTTTATTGTTGCTTGCTGCCGCTGTGCGAAGCTTTGCGCACATGCCGCTCGGAATTTCCGATCGTAACAAAATGCTGCTGTGACCAGGATGTGGAGGTCGTGCCAGGGTCAGCCTTCACACAAAGAACGTGCAATCGGTGTGGTTCGTTGCAAAAAGGAGGGGATTTTATTGCAACCTCTCCGGTGGTGTTGCGTTAAATGTGTGATTCATCACGAACGGGATGTGAGTGAAGAACAACACCATACATATATGTGGCATATATGTGGCGCGAACAAGCAATAATAGAGTGATCGTGGCATGTAATCTCTGGTGATACTAACGATGTCAAAGATTGAACGTAACAATAGCGTACGCGAAGAGTGATCATGGCATGTGAACTCTATTGTTGCTTGCTGCCACAGTGCGAAGCTTTGCCCACATGCCGCTCGGGATTTCCGATCGCAACACTTGCAAGTGTGAAAACATGTTTAGGCGTTTATTCAAGTTGACTAAAGCTTGAAATCACAGTTAGGCTGCCGCTGATAATTTACTCACATATATGCTTATCTTGCACCAGAGCACTATGACCACACAATTGATGAATGAAACAAATATGACCGCGAAAAGTGTGAGTCCAAGCGAAGAATACTGGAGGTAAAGCTTTGTGGTTTACCTATAGCAGTTTGGTTATTTGTTTATAAGGTTAAGAAGAATTGTTATAGAATTTATTTCCTGGCCCAACTACCTTATTTTGTGGAAAGTTAGAAAACATTACAATTTTTTAATGAAACGTTAAATAAAATAAAAAGTTATTTTAATACAAAGGCAAAGCAGTAAGGGCTACAATAGACAGGTAAGTGATAGCAATATAAAATCATATAGCAGAAATTCGTTTCAGCTTTTGTGTTTCTCCTATTTTTTCCTTGAGTCATCAATGGAACCTCATTTTTGGAATTTTGTGAAAAGCAAATATTCAACAAGCCTTGAAGCTTTGTAGACTGCTTACTAATGGTCAAGCACATGTAGTTGACCACAGAGGCGTTCTTGCACCCTAACGTGCAGATGGAAAAGATGAGCACAAAACTGCTTGCTTGGTATAAAACTTGCTGGCCGAGGTCCGAGGCCCCTTCACCTGACTTCCATGCAAACCGATGGATTTACTGGTACGTCAATGAGTCTACACAGAGGTACATAATGCAGAGCAACGAAATACTGACTGAAGCACAGCGGCGCAGTGATGTTAAGGCGCAAGTTTGTATACTGTATATGTAGTCACAACAGTGTGAACCACGTGAAGGTAGACGCAAGCTATAGTTTTAGAGTGGTGCCTGGGGGAAACTTTGCTTGAATTGGCCAGAAGTGTGGATCATGTGACTTCAAGGCCTTGTGGTTGAAAACAAATACTGAAAACAATTCAATCAACGGCTCCATGGGGGTGGCAACAAAAAGCGTTGTATGAAATATTTGCAAAAACACTCAAATTTATGCTGATGTAAAAATTTTTTGAGACAATGATGGGCCAACATTGCACAATTTTGTACTTTTTTGCAAATTTGGAAGAAACAATGTCCCGGGCTGCTTCCAACCACTTGCTACTTATAAGAAAATGCTGGTTTTTATTGGTTACAATGAAATAAGAACAGTTGATGTTATGAAACAATTGGAAGAAGTATACCACAATTTGCTGATGTACAAAAACTTGGAAAAATGAACACTTCTTAGCTTTTGCAACATTCTTTAGCTGATGCAAAGACAAGCCTTGTTCTTATTTAATAAAAAGGTTTCGATTTTCGATAGTTTTAGCAATGGAATTTTTTCCCCTCTATCTGTGATTAGCTTACAGTCGGCAGTTCTCATCAACAGGTACAAAGTGCTGAGAATCGATAGAAGCTCAGGTGTCGGAGATCCTGGCAACGTTTTATGGGACCTTTGCCTTTGCAACTTGCTATCATGGTTTGTTGTCTTCGTGTGCATGGTCAAAGGCATTAAATCTTCCGGAAAGGTTTGTTGTTGTCTATTGCTTAAAAAATATATTCAATTTTCTATGTCAATACAAATGTCATCATCATCATCATCATCATGGCCTATCCTGTCGTGCGCGGAGATGAGCACGGCGGCTCCGACAATCCTCCAGGAAGGATTTTTTAGAAGTTTGTTCTCCTGTTTAAATAGAAGACGTCCACCAGTTGTGGTGCAAGTCACTTTTTTGACACCTACTCACATTTTTAAAAAAGTGACTCCAGCTCTTGCTCTGTGGCTTATCAAAAATTTACAATCCGACTCCTGTTCACGCTCCAAAAACTTGAAACCAAGAAATAAAATCATAGGCTATGTTCTTATCACCTAAACCAGGGGTCTCCAAACTACGGTCCGCGGGCCAGATGCGGCCCGCAAGGACGTTTCATGCGGCCCGCGAAGCCATTTTGTCAATGAAGAAAAAATAATATGCAATACTTACGAAAAAATTTTGATTTGGTAAAATATAACATATCCCACAACAATCACATTGCGTAAGACGTCGGGCCCTCGACATGATGCTTGTTACCTTATGTGGCCTTCGGACAAAAAAGGTTGGAACCCCATGACCTAAACCATTCAAATCAGTCTTTCACCAGAGTGTTTTGGCCACAGTCACAATGAAGCAACTACTGCTACCATTTCACTTCTTAGACTACACAAATAAGCCCATAGGCTGCAAAGAAAACATTTCATACGATTTTATTCATGCAATTACATTATCTCCTGTATCTCGTAAATTTGCAAGAGAATAATGGCATGTTCAGAAGCAGTATAAAGTAAGCTGAATTTATTCTGGCCTGGATGAAACCCCACTGCCGTGGTTGAATTTTGAGGATACATACAATGTTGTCTTCTACAATTCACTAGAAATAACAAATTGTGAATACTGCTCAAAACAGGATACAGCACTGAGGTAAAACTTGCAGCAACTGACGTAACTACAAAATGAAAAACACCTTGTTCCTGTGATACAGCATTTGAACATTGACTATGCGCCAGCCAGAACAGAGCCCGCCGGTCTGCCACTCTCCCTCCGAAGCTCCGATTTCAGGAAGTTTGTGTTGTCGACTGCTGACCCCAGATAACATAACTTGTCCACTAACTACGGCACAGCTCCCTTTATGCTGATTTGCGGGTGAAAGCTAGGTACCCGCGAGAGGTCCACAGTTTTCCTCAGGTTGATAGTAGTGTTAAAATCAGCACGAGCACCAGCGAAGGGCCTGCAGAGGTTTTGAAGGGTGGGTGTGGAGTTTGCAACGAAGGCAGCATCGCACGCATGGAGCATTTCTCGAATGAACAGTCGTGTCGCTTTCGATTTTGCACGAAGATTGGAAATACTAGTATTAAACAATTTCCCAGAAGTGCAAACATGCAATAATACTCAAGGCGGTTTTGGAAATGCACGCTTGAGTAGTGCAGTGAAGAATACTCAAAGAGGGTGGAAGCCAGCACCCACTCCTGTTTGGCCTCGCGTTTGCCAGGAAAACGGTTAGATCTCGAGCTATCGACCTGAACAGTTGCAGAGCAGTGTGTCAGGAAAGCAAAATTCCTGAGGATCGCGAATAATCCAGAGCAACTAACAAGGTTGAAAGTTTTGGTCAAATCTAATAACGACACGTGGAGAGGACGGTGTTGCTCGATGTATTTTTCCTGAAATTGTCTTAGTGAGATCACCGCGTAAATGGTGGAGCGCTATTTACGGAAACCACATTGACTCTCCGACAAGACCTTGTCTGCGTTGACTTGCAGCCTCGGAAGATGTACGCAAAACTTTCCTGACAACACCAACCAGCGAAATTCCTCGGTTTCCTGTCGACTTACTTTGTTCTTTTACGAAGTACGGTAATAATTTTGAAGACCTTGAAGTCCTGCGGGAGACAGTGAGTGTGCTAGCAAAGCTTGAAGGTTGCGTGAAACACGGCAGCTAGAGCTTCACCGCTATATTTCAGGACTTCGTCAGGTAGGCCATTAGCTCCCGAAGATTTGTTGTCTTTTAGAAATTTGATTTCAACTTTCACCGCGCCTTGAGAGACATCCGTGTCTAACTCGTGAAGCGTTGAAATCAGCGGCGGTGCATTGATTGCCTCTTTCTTCACAAGCACACCTTTGCATGCATGTAGCTGAAGTACTTTGCCCAAGATCAAGTTGCTTTCTGAGGTTAATGACAATGGCAGTCTTTCTGTAGGTTGGACCAATTGCTCCGTTGATACCCTGGTACATGCCATGGAGGTCACTAGTGTCTGCACAGCACTGAATGCGTTTTATGAGACGAATCCAGTAGCGATGCCGAGCTGCGCGGATGAGTCGTTGGAAGTAACCTTTTCCGCTGGTTATTAAGCATAACCAGACATAACGGATGTCAGGAGCGCGTACGCTGTCTTTAGCCAGGGCGGATTCAGTGGGGGACAATTGGGGAGATCGCCCCGCCTCCCGTGAAACTTGCGAAAGTATCTTTTTTCACAATATATTTGTAAATTTCGGAAAACACCATTCGCAATATAAGAACAGTTCGACGTCCATTGTTTTTTCACAGCAGTGTTGTGAAATATACTTCATCTCCCTAACAGTAGCAAAGCTGTCATGAGTCTTGACTACCAAATAATACTTAAATCCCCCCCCCCCCTTACCTTACTGGTTGGATCCGCTCAGGTGCTGATAGAAGCAGTTCAGCACTGTCGCCAAACAAATTCCGGCTGCTTTCTTAATGATCAACCGCAAGCAATTAAAGCACTATCTGTGATTGCAGGAGAGGATGACGCGAAGTGGCTGCAGAACAAAGTTTGAAATCATTCTGTCTTGACAGGGTTTGACTGCAGGAAGTTCGATGGAGGGAATGGTCTGCTGGGAATCATGTGAAATTTTCTAGACCGCAAGGCTAGCTTACAGCGGACTAGTGCATGATGTATGTAGCAGTCAACAGAATGCATGCTGCTACAGTGATTGACTTCGTTCAACTGTCTTCTCCTCACGATCACGTGGTCGAGTTGATGCCACCGCCGAGAGTGAGGGTGCATTCATGTGTCTTTGGAACTCGTGCAGCCAGCGAAATATGTGTCTCCAAAACGAGATTGAAGGCAGAAAAAGCTCAAGCAGGCGGTTACCATTTTGTTCAGATTCTCCACTCCTTGCAGTTCAAGCGTACCAAACCAACATGGGCATTGAGGTCTCCCGCAAGTGCAATGCGGTTGCCCGGTCGATTCAATCTGATAAGACTGAACAACCGATCGTAGAAACCATTTTTGTCCTGTGAGGAGGCAGCAAGGGTTGGTGCATATGTTGAAAGAACAGTGAGGTGGCCAGTAGAAATCTTAAGCCGTAAAATCAAGAGTCTAGGTGTGCCTAAGACTACAGCCGGATTTTCTATGCAGGGGAGCAAGGAATTTTTAACGTAGAATCCAGTACCGTTGCTAGGTCTCGATACATCAGGGTAGCCAGAAAATAGGAAGATGTAGTGATATTCTAGGATGTATAAGGTTCCGTTAAGCCAGGTTTAACTGAGTGCGCATATGCCAATGCTCAAATGGGTAAGTTCCAAGTCAATCAGTGGTGATTTCGTTGGAAAGTGGGAGTCACAATCATGAAGTACTGTAGGCCTACACTGAAACATCGAAAATTCCAACAAGCCAATATTTAGGAAAGCAGTAGTAGGATGACGACCTAGGTACGCCTGCTTCCCAGAACGCAGGCCAAACCGGGCAGCAACAGCCTCCGCGTTGGCGTGAGGTCTCCGATCTGCCAATGTTTGACTTTCACTTCGTTGTGGAATTGTCAAATTGCGAGTGGGTCGAAAGCCAGTTAAGAAGGGTATGCCAAAATTGGAAGCGCATACTTGCCCAGGACAAGCACTTCCATTTGGGATGGTCAAAGACAAGTATTTGACTGGTCGCTGTTTGGAGACTTGAACCCAGAATGCTAAGCTGGGGGAGATTTCGGCAGCCACAATAGGATTTCCCCCCTTCGGCCAGGCTCACTCATATTACCAGTGCCCCACAGCGTATTTTATAGCTAGATGACCTCCTACCGGAGCTGTGTGACGCTCCATCATAATATATATATTTCACAACTGACAAAATGTATTGAAGGACTGAGTATTTGTGAAAATTTTGCTAAAGCACAATTCAAAATGTGATATTTATCAGTGTTTTCTTGAACATAATTTGGCAAGAAACATGGTCGTTTTTATTTCTGCTATTGTCAAAAGCATTGAAGAAAAAGCCATGCCTTTTTGCTTGAACCAAAAAATTCGTCTCATTCTTTTCAGGTAGTTTACTTTACCGCCACATTTCCTTACATAATATTGGTGATTTTGCTTATTCGCTGTTGTACGTTGGATGGTGCTGCTGACGGGATTCTTTTCTATGTTCGTCCTCAATGGCACAGGCTACTCGATTCTCAGGTAACAAGTGACTGGAATATGAAAATTTTCCTTGATGGTGCATTTCTGACAGACGCATTAAAAACTCGTAGCAAAATTCCATAACGAAGCTTTCAAATAGAAATACAAAAACAATTTATCGAAATAGATATCCTGTACGAACTTTTGCAGTGCAGAATCCATAATTATTTGATTATTCAATCCGCTAGGGTATTAATCAATAAAATGGCATTTTAAAGCTAAATTTGCCAACCACTAACGATCGGCGGCCAATCAAAGGTTCCAATAATGCGATTTTCACCTAGTCTACTTTTAAAAAAGCGGACGAATTGCCACTTCGACTTTTTTATCAGGCGCTGATGACGTCAATCCTAAATCTCTTGACCTTCCCCAGTCATGACATCACACCAAATAACCTTAAACCTCAAAATGCTCGGAATATTTCAAATCGAAACCAGAAGACTTTCTCCTTCTTTCAAGGTTTTGGACAGCTTTCTTGCTCTTTCCTTCGACATGCTATGACTGTTCAAAATCCAAGTCATAAAAGTGGTTTTGCGGTCGATACAGGGTTAAAATATGAAAAAAACACCAACCTGAAATTGAAGTAATGCACTGTAGGGTATTTGGTGTACTGTAGAAAATTATATTTGTTCATTTTAGCATGTTTTCTGTTTGTTCTCTTTGCTTACCTGTGTTTTAACCAATCTTTAGACAGAAGCAAAAATTTGTAAAATAACTACTGTATTTAGCGTTTTCCTGATACAGCATAACTATCAAATTGAAAAAGCAAATCATTCATAGAGGTGACAGGTTTTCACCAAGCTTGCACAGACAGTTCCATAAATATATTGTCCACCTTTCCTTCTTATACAACTCACACTAGCATTCGCAAATGGAGCAGACGTTTTGTTTTATGGGCACAAAATATGAGCATTCACGCTTACTTTAGTTAACTTAAACTAAACTTGTGACTTTAACAACGAACCGTTAACAAGTCTTTGACCTTGAAAACTGACGACAAAACATCAAGTGTTAGAGCAAATGCACTATTTAAGGAATAAATCATTTGCAATTTTGAAATAAAATCAGCAGTTGCTTTAGATATAATGTGGCAGCCAGATATAGCACGTAACCCCCAAAATCGAAATGAGCATTTGTGCATAATCTCTGAAAACGAACGAACAATTTGTAAAATTGTAACGACTGGTACTGTTTTTGAAATGAATTTTCTTTTTTGGAGGTTTGGACTGCAGCTGTGACTCAGGTCTTTTACTCTTTGGGAATCGCGTTTGGAGGGCTACTTACATTTGCTTCTTATAACAAATTTGACAATAACTTGAACAGGTTAGATAAAATTCACTCGTGTTTTTATTGTTGTTTACCGAGTCTTCGCGCAGTTTTTGCTGGAAAGTTAAAAGATTTTAATGTCAAGGCAGAATGCGAAGCGTTTGGTATCTCTTTGATTTGGTTCAGGTCTACACAACACAGGACGCGAATTGCCACCCTGGCTCGCCATTAGTTTGAAAAGGAACGTCATTTATACGCTGCAATTCCGTGTTTATACAGTAATAATTCAACTTATCCAGTCTATTTGCACGTTAGATTCTGTGATGCATATTACCATTTTACTTTGAAGCCATATGTTTCGACTGGTAGTTAGGTTTTCAAAGTAACGATTTTCCAGTACATGAAGTTCTTATGCGTGGCGTTGTAAATAGTTGTTTGTGTAATACGGAAATCTGTTTTTTATTACTTTAACAATTATTTGAGCTGGTATGGTACGGGATTAGACCCTTAAGTCCCCAGCCGATTGAGCCAGAGAACTCTGGAAAGCCTCAAGAAGTCCGGCTAGGCTAGTACCTTCGATTAAAGCAAATTGTGGGAGGTTTTGGATTTGAGGTTGTTCAGGGGTGACACATTAGTGGGAGGATAGATTTAGGCTTGTTTGGCCAAGGTAACCTGACCCAGGGCTCCAACCACTTAGGGGTAATTCTTTGTTTGTTTTTTAAGGAAACTAAGCTGAAATCCCCAACTTTTGAGCCCTTGATTGACCTTCTAGCGTTTGTGTTTAGGAAATTATGGCCATGAAAGAACAAACAAAGAAATATAATCCCCTAGGGAATTCAATTAAGTAATTAAGGATTTTTTGTCATAACTTGCCAACCACAAACGCGAGAAAGCCAATCAAGGGCTCAAACGATGCGGATTTTAGCTTAGTTTCATTACAAAAAAGCAAACAAAGAATTACCCCTGAGGGATGGAAGCTCTGGGTAAGGTCACCTTGGCCAAACAAGCATACATCTATCTTCCCATTAATTGTATCACCTCCCAAACAACCTCAAATCTAAAACCTCCAAATTTTTTTATCGAAGGTACTAGTCTAACCGGATTTCTTGAGGTTTTCCACAGCTCTCTAGCTCAATCGACTGGCAAGTTATGTCTGAACGTATTGAAGAAAATCCTTGCGTCAAAATTTTGGCAGGCTCGGGAGTCAAAGGGTGTGAAAAGCTTTGGCACGCGTAATGATTTAAGTTGTGCTCATCTGGTTGTGCCATACGTATAAATTTTATTTTTGTCCTTGCATTTCTCGCGCAGGTCATATCAGGTAATATCTTTGCTGCAAAATTTCAAAAGAACAGAATCAAAAACTGATTCATTGAATGTTCTTTCATCAAAACACTCACTTTATAGTTTGTTCCCAAAAGGTCTGCTTAAAAGATTTAAAACACCATGTCGAATTAGACGAAAAAGTATCATGATGCTCATTCAAAACAGCGTGAAAGGTTGTTACTCATGGATCGATATTATTTCAGAGACACCTTGATTGTTGTTCTGGGTAATTGTGGAACCAGCATCCTTTCAGGACTTGTAGTATTTTCAATTATCGGGCACATGGCTTTTAAACTGGGTTTAGATGTGTCAGAAGTTGCGTCGCAAGGTAAGGAAATAATTATACTACCTACTTTAATCGGAAAAGTTCTTAAATTTGTAACCATGATTTTTCGTGATTTCTGGATGTTGATTAATCTTGGACACAATTGAAATATATGTGTGAATCTGTTATGTGAAGCCGCAGCGCATAACTTTGTTAAATGCGCAGAATTCCATATTGTTCTAAAAACTTAAAGTCATCCAATGAAAGCCATGTCACAGAAATGTGCACATTGTCTATACTGTAAATATGGTTTTAACAAAGTTTGTTTCTGCCCAGGAATGTTTTTAGATAAAAACGTCACCTAAGATAAAAAAGAACAAAATATTTGTAGAGCGGTGCAGCATGTCGTACAATGTAGTTAGGTTTTAAAATGTACAATTTTTATATAATAATAATTGCAATGCAGCAGGTAACTAATCATTTTGTTTTCACATCATGCAATTTACAGGACCTGGTTTGGCATTTATTGTATACCCAGAGGCAGTGTCGTTGCTACCAATACCTCAGGTCTGGTCGGTACTTTTCTTTATCATGTTAATCACTCTCGGTCTAGATACTGAGGTTAGTATGAAATAAGTTACAAAAATCAGCCTTTTATCTTTTCAATTAACCGAAAGCTTTCCAGGGATTTGTGCTATGAAGATGAGAATATATTGTAGCTATCCCATTAGAACAGCTATGTCCAACCCAAATGGCTTACAGGGCCAAAAATCATGTAACTGCCTTGACCAGGGTCACACACTGAATGACATAGTAATGAGGGCCGCAGGTTGAATAGCTTACTTTGATCTTAGCAAACTAAATTGAGCTTAAGCTAATGTACTGAAAGCGTTCGAATCCTAATTGCAATGGTAACAGACATGGGAAAGTGGCACTGAGACCTCCTGCATTAAAATTTCAAATTGAAGATTATGAAAATAAGGACAGGTTGTCAGTATGTAGGTTATTTTCACTACAGCGAACACCTAAACTGGGCGTCACAAAACCTTCGACTGGACAGCATGCGGCCCGTGGGCCGCGAGTTGGACATAGCTGCATTAGAACCAGATTTTACAACTTAAAAAGCATTTTCTATAGTTTTTATCCATGTTATTCTGCGAATGATTCGATACGATGATTATGTACATTAGAAATACAGCTATTATTCGTTTCTGCAGTTTGCTATAGTTGAAACGATCATTACTGGATTGTCAGATGAGTTTCCACATCTGAGAAAGCATAAAATCATCTTTACAGCCGTTTTATGCAGTTTTTGCTTTTTGCTTGGGATCATTCTGGTTACCGAGGTGAGCATGGGATATTCGAAAGTACCGCGTTTCCTGAAATATTACAAACGATTTTCTTATTTTTCAAAAAATACCAAAAACTTTGCCATCGCCGCTGTTTCGTTTAGTTTACCAACAACATCTTCTCAGATCTTCAGTAGTGTTGGTGTTATTTTTATTTCAACCAAACGAACTCTGAGGACGTAACTGCTAATTTTTCGACAGTGCCTAAAAGCAATATAGCCCGTTTTTCAGAAGTGCACATCATATGTAATGACATATTTTTAAAAATATGAGCGACACAGTAAGCGCAGTACCAAAGGGAGGGGGTCAGCCAAAACATTATACGGATGATTGAACATGAGCCAGATAAGCCAGTGGAGCTGGGGTTTCCCTTGGGGTATGCGTTGTCGTGGGGCTTTCGCCCATCCTCACCTCTCGACCTATGTTTTGCGATTTTTCATATTTTTTGTGTTACGGCAATATTTTCTGTTTTTCAACGTTTTTTCCTGTTTTTTTTTTATATTTCAACATGATTTTGACTTTGTTAACATTTTTGCGTTATGGAAACAATTTTCATATTTTCAAGTTTCGATAATATCTTCATTGTAGTTGTTTGTTTCACATTTTGAAAGATAACTTGTTACTTTGAGCTGTTGTCTAACCTGGTTACTTCGTTTCTCTAACCAGTCACTGCAGGACACGCCAGGGCATGCCTAGTTTTAATCCGATAAGCAAATATTCACGCAACCGGCCAAGATCACTTCACTTGAACATCATTCAATAACCATGTGGACGTTGGTATCAAAGCGAAACGCATCGACAACCTGCTAACTTCATCAATCTCCTTTGCGCAGCATTCGCCTTTGAACGTTTATCCTGTTTCAACAAAAGCAAACAAGGAATTAGTCATTACGATTGCTTTTAAGTAAAGCGCGAAGCACATTACAGTTTGTCAGTTTCAACCCGCTCTGTAACAAAATTAATAAAACCGTATCATTTTTGCAGAGCGGCATTTCAACAAAATTTATCTACCTTTTTACGCCAGCGACAACACTTCGTTACGACTTCTTTTAAGGAAAGTAGCAACAACTGCAAAATTATTTTCATTATTAATTTCGTACTTTAAAGATATCTCCCAACGTTTCTTTGGTCACCACACCGCTCCAACTGTGGCTAAACGGAGTGTCACGTTTGAAGCAAATACTCCACCCATGCCCCAACTTGTAACGGACTGTGTTGCAAAAGGGCATGCCCAATGTGCCAGTTTTTAATCTTATAAACAAACATGCACCTAACTGGCGCCGATTGACCATCGTCGGTCACGTCACGTGACAGAGGATGGTGTAACACTTTACATTCACGTCACAATATATGCAGCGATCCATTGCAAAGAGCAGGTTTTAACAAAAGCGAACAAGGATTATTCATTACGGTTGCTTTAAGGTAAAGCGCGAACCACTTTACAGTTAGTAAGTTTTACCCCGCTCTGTAACAAAATTGATCTCACCGTATCATTTTTTGCAGAGCAGTTTTTTAACAAAATTTATCTGCCTTTTTTCGTCATTGTTGACATTTCATATCTTACGACTTCTTTTAACGAAAGAAGGAACCATCGCAAACTTCGACAGTTATATACATATATCTCATTAGCAGTTTAAATTTCCTTTTCCTCCGAATGTTTTTGCTTTCTGTAATTTTGTTGTTCCTTTGTGTAGCGTTACTTCGCTAATTAACTATTTCAACCATCGCATAGCCTATGATGATGTTGCACAAACAAACCATACCATTGCTTTAATCTGTAACCGATTGCGTTGCGAAAAGGCATGCCCACAACCTCGGATTTAATCTGATAAGCAAATATTCACACTTGCTTCCTTTGAACATCAATTGATGACCTTGCGGATGCTAGTATCAAAGCAAATCATATTCACAGATGACAACCTGCTAAGGCATTCTGTCCTTTTACGTAGCAAACGGCCATGAACGTTCCCCTGTTTTAACAAAATCAAACAAAAAATTACTCATTACTACACTGTTTTAACCTAAATCGCGAATCACTTTACAGTAAGTAATCATCCAACTTACCCTGTTCTGAACAAAACGTGTACGACCGTATGATTCTGCGTAAAAGTGTATTCACAAAATTTGCCTCTTTGTTTCATGTCATCGTCAACATTTCATTTTCTTACGATTATTTATTCGAAAGCAGCAAACGTTCAAAAATCAAATGCTAGAATGGAATCATCTTATCAGCAGCGTAATTTCGCCAGACACTATACCTAGTTCGCGTTACTGACCGAGGGTGCAACTGTCGTTTGAGCACGTTGGACTGTCGCATTCTAAACTATTTTTCAAAAACTGGGAATGTTTCAGCGTCAGATGACATTGACAACTGCGCACGTCGACAACTAACTGCACCTCTACGACACCAGCTCGCTGTGTTGAACCATCTTTTCAAAAACTGAATGCAATGTCACAGGTCTAGGATCGATAAAAACTTTTGAAACATATCACCAACGCACTATACACCATTTTGTGAAAACACAAACCACGCATAACAGTTGAAGCTGGCATTCCCTTTTCTGTTTTGCGAGTTGTCAGTAACAACAACCGATTCGTGGCATGAAAATCAGTGGAAAGTTTGCTGTTGTTCAAAATAAACGAACCATGAATGTTTCGTAGCGTTGCTTTTATACGAAAGTACGAAACATTTCAAAGATCAAATGCTTCATTCGCGATATTTCGATCCAAACTAGCCACACGATTGCTCCAACCTTCTACTGATTGCCTGGTGGAAACACATTCCGGGTTTTAATCTGATAAGCGAATATTCACGTCCGCATCACTTGAACATCATTTGATGACTGTGCAAACCCTACTATCAAAGCAAAACTTATGCACAGATGACAACTTGCTAACTCCTTCTGATCTTCTGCGTACCATCCCCGCCGACCGCTTACCCTGTTTTAACAAAACCAAACAAAAGCAAGTATTCCAGCAGGTGCGCTTTCACCAGTGGAATATCGTAACAAGACGAGTTGAAACCGACAGCAATGTGCTCTTGCAGGTATCAGAGACGAATCGTCCTTTCACAACAAAATGTTGCTGGTTTTCCGGTTCGAGTTAATCAAAAATCGTCTGGAATGTCTCTTTCAGAATCTCAAAAGCGGTATCAGTGACTGTTTCGAGATACCGCATTTTGTCGTGAACGACGCACTGTGTGCTTACGTTTAGAACACTTTTAAGTTGTTCAAAGTTGGGCACGTGTGCATCATTCTGCAGCGGTCACATGGGCACGTGTGTCGTTCTTCAACCGTTGCAGCGAGCGATCAGCTCTGTTTTTCTTACTGTCGGTAACATTAACCAACGACGATGTTAAGTTTAGTGGAAAGGTTTATCTGTGCAATGTGTTTCTACTATGTTCTGTTCAGAATTTTAACATCACCACGATCCAATCTTTTGTAAACTATGTTTTCAAAAAAACACCCTGAAGATACTTGCTTTTGTTTGGTTTTGTTAAAACAGGGTAAACGGTCAGCGGGTATGGTACGCAGAAGATCAGAAGGAGTTAGCAAGTTGTAATCTGTGAATAAGTTTTGCTTTGATAGTAGGGTTTGCACGGGCATCAAATGATGTTCAAGTGATGCGGACGTGAATATTCGCTTATCAGATTAAAACCCGGAATGTGTTTCCACCAGGCAATCAGTAGCAGGTTGGAGCAATTGTGTGGCTAGTTTGGATCGAAATATCGCGAATGAAGCATTTGAACTTTGAAATGTTTCGTACTTTCGTAAAAAAGCAACGCCACGAAACGTTCATGGTTCGTTTATTTTGAACAACAGCAAACTTTCCACTGATTTTTATGCCACGAATCGGTTGTTGTTATTGACAACTCGCAAAGCAGAAAAGGGAATGCCGGCTTCAACTGTTATGCGTGGTTTGTGTTTTCACAAAATGGTGTATAGTGCGTTGGTGATATGTTTCAAAAGTTTTATTGATCCTAGACCTGTGACATTGCATTCAGTTTTTGAAAAGATGGTTCAACACAGCGAGCTGGTGTCGTAGAGGTGCAGTTAGTTGT
>Ga0210059_1005689_pt1 | contig 20044 bp, 11 predicted proteins | sample Ectturendosymbi2_FD_188042 | JGI IMG/M metagenome (GOLD analysis project Ga0210059, IMG submission 188042) | Ecteinascidia turbinata endosymbiont from Florida, USA - Sample 2 (SPAdes) (version 2) | ecosystem: Host-associated > Tunicates > Ascidians > Unclassified | place: Key West, Florida... | reverse complement strand
AAACGTACTTTTTCGTTCCTTTTGTACGCCCATGTATGCATCTCAATTATGGTGTAATTTCAGGAAGTCATGCATGCAGAGATTGCGGGTGGCATATAATTTTGGTTGCAGAGCTCTATACAACTTACCCTGGAGAGCGATTGTTAGTAGCCACCAAGTTTAATGTAACATTCCTACCTTTGAGGCTCTGCTACGTAAATACAAGTACCTGTTTCTCGAAAGATGCAGAAAGTCTAACAACGTATGGTTACGTGCTTTGATGCAGTTAGATTGTTTGTACTCGTCACTATCCTTTGAACACTATAATCGCATTTTACTCTGTGACTGAGGGATCGAACTTTGCAGTGTCCGTTTGATCGATGGCGTGTCAAGCCACAACGCTTTCGCATTTTACCTAGACTAGACCAAGTTAGGAATTAGCGCCCTACTCCGCAGTAGTGCTGTAACAAGTGTTACGTGTTAGCTAACAATACAGTAGTGTTAAGAATGTGTCTGTAACCCTATGGTTCTGTCTTCAATGCAGTTGCAAAAAGTGTGATTTCGCCGGCTTCAATGTCTTGTACTACGTTCTGTATTGTCTGTTTTATCAACCTGCGTTCTGCAGAGTGTGTGTGTTCATACTATGGACTTCGTGTCTGCTATAAACAAATAAAAAAATTAAAATTACCACATTCTTTGCCTTGTTAAAATCGTTTCGGTGCAGACTTACACTCTCAACATAATCCCCTGTTCATTAACTTTTCGGCTTTATATTCGCTTTCGTAGAAAAGTGAAAAACAGGTTCAAGTTTTTTTTAATGACAAATAAAACAGCCACAATAATCGAAAACATTGTTTTATTCGACATAGTTTACCAAAAGTTCAAGTTTCCTAGCACAAGCTAAGGAACCGGTTTCTGTACAGTGTGCAGTTCCGTTGATACTGGTGGTTTAGGTCAGTGGTTGTCAACGTTTTTTGTATTGGTACACACTTTTAGATTTGCTGAAAAACCTGTACACCCCTGCCATGCAATAAAATCTTGTGTTGTAAAAGTGTAAAACTTAAGTGATGTTTACGCTGTAAATGCCGCTTAGCCAATTTCAAATGGTAATCCTTGAAAAATGCGAAGTGTGTGATAGTGTCTGTAATATCTAAACTGCAATACAAGGAAGTTGATTTTCTAGATCAACATCCATGGTTGAGTTTCTCTTTTTTGATTTAATTTTGACCAAGAGCAGAAAAACCTTGCTCGTAAAGGTAATTTGTTTGCATGTGGACAAGGACCGAAATCTTTTTCGCCGAGATTTCGGTATTCAGAAATTCTGAGAAGTGATTTCACCCAAAAATCAGAGTGGTTTATAAAAGTTTAAAATCTGCTTTTTGTACCAAGTCTGACCACGACTCACTACGTTCAAGTTGCTCAACTCAAGTTCGACTTTCTCATATGTAAAGCGCTGCACAAACCATAGCAGAGAAATCAAATTCAAATAAACGTCTTTTGGAAGACAAAGTTGGAAATTTTGTAGTAGAGCAACGAGATGTTTGTGAATAATTGATTTTATTTTTGATTCCAGGTTTGTGTCTTTGTCTCCCAAGTCGTAGTTTGGAAAAAATATTGTGAGGATTCAAATCTGAAAAATCGTCTTTGGTACTTTGGTTTGAACGCCTGAACCTTAAACTGGCAGCTTCATAAACATCACATCCCTTTCCTTGCAACAACAATTTGAAAGTATTTGCATTCTGAAATATTGCCGACAAGTAGGACAACTCTGCAAGCCAAAAGCTGTCTTGAAAATTAAGGTACATTGGGTGTCCTTGTTGAGAAAGGAAAACACGCAACTCTTGCCGCAGTTGAAACACCCGCTTTAAAACTTCCTCTGGGTAATCATCGTACCTCAGAATGATGTAGTAACCTCATTGCGTCTGCTTCCATATCTTTGCACATTTCTGAAAACATATGATCCTTTTTTGAATATGAGCGGATGAAATTCACAATTTTTATGACATCTATGAAGATCAATCTCCAGACCTGACTGCTTACTGTTTTCTTGCATCAATCTCTTAACCACAAGTGGTTCTCGATGAATCATGTAATGAGTTGAAATTATAGTCAAGGATAACGTTTTTGCGTTTTCAGTCAATTCCTTAGTAGAACCTTGCATGGCTGCTCCTCCATCGGTAGTAACTGCCTTCTTCTTCGTTCAATCCAAGCCATGGTCCTTAACGAACTGAATCAATTTAGCGAAGATGGCTTGAGCAGTTGTGCAAACCCCAAGTTTCGGACAGTACAAGTAATGCTCGACAGCTGTTTTTGTTTCCTCATCGGCAATCCTACAATGCACAATAAACTGCACCTTGTCTGAAATGTCTGTTGTTTCATCGAGATGAAAACCAAACGAGTGGGCTTTCTTTAGCTTGTCAAGAAGTTGTTTCGACAAATCTTCTGAAATATGAAGATATTTGCAATTTACATTTAGTTGTATTGTCAGATAGGGGAATTTGTCTTACTTTGTCAACAGCTTTTTTTCTTCCATCCAGGATATTGGCAGTAATTTGTAATTTGAAGACCTGGAAGAATTACAGATTCCAACTCGGCATATAGACGCTTTTTTGCATAAGGATATGAGGCAATTTCTGGGAAGCAAGTACTAAATCGTTATTTCCTTCTTTTCCATACTATTCTCAAAAGATGCAAGTTGCCGCCAAAGACTTTTAGTTTTTAGAGGTGGCTCAAAGAATATTTTTGACTTATTTTGATGAGAATGGTGCTGTGGTTTCAAACTTTTTGAGATGTCCTGGAGCCAAACTACTATTACCAAAAACGGTTGTAAAAAACAGGCAATGCGCTGAAGGATACGGGTTCAGCATTTCTTGTTTTTGTGATGAAACCCATACCTGATGCAGTCATCTTTCCACTTGGGCTTCTTTGAAATGCAAGCCTTTTTTCTTTTGAATAGCTTTTTCAAAAGAGTACATCGATGATTCTCGACGTTACGCCAGGAAAAGTGGGCCATGTTGCACTCAGCATGCGATTTGCTGATATCCTTACTCTCCCTTGTATCACTGAAATCTCTACTTTAACAGTTACTATCAGGGACTGAGTTTGCTAAAAATCTTTTTGCTTGCGTTTCGATGACGTCACCATGTTCACCCAACCGTAGTACGACCTTTTTGTAAAATAAGCCAAATTGGGGGCACATTGCACATTATTGATACCTGGCTGCCCCCATCGTGGTTGTATAGCAACTAGTAGTGTATACAAGTATACAACAGTGCTATATCTAGATTAGCACTGCATTTAATATGAAAACACTTTAATTCTGTGAGCTTAAATAGGCACAATTTTGCTCAAAAATTGTGATAAATCAATTCAAACTTGGTCAGTTTCGATAAATACAATGTACTGCTTCTAATAATCACCACATAGATCAAATCAAAAGCAAAGCACAACATCTTTTGGTAAATACTTAGCAGTGGAACCAGGCGCGTAGCCAGAAATGTTATTAGGGCTGGGAAAACAATAACCGAGTTTCAACATTTAAATAGTTTTGATGCTCCTTGTTTTTAAAGCATCATCCATGAAATGTGCACGCTTCTGGCGTTGTCTCCTGAACAATCGTGTTCAGATATAAGCCGACAAATAAAAAGTTTGCTTTCATTGAATTGACAAGTTTTAAAAGTTTTGATAGCAAAGTTGCAATCTTCTACTTTGGATCAATGCCACCATTTGCTCATAAACCTTTCTTGCAAAAGCTCGAACAAAACTCTCAATGCCCAATGTTGCAGTTGAGCAAGAAGTCCTACTGTATTTACACGCATCTGGTGTACACCAACACATCACGTTCAACCGAAACCGAACAGCGACTTTGCTCTGAGGCACTGACTTCCGAAGTAGCCCTTCTACAAAACTTTCGCGCATATAAGAAATGGATCCTGCCGTCATCTAATTTTTGAGCGATTAATTCACGTCTGTAGTTGATAACCGTATACGCTAGAGTCTTTCAACGCGTTTGGAAAATGTTTGGATTTTTGATAATCCGTAAAATCTTTTGGCTGCATTCAATCTACTCCGTAAAACCTTTGTAGCAACTTTAAACTTACTTCACTTAAATAGACTGCTGAATTTATTTGACTCCATTGAAATATAAGATATAATTAAACTGTAAACACAACAGCAAACCCAGTATTACAAAACTTATTGACCGCGCTCAGCTGCAGGTAACGATAGTTTAGCACTGCACGTAATTACATTTTGTACAGATCACGGGCTTCTTAAAACTACAATAACTTATCTGGTGAATTTCAAGCCCTAATGGGAAAAAATTCAAATTTAGTTTCATTTTAGTCACATGCGCTTTGCCAACAAGACAGATTGCAAGATCAAGGATGGATATTAGGGAAGGATAAGAAGGCACTCGCCTCGGGCCTCTCTTTTTCAGAGATACCGTGCCCCAACTTGAGAGCTTTGCACCATTGTTTAGTTAAAAAGGTTATGTACCACTCTAGAGACACATCTAAAGAAGCTCTGAAGTAAGTTGTGAGTTCTTCAAAAAAAGGAAAAATTATGGGAAAATGTGCCATAGGAGGCAGCTTTCAATTGTGTAGCTGCAAAACTTTACAAAACTTTACTTTTGTTCCTTTTGTATGTATCTTCTGCTCTTAAATTTAGTTCATAAATTGAAATGTGAAACAAATTTAACTCTTTTATCCACGTAATCCCACATCTACCTTTCGCAGTGGCGATGTTTTGGAGCCCTTTTCCGAGAGCTTGCCCTTAAATTTTAATATCCACCCCTGTGCAAGTTATCTCAGCATTGCAAGTAATGAAAGTGTCAATTCCCTCAACCCTTGCAAAATGAAAAGTATCTTGCTACTTGCGTTAGATTTTCCTGCTGACTCTTCTCCTTGCAGTTAAATGATTTCAAATAATTTTCTGTGGGATAGGGTGGCAATTAACATCAAATGAAAACTGAAACACTGGGCTTATGAACAGTAGATCGGAGTCTAATATCTTGAAAATATTGATTTTTTACTCGCCGGCAAGGTAAAGGGAAATCATTGATGAAAACGTTAAGGCTCCACATAATTGTGATTGAACCGTCACAATGCATATCAACACAAATAAAAATGTAGAATGAATGCTATTGTTGCTAAACAGTTACTATGGCGCAATGAAGAAGACTTTGAAACTGAATCGCTTCTTAGCCAAAATTTGGGCTTCAAGACATAAAATTTACATCAACGCCATATTCACGCATCTATTTTTAGACTTGTGCAACAACAAAAATCTACGATATTGATTTAAGGCTACGCTGACACTGGAAACAAGGATAGGTTATATTTGTAACATCCACGGACCACGGTTATCAGTGCGGAATTTGCGATGGTCTTGAAATGAAGCTTACATAACCATTAGGTGGGATACAGCAAGCTGGTGCGCCAAAAACAGCTGCGAAAAGCTTTACTCCAATTGTTTTTGTTTTACCACTCATGTTATGAGATACAGATGTTAAGTGAGGGTATTGAGGGTGCAGCCACATTAGCAAAATACAGCCAACCAGCTTGTAAAAGAAGGCAAAATGTTTAAACAAAAATTAGACCTGACTCACACTTTGACCTTTTAACCCGTTGCATTTAGATCGTAGCACCATATCAGTTTGGAAACCATTGTATATAAAACCACTGGAGACCTAAGTGCATCACTACAGAGACACAAGTTCATCTTTTTAGCTCATATCTCACGGAAAGGAGCAAAGGCCGAGTTTCAGGGGACGAGGGGACATGTCCCCCAAACTTTTGGACAAGGGGGAAGAACTCTTCAAGTGCTAATACTGAAGTTTTGTGTACTTAGTAAAGAAGCAAATACCTACTGATCATTTCCATGTACTAACACAGTAGGCTACTATGCAACTGCCATAACATGCATATCATATCTAGCAAACTCGGTCCCTGGTAGGGAGTAATAGTCATATGGTTTTTGTTGATATTTTGGCATTTATTGCTTACCCCTACTCTACAGTATGTACTGTTGTCAGTAAACTTCGCATAACTGGTAAAAAAGATTTATTAGTACCAACAAGGTTTTCTGTGAAACATCCTCTCAGCCGTGAAACGATAAGTAGATAGCAATGCAGACTATTTCCGCAGACTCAAAACGCGTTGCTGTTGTCGACATCTACTGGAGCTCTATTTAGAAACTTACCATAGCTAGCAACGCTAACCATCAATTTTATATGCATCCACATCACGGAAAAAAGTTGTTAGCATATGAGATACATTATATATAGCACACAGCAACAAAGGTTCTGCATAACCGTTATGAATATATCTTGAAACAAATGAGCAATTAACTTCTTGGTATTTCGTGAATCATTACGTTCATCGTACATTTGCAAAACTGGGTAAATGTAAACTTTTTTCCCAACAAGGACCCGGTAAAAAGCGAAAAATACACGCACTGAAAAAAACGAATCTGCCTCATGCATTTTTATCGACCATCGTTGGTAGGCGTTTATTGAAAATAACCCTTTAATAAAAAAATATGTTGAAAGTTCAAACGGATGCTACCAGTGGCGTAGGCAGAAAACTTCGGAGGAGGGGAGCAAAGTTTTGTCACAATCGTGTGACGTCACAAATCAACTTGAGGGGAAGTGGCGAAGGCACGACCATTTTAGGGGGGTCCGGGGGCATGCTCCCGGGAAGATTTTGCAAAATTACACCTAAAAAATACGCATTTTGTGCATTCTGGAAGCAAGTTTTAGTATAATACTTTTGCGAGACTTATTAGCCGGTGAGACAGAAAACTGAACTTTTGTTGTCTGAGGCTCATGCAATAAACCTATATGCGTGCTTGGATGCTATAAGTTTAGACATGTATCGCTTATCGAAGACGCTTCTTGAAGTTCGTGGGCTCAAATCTCACACCAGCCGAAGCTTTTTTCTGTTGTTCATTGTTACCTGTGTTAAGTTACTCAACAGCCACGTGCGAAGTAATTTCGTTAGTGAAAGAATGAAATCGTAAAGTGAAAATCAAGCAGATGAAACGTACAGTAGTCATAAAAATATTTGCGTAGTGCGTATATTAGTGAGCGGAAAACAAAGTCAGTTTATTTTAAATTGAGGCCCTTTCCCCCCCTACGTACACCACTGCCGCATACTGTTTATAAATTTTTTTATTTTTAGGGTCTGAGGGGGGAGCATGGCACGGTGACCCCCCCCTCCGTACGCTGGTGGTTGCTGCGTAGTGAACGAATGCTAGTTAATGCATTCCGAAAAAGCTGTTCAAGAGATGCATTTCAATTAACAGCATGTACCAGGCCCTGGAAAATGCATTTACTCCCGGCGGGATCGTCAGCAGAGGGAAGTTTTAAAAGCTATGAAAAATTTCGAAACATTAATGGTTCATGAGAAAATCTAGAAAATATGCTGTAATGGAGCATCAGCCTGATGCGAACTTGCTCAACTCGAAATATCGTAGCCGCTAATATTTCCAACTCAGTTAATTGAGATAAAATGACGCCCCGTGGCGGAGCAAATTATTACCAATATGATAGATCCTTTTATTCAAGTATGATAGACCCATTAAACATCCTTCTAGTTCTAGAACGACATATGAAACAATATCTTGCGTACAAATACCGCAAGGTGACCAAGGAATATGAATAAAATTCAAAAGTCCACTTACCTTAAAGTTTGTGTATATGTCTGGAGATATACTTGCCTAAAAATTCTCTTACCCTCTAAGCGGTTTTAGTTTCCGTGAAACAAAGTGGTATTTGTCGAGTACAAAGTTACTGACCAGGCCCGTAACCAGCTTGCGACAACAGCTGGGGCGAAGAGTTTTCTGAGATGGGCTCAATTTTTTTAAACTATGTCCAACACATTTTTCCAGGGGAGGAGAAATTTTGCAGGGTGTGGCTTCCCCTGGTTACGGGCCTGTTCTGAAAATGGTAGTTTTAACTATGGGTTTAATGTTAAAATATAAAGAAAGAATTAAAATAAAAAATATTTTTTTGAATGTAAACCGGAGGGTGCACTTCACCGTAACAGTACTTTCAGTCTATTGTTAGCAGGGTGGCAGCAGCGCACGCGCTGTAACCAACCATAGTGTTAACGCAGTTGAAGTATCTGATTCAGCTGATTCGAATGCCTTGACTCAACGTATTAGTTGGAGGAAAATTACAAAAGTAAATTTCTTAGCCAGCGATAAGGAAAGCATTAGGACCGTAGAGAGAAGTAAGCAAATGGGAGAGCAGTGTGGCAGAATAAGGGGACCGTCAAACTGCATACACAAAGGAAAAGGAGAAATTTACTGCAGCTAGCAAGGTTAATAAAGTTGCCTTAGTGATCATATATTTGGACATCGGAACTGTGGACGTTGATTCTTAAAACAACCGAACCATTATTATATAAAACTAACCATCCATATTCAGTGGAGTGTTTAAAGGGAGGCGAGCGAGGCACTTGCCTCGCCCCCCCCTTTTTGGGGCCCCCCTGGAGGTGTTACGCACGTAAATTTTGCTTACGTTTATGAAAAACTTATTATCCACTCATATAATGTATAATACCTAGAGTTAACTCTTCCTCAAGAAAATGTTCTCTTAAATTTATTGGCCCAAAAGTATGGTCTTCAATACCAGACGATATTAAACTTTCAACCACCTTTACCTTTAAATGAAAACTCAAGAAACACCTCCTACATGAAAAAAATTCCCAACTATGAACTTTAGCAACATTTCATTTGTCCAAAAAACTACTGTGAATTCTAGTATTCTGTAACTCTGTTTTATTTTTTGTGTGTATTTACTTTTTCGTATTTTTTGTGTGCACATTCTATGCTTTTCGGCATGAAGTACACTTTTTATTTTTTTCTGTTTTGCTTTGTTCACTTTTGTACCTCATTAATAAGTTTTTGTAACTTTTTTACTTTTTATATTACTGTTTTTCAATTTCTTTGTATTGCTAAAAATACTCTAACCACACCAATTTCCTTCACTTAAATTCGATCCACTCATCTATGTACATAGGCATGCGCTTTCACCTGTACATTTTCTTCATCATGTTCTGCGTTCATTCGTTTTCTGTTTTCTTTTCATTATGCTTATTTGGTCTCCAACTGTTGTTTCTCAACACTTGTCAAAAAGTGATAAACGGGGTTGGTTAAGCAAATGACCGCCACGGTCTTTCGCCAATCCTATATGACGCAACGCCCGTGTTTATTTACACCGATCAGCTATTATGCCACTGTGTTTTAATTTGTTCTAATTTTCGCTAATGGTTGGTTTACTGCATGCAATGGCTTTTACGGTGCTTCTGCTTATTGGCTGAGTCATATGAAACAATAAACCATTACCATTACCATAATGTACGACAAAGCAGATCATAAGTAAATACTCTACTTCCAAAGGCCCCCCTACAAAAACTGTAGTGTGCAGGTACTTTACTTTCAAAGGGGCCCCAACAGCAACTGCAATTTGAAGGTAATCTGCTTTCAAAGGGGGCCCCCAACAGTCACTGAAATGTGTATGTACTCTGCTTTTAATCTTCATTGAAGGGGCCCCTAAAAGAAACTGTAATGCGTAAGTACTCTGCTTTCAAAGGGCCCCCAACAGCAACTGTAATGTGTAAGCACCTTGCTTTCACATGGGTCCCAACAGAAATTGTAATGTGTAAGTACCTTGCTTTCACAGGGGCCTCCAACAGCAAATGTAACGTAAAATTCCTTGCTTTCAAAGAGGCTCGCAACAGCAATTGTAATGTGTAAGTACCTTGCTTTCGAAGGGGCCCCAACAGCAACATTAATGTGCAAGTGCTTTGCTTTCAAAGGGGCGCCAACAGCAACTGTAATGTGCACGTAATATAGCCTACTTTCAAAGTGGCCCCCAACAGCAATTGTAATGTGTAAGTACCTTGCTTTCAAAGGGGACACCAACAGAAACTGCAGTGTGCAACTTCTATGCTTTCAATGGGGACCCAAACAGCAACTAATGTATAAGTAGGCTACTTTGGTTTTGAAGGGGCCACCAACAGCAACTGTAATGTGTAAGTACCTTCCTTTCAAAGGGCCCCAACAGCAACGTTAATGTGCAAGTACTGTACCTTGTTTTCAAAGGGGCCACCGACAGCAACTGTAATGTAAAATTACTTGCTTTCAAAGAGGCCCCCGACAGCAATTGTAGCCTAAACCTTGCTTTCAAAGGGCCCACCAACAGCAACTGCAATGTGCAAGTTCTATGCTTTCAAAGGGGACCCAAAGAGCAACTGTAATGCGTACGTAACTTCCTTTCAAAGGGACCCCTGACAACAACTGCAGTGTGTAAGTACTATGCCTTCAAAGGGGCCCCAAATCTCCAATGAGCAAGGAAAGAAAAGCTTTAAACTTACCTCTATTCCTAAAGAATTGTGGGTTAAAATTTCTTCCAAAACCCTCTGAAAAGACATTGTGAAATAAGAGGAAATATTTATACCAAATGATAACTTTTTATACCAAACGATAATTTTTTATACCAAATGATGATTTTTAGAGATTTAAGTATTTGGTATATTGATAATTATTTTATAAAAATGCCACAGAACAGATAGTATCCAAGTGGAGCAGAAAAAAAGAAGGAAAAAGGAACAGGATAAAGCTGATGAAAAATGTAAAGGTCTCCTGGACAGATTTGTTGTTGTAGAACATTTCCATCAGAAAATAGGGAACATGCAATTGTTACACCAGGGACCACACTACATCTTTTAATTTATAGGACATTTTCTTCTTAGTTTGCAAAGTAATTTTGTATTATTGCCCCTTGTGCTGAAAAGATTTTTATTAACCAAGGCTACATTCAAGTTTCTTATCAGGTGGCAGAAATGGCATTTTTTGACTATTATGAATACTCAATTTTTCTACAAATATTTTAGGTGGTTTGGATTTAGCATATGCTTGAAGTCACAAGTTATTTGAAGCTTGATTAGTAAAGAGGTGATTGAAGGTAGACTTGGTAGGTGATGTTGAAGTTTTTTTGCCAGCTATTAGCCAGTATAACTTGAACCGTTTTTTCTTAGCACAGATTTAATCAATTGTGTAGGATACTTGCTGCAGTAGCAGTAGAAATGTTTGTCATAAGGTATATGATGAATTATTTCCTACTTTTGCGCATTTTTCAAACAACTAGTTTCAATGCCAGATAGGGGCAGCCTTCACTTATCCAGCTTCAAAGCTTTCCAAAACAAGTCTCAGATTGGATGCTTTTGTATGCTATGTTCTTGTAGTTAAAAGATGAAATTTAAAACAAATTTATTGTTTTAAATCTTCTTGGTTGTTGTTTATAGTTTCATGGATTCTTATAAAGGCATGAATGTGAACAAATTCAGGATACCAACTACCAAACATTTTTTCAAAGAGGGAAAGTGTAAAACTTTCAAAGGGGTAAACTTCGTAGTTTATTCATGGTGAATGCAAAGAAATGGGGCGTAAAAATAAAGAAGTGGAGGCGATGCCAACTTGCTATCGCCTAACTTTTATGTGTTGCCAGCCTTGTCTTCCCAACTTTCAAGTTGTGTATCATGAACACCCTTTTGCATTTTCTCCTGCTAGTTTGTCATGCCGTAGTCTCAAGAACGTATCCTTCGGTGGCTGTATCTTAGGCTTGATCAATAGTGTTTATCACGGTTGGCTGAGTATGATGACGTCATCAGAGGGCATCCTTTTTAGTCTTGCCTCGGGCCCCCCCAACACTAAACCCATCACTGTCCATATCACTTTCAACCATTCTATGTGTAAAAGATGAGAGGGAACCCGGATCCCGATCTGGGATTGTCTCTAACGGTCTGCAAATACAGTAGCAGAAAAATAAACTTATAGAAAGGACTTTAAGTGCCTTTAAGAAAGAGACTATTTATGAACGCCAAAGTGCTAAAAAAACTTTGGAACACTGATCGCATCTTCCAGTGTTGGGCTTGTACTTTCTGAAACTATTTATGAATGACTTTCAGACATTCCTAATCTTCCCTCGAATGCAACGCATGGCAATGGCGTCATGTATCCTCGACAGAAATAGGTTTCAAGTGCGCGCATTCCATGGTACGAACTGCCCTAATTGTACAGTTGAACTGAGCGGTCGCGCCATTTACACAGACAAGTTTGCGATAACAGAAGGTGCCACGGGAAGGTGTTGCTGTGGGCACATTTGGTCACGAACTTGGGTAATGACTGAAAGAACACTGTCTCAAAAGCAAACGGCAAAGATGGTATTTTTGCGAAGAATTCACGGTTTGTCACTTCGCGCCAAAGTGCGCAGCTGTGAAATTTGCAAAGCCCTGGTTGTTGATACACTTCTCTGAATGGTGAGATCGCAGCCACGTTGGTTCTGCCATGAGTTCAGAATGCCTCACGAAAGATTGTCGAGGCAAGTTCTGTTGGCTACACCCACGGGAAAGCTGCCCAAATTCGTCCAAGGACCAAGATTTAATCAGCATCGTTCTTAATTGTGAATCGAATTTATGCAAAGGGTACACATCCCCACTGCAAGCTAAAACTTGGAAGCGAAATGCTTTCCTGGCAATATTCAATTTTATCTATATAGCATGCTGATATAAACGGGCCTAACCGACAAGAATGTTTCGGGATTTCGTGATGATGTCGCAACGGAGCCCCGGATGAAGATTCTCCTGGACGAGAACGAAAGGTGAGGTCAACTGTATGTTTGCCAAAGACAGGGCGGGAATTTCGCGGTATTGTGCGCACCGTTGCGATAGAAGTTGTGGTTTTTCGTCAGAGTTGAGATACGTTCACTAAGTAAATACAGCGACATAGACGCGATGTACTTGCGACTGTCCGTGCCAACCACAGCAGCGGATTAACCTTGCATCTGACATTCTAGAGCTTGACATAGCGCAATCGCGAGTGCTGTTTTACTGGTTGATCACCCGGCTAAACTTTAATCGTTTACACGCCCAACAAGAAGCTTAGTCTTTTGCCAATGTACTAAGTGTCCCGAAATTTTTTGGAAATGCCCGAAGGTGATTCGCGTCACTTTCAAAACCATTGCCCAATTAATTTTGTATTGACTGCAAAGGCCAGATGAACGCGTTGGGAATTTTTGTTTAATTGGGTGTATCTGGTCTCGATTTCCTTGCAAAGGATCAGTTATGATTTAGCAATAGCAACGCTTTGAAGTTTTGTTAAGTCTTTTACAGGATTGTGCGCAACATCTGCAACTGTAGGTATTTAAAGCCCAACGGAAGTATATTGACTTGTATGATGGTGTCTAAAGCAGTGAAAGATGACAAGGCTGAAATCAGGACCAGACAAAACCGTAAGATTAACCAAACTCCGATGCCAGGGCTTAAGCTGCAAACGTGATCTGGGAACAAGAGCAAAGATTCTCAAGTTGCGATACAGGACGAAAACCAATTATTGTGCTTTGTTGAGTGCATCGCCCCAAATTTTGTTTGAAACCTTGGTTCCTCTTCGGCAAAACACTTAACTAATGAATACAAAATTTTTTCAAAAAGTTTCAGTTTCCTTTTCGAGGTTTCATGAACCCAAATTACGTTTTCATGGAACAGTAACCAAATTACGTTTTCATGGGACAATAATTTTCGGTCAAACTATTTTTGACTTCCTTGCAGCCACTTTTCATCATTTTTTTTACAAAATCGTATCTGCGCAGCGAAACACACATTATATACTAATCGTATGTAAAAAGATCCCTGCGACTGATTTTGGATGGTGATATTATTTGACCGTAAAAAAAATTTATGCACTTTTCTGATCCTTCTTGTCTCTTCGCTGCACGAATTTTATGAATAGCAGCTTGGCTAAGCATTGATAAAACGATGGTAGCAACTTTGTTTGCTGACTTAATTTTTAAGAGCGGAATTAGCAGGGTGGTGTTTTCATCAAAACAAGCGCATAATGTTCATGTTGGAGTGTTTTTCTGGTCTTCATTTCCCCAGCAATTTCTCTATTCATTTTCCGAATGTTGCCCACTGTGCCACATCTTTATTCAGCAAGTCCTTAACCAGTGGTACTGATGTGAACCAATTATCGCTGGTTGTGTTTCCGAAATAGGCACCTCCGTGGCTACGTAATGACCTAAAACAATACCCTCGGGTGGTTATGTCTTCATTACCAAACATGGCACGGCATATAGCACATACCTCCTTTAGGAATCGCAGATTATCGTAATTTGTAAGCCAACCTTTGCCGATTTGTTCGACATGTGCATCCAAAACCCACACTGTTCTCAAAATGCCAGCAGCTGCTCATCTATCATGATGTTTGCTCTTGCACGATAGCGCTCTTTGCAATCGATTAAAGCCTCCCAAGTTTTGCTTACGGCAGCAAATAGATTCTTTTTCTCAAAGTTAGTCCCTCGTTCCATGGTTATCAGAACACAAACAGTCCTAAGAAAACAACACCAAGACAGCGCGGTGATCTAAATTCCGGAATTGTCATGGACACGTCGAACTTGTCCACCGTGGCTAATGATTGTGATCTCTGGTAGGCCTATCAGAGAGCAGCAAACCGCTGATTAGAGCTAACATTTCGTCATCGCACAATCGCACGTGTCTTCGAAAGTCGCTGTCGTTTGCTGTTTGATACAATGGCGGATAAATCTCAAACAGGCATTTGTTTTTTCCACAATTTCTTTTGTCATGCTGTCGTCAAGCAGAAGTTTGAAATACTTCAGATCAGTATCTCCAGATAAGGAGCTTTGGCGAACCGGCCCGGGGTCGAAAGATGACAAGACGTTACGAGGTGAAGGTCTTCCAAGATTGCAGCCTCGAGGCATGCTGTTCCACCTAATGTTTTAGGAAATGACGGCACATTTTTGTACAGGTTTGTGCTTTCAGAAATTAAACAAAACAGTTGCACGCATGTCTTCTCGAACTACAAGCAACCTAGTAACTTCCACCTGAAATGACGACCAGCTAAACTGCATTGAAAAGCAGGTCTTGCAAATCACAGAAACGCGATGCAAAGGCATTGCTCTGTGATGTTTTGATAGCGACTGCTCCTAACTGACCAACTCAAACAATAGGAACTCGATAGGTTTACAGCGCAGGCTGTAAAAACATAATTCAAACACGAATAACAAATCAGGCAATTCCAGGGTCTAGAAGAACCTATTTTTTATTTTATAAACTTGTAATTAAAAGCGCTAGGACGTGCTGCATGCTTTCGAGGAGTCAGCCAACTGGGCTCCGCTTATATAACCTTGCGATGATTCGGGACTTGCACATGTCTGTGGTTACGTAATTAGTCTCCTCAAAGGTGACGTCAAATCTGTAAACAAATTCATAAGAAATCGATTCCGCGTGACTATGCGCAGCCGCATCCTCAGTCCTGGAATCTGCAAGCACGTGTATGCCTGCGAAATGCTGAAGGACGAAAGCAAGGGCAAAGAAAACAAGCAAATTCCAGACTAAGACGATTAAATCAAAACATAAGCTGCGGCAAGTGAAAACCAGAAAATAGTCCGGCCCCATGAAGCTGCTTTCACAACTATTTCACTCCAGGCACGGAGCAATGTAAACACAGCTACGAGCAATGCGGCGGTCTCCATCATATAGCGGGCAGCGGGATGCACAAGCAGAAATGCGGTCTTGAGGTTGTTAGTTGACTGAAATACTCTAGGGAGGACCGTCAAATGGTAAACGTATAAAGGGAAGCACAAAAGTTCCTGAACAAACCAAATTGTGTGGCAAAGGAAAGGATGAAAGAATTGGGTAAGGCGGAATGTACATATGAATGAACGTCGCAAATTAACTCAAAAGGTAACAAGAATTATTTCACTCGACGAAGGATCTTCTTTTAATGTTAGTTTATGGACATGCAGAGATAATTTTGGAAACACTCTTGCATCGCTTGATTTACCTCCAAAAATTAGGAAAAGTCATAAAACAACAGATTTCTAACTCTTTTGTAATCATATGAAATCTACAAAAAAATCAACCCTGGTTCGTTGGTAGTTAGCCAGTAACTACCTGAGTATGTTTTTAAATAAAGCAACATATTGAGCTCAACGCTTCTGCATTCCTAATAAAAACATACGAACTATCTACAGTCAGTTGTTAACAGCAACCGCAACTTGTTTAGAGTTGAATTTCGTGACGCTGAATTTGGTTGAAATAACGCAAAAAGTTTTGTGGTGAGATCGTGGGTTGATATAAACGAGGAGGTAATTGATCGTCTGTGTGTAAAATACTAGATAAGCTAAAAACAAAATGATAAAAAATGTTTCTAAAGTTTTATTTGCAAGTGTTCTGAAGGTAAAAATTTATCGTGTCTCTTAATTGCTTCGCTTCATGAAATGTGATACGCAAGGAATGATCGTATCATGAAATGTGATTCGCTTCATGAAATGTGATACGCAAGGTATGATCGTAAAAATCGACCAGGCCTCGAAATTTTTCCCATCCTAAATCAGTGTTTGTCGATTCAAACTTTACGTTGAATTCGCAACTAATTATGTGCTGAAAATTAAGAATACCTTTCGTTTGATGAACGCGATTACTCTGCTTGTTTTGTAAGCAACGGATTACGGAAAATGGCGCAAAGCGTCGTTTCGAAAAAGTTTTTCACCGGTGTTGGCAAACACTTTTCACTGAAATGAGTTCCAATGCTGTTTTGTGCAGGCATCGCTGAAACTTACAATTGCATGATTAAGGCGTTGTAATCATCACAGCTTTAATGACAGTGTGGAAACTACCGACGTGTCTCGCATCGACTGAATATAAAACCGCAGAGTGAATCTCTGGAAGTCGTAGCCTATCGAAACGAAATAAGTGCAAACGCGTATCTATATATAGCGATGACTTGGGACTTTTACAGCAACGCTGAATAAAGATTGAGGTACTGGCAGCAATGATCATTAAAGATGTTAAAGGGAAAACCAGAAAAAACGCTGCCTTCGACGTTTTTCACAACGTTTCGCACTTGCACTTTCTCTTGTGTAAATGCACTAATAAAAGTGTATGCACGAAGATCATTCGTTCTGCCTCGGGCATTCAGCAAAACAGACATTATCTGATGCGGTGACAACTTTTGATTACACGCCAAAGTGAGTCTACTTGAAACTGAAGCAAAGGTGCAAGTACTCGAAATAAACACGTCGAGTAACAGTTGCCACCGTAAGCTGAGGTGTTTTCATGCATAAAGATGTAGAAACTACGATAGATCTTAGGTTTCCTAAGTTGGAACCGAATAACCAAATACTTTCCATAGAAGTGGAATTGAGGAAAGTAGTCTTTCAGTCTCAAATTCATTGTGAACTCCTGCTGCCAATTTTTTGCTGATCATGCGATTGAGGCGGAACACGATGGTCTAAGCATGGACACAGTGGCGGATTAAGGGGGTTGCTGACTGGGCTGCAGCCAGGGGCCCCCAACATTTAGGGGGCCTCCAATTTATAAGTCGGTAAAAAAGAGCAATGTGTGAACAATACACAATGCAATACACTGTAAAAGATATCATCGCCAATCAGGATTGATAAGTTGGCGCCCTGTGCTCACTCGTTGAAAATACTTCGTTGACGTAAAAGTAGTTGATTCTTTGGCATGTGGTCTGGCCGCCACTCACTAGCAAGTTTGTACTCCAAGGTATGAAAAGGTGAGATATTCCACCCGCTTGTCTTATTTCCGTTTCGGATGGGCATATCGATCCTGCAGACAGCCCCGAAGGAAGTTGGGAACTTGTTATATGGTGTCAGGTCTCTTAACAATGGTGAAAGTAGGTAGATTTTAGCTAAGGATAATAAATCATGGTGTTATAAGGCAGGACTACCAGAGGTGGTACTTCAATACCATTTCTTGTACTATTTACTTCAAAGATGCAAGTTTGGACATTCTAATACATATTACGTTTATGTTAATCGTCATTATTTGGTACTATTCTTGATAACTGACTTAAAACAGATTAAACGCAATGATAAACAGAAAGGTGGCAGATATCAAGGTACTTAAAACGTTAACTGGTAACAAGAATTAAACCGTGTCAAGAACTTCTTAGTTCTGTTTGCATTTCGTTCAAGTAACTCTAAGCTTGCGCACCTAAACTCAGTGAATTATTCGATTTTAGTACGTTGTAAGACGTGCTTTTCGTTATTTTTTGAGTGCGATTCAATATTCTAGTCTAGTGCAATAGAAAAATGAAAGCAATTCAGTAGTGTCATGTCTTATGAATGAACGCAAAACTATACATAATAGGTGAAAGTGAGTTTCACAACAGTTGTCGATAAGTGAGTGCATGTTGTTGTTCTTACTAATAGTTTTACTGCTTTGTCCTTGATTGTGAACAGAATCAATGAAATACTAAATTACAATGAGTACAAATAATATTTTTACCACAGAAATTTAGGACATATCAAAGTGGGCTATTATGAGAGGTAAGGTTAGGTTAAATATTGGTTAGGTTAGCTTTACGGTTAAGTTAGTGTATTTTGGTCTGGAAGCTGACATGGAAAGCTGGTTTTTACAAAAAGAATTAAAAAAAAAAATATTTACTCAAAAAATGTCATTTGGATATATATACAGTGAAACCCCTCTAGCACGACCACCCACTGGACCGCACTGAATTGGTCGTATTAGCGGCGCCGGGGTGGTCGCGTTAGTGGCTTTTATCACACTTGCAATCCTAAAAGTTTCATGTATTAGCTTCCCACACGTTCACATCGCAGTTCGCATTTATCTGTCCACGGCAATATCAAACTGCCGTGGGGAGTGATCTTGTTCAAAACTAAAAAGAATAAAATATGAGGTTCGAAGTTGCATGGGTGAACAGCAGCTCAGTTTTCTCTTTCTGATGAGCATTGAAAATGATAATGTAGAGACACTCAAAATGACTTGCAGAGAGAAGGGCGAACGGGGCGACGTCCATAGGCATCCAAGGCAGAGGGTGATCAAAAGAATGAAATTGCAAAAAGTAAAGCGCTGTAACTGGGCATTTTTCCTATTGTGAAGCTGCTAACACATGATGCATGGGTTTAATTTTTCGAAACCTGTTGTTTTGCCAACACTAGTTTCTACGTATTCAAATGCCAGTAATTTTCACATTCTTCAACACCAGGGTTTATACTCTAGGTTTCCCCGCACACACCCAGTCAAACTGACAGTGACGTGTCTTGTTCCAGATCGTGCGATCAAGGGAAAATCACAAGAAAGGCTTGCATGATATGTGTGAACGTTTAATTTATTTTCAATGACAAATTTCAAAATTGCCCTGTTTCAACTTGTTTGATTTATCTGACTTCTTGATGCATCTCTAGTTTCCAGTTTCGTTTTTTGATGTGGCAATCCTGGGTGTGCGCTAATGGAGCTGCACACCTGTGCTTGCAATGTGTGCATCATTTCAAGCATCGTCATTAACTGGCAGTTCAGGTGGATTGATCATAACGGCTCACTCAAGCCCGTATCTGTTCTGTCCCCCCAGTAGGTGTAGGCCTACATGTATGCTAACAGTCACATAATAAAACAGACATTTTCTTGCGTACTTTATGTGCATTCTAAATTCTTGCGTAGTTTAGCCAGAACCGTCGCCAGCAAATCTTCAGTAGGGGGCTTTACGTTCATGCAAGGGGGGCTTGACATCCTAAAATTTGACAAAACGCCTGATTTGTCGTGTTTGTTATTTCAATTTGGCGGGGGCTTATATCCCCAAAGCCTCCCTGTGGCGACGGGACTGAGTTTAGCAAGTTTCAAACTGTCATCCCAGGATGTCCGCCATCCCTGCCGCACACCTGCTTTGCACAACTGCTATTCGACGAGACATTCGCGCAGACTTATAGCTTTGCAGCTGTGAACTGCGCTGACGTAGCATTAGGTTCTACTCCCATCTTTTAACGCAGTGGTTCTTAACCGGGGGTACACGTACCCCTTGGGGGTACGAAGCACTAAAACAAGGGTTACGAAGCACCAAATTGTTTCTGGGATACACGCCCCGAAAATAAAAAAATGTGTTTTCGATTGTTGTGAGTGCAGTAAACTTTATCAGAGGCCAAGCCTTGAATCACCGTCTGTTCGAAGTTTTTTTGTAACGAAGTTGGGGATCAACACAATGTTCTTTTCCACACAGAAATGAG
>Ga0210059_1005688_pt1 | contig 20045 bp, 7 predicted proteins | sample Ectturendosymbi2_FD_188042 | JGI IMG/M metagenome (GOLD analysis project Ga0210059, IMG submission 188042) | Ecteinascidia turbinata endosymbiont from Florida, USA - Sample 2 (SPAdes) (version 2) | ecosystem: Host-associated > Tunicates > Ascidians > Unclassified | place: Key West, Florida... | reverse complement strand
TTGTACGTATCATTCAGCAATATTTGTAAAGCCACAACAGTGACCCACACCAAGCGAATCTATCGCAATTTATTGCGTAAGGAAACTAGTTTCGTGTATTACACATCTTCAGTCCTGCGCAAAAGTCGACATATGACTGGCGTCGCTCACTGAAGCCTTGTCTTGATTTCCATCGTCGGCGGCTGTAAGATCATCGTAGCGCATTGTAATGCGATGTGGCGGGCAAACATACGAAGGTTTACTTCATCAGCGCGGATTAATGCTTGTCTTATACTTTCCAAGGTAAGATCTTTGATCTGAAGCCCATCAGGCCATATGTAAGCGGCCAATACCTGAGGCATGGGTGCGGCATGAATATAAGACACACATATGTTTTCACATCTTCTATTTACACCGACGTAATACCTTCGTTTTCAGGATCGTCTATCCTGAGTTGTACACAGAAAAAGGTTTTGCTTTTTACCCTAACCAAGACATCCATCAATGCTCCGTTGATTTCTTCGTTAGAAAGTTCAGAAGTCAAAACATGATCAGGTTGGTGATGTTTATGGTGCCCGAAGGTGCTGCGGGTCCTTGCCATCCCTTTGTAACACTGGTACAGGCTTTCTACGACATTCATGTTGCCTATATTTCCTGTAAAACACACAGAAGTGGATTAATCGCACATACGCGCATACGTTGTAAATACAGCTCACGGTTATGTACAACAAAGGCAATTCGTCATTTCTCTTCGTGATCAATACAGCATATTATTACAGTTGGGTCTCAGTTACGTTCTCGTTTTCCTCTTCACGGTCTGTTCTATTAAGCATTGGTTCGATGCGACACAGTTGCAATAAATTATCGCTAGCCACAGAACGCATAAGACTCGTATGCGACGATGGTCGCTCTGCGCTTCTTTCTCGTAGATGTTGGCTAAAGAGTTCGAAAACATCAAGGTCATCGGTACGATCGAGTCGATTCTGCCGTATGTACACATTTCTCAGCTTAGGAGGGTTTAGAAAGAAAGGGCGGAACGGAGAAGGTTGTGAGCAGGTCGGGATATCGTTTCTGGCCACAACAACAGTATGTCTAGAGTTGTGAAAACTGGACATTACACAAAATACCTTTAGTTCATTTGACTGGAAACAGTGCAGCCAGTGCGCTGCTGGGAACTGCAGGCCATGACACGGATTTTCTCACTTCCGTCGTGGCCTGGCCTTTTACTTAAAACATCTTTTTTGGAAATTGTTCGTCTTTCATGTTTAAAGTTTATCAACGTTTGGGCCATGTCAGATGAGTCTGCAGCCATTGTGTGGCCAAATGAAACACAGATTTAATAACTTATAGTGCACAGTCTATTTAGTCAATTAGTAAATTGTTATCTTACGACTCAGTTACTATTACGTCCAGTTCAGCCTTTGTAGCACCAAGATCTTTTAATTAGTTCTCAAACAATTTTATCTAAGGTTGAACCAAGCAGGTCAACTTCCACAACTTGACAAGCACAATCTATTTTCTCACTTCGCAAATTATCAGAAATCAAGATCACCGGCGGTGTCATTATTACAATGTTGGAGGCAAATATCCGTTCTGAGAGCAACTTTTCTATATACGCTTTAATGGCTTTTACTTAAAGATTTGATTTTTATTGATTATAAACTTATCTAAACAAAAATTTTTAGTGTTTAACATTTTCCATCCACTGGTTTCACTACTACACTCTAATCCTTTCACTGTAGTACTATAATCATACTTATCGCTGGGATGTTAGTATTGCTTTGTCTATTTGTTTATCTGTTTACTCATGGGTTGGTCCACACTTTAGCCTGAGTAACATAGTATTCGTTTGCCATCTAAAGTGAGCAGATACAACAAGGTCTAACAGCTGGTGGTATTCTACTTCTAGACCTAGATATAACTTTCGACAATAGCCTTCAAAATAGTTCAGAGTCTGCCTTTAAATAATCAGTTCCAAATCGATAGTTTTTAATCTTTCGCTCAGTACTACTTCTGGATCTTGAGTCCAATCAAAGTGCAAATCTCGTAAAGCACGAGAGCATCTGTCAGGAACATTAGTCCTTTTTATTCTTACTTTACAACAATATTTCCTTACAATTTTTCTGTAAAATAAAAGAGTAATTTCAAAGACTTCCCAATGGATTCCATTGTTCACAGACCTTTCTAATTGATGTCTGTTCTAGCGACTTTGTACTCCGTTTGCAAGTCACGCTTATACTGTATTCAATTTCAGCATACAAGACTCTGTTCTGTCTTAATTTCCTAGGTTCCGTGCTAACTTACACCTCCCAGGGCATGGTAGGTTATTAGGTAAAGACACGAAAGTTTTGAGTGGCTTCACTCTCTCCCCCAACAAAAGAAAAAGGCCGAACGATAGTGGCATTTATTTGTTAAGTGCATGCGCTGAACTTTGTCAAATTTTATTTCAACCGCTTAGAAAAGTCGAGCTGAGGTAGTACCCTTTTAAGCTACGCACCACCTCACTGGTGGCACCATTTTTTTTATGTTGCAGTCCTCTTCTAAAGAAGACCACAACACATTTAGGACAACTCCGCAAGAGCACTGGTGAATTTGGCCGGAGTGCCCAAGGCACGCCCAAGTTAACAATTAAGAAACTTAGACCCGCCCGTTTCGCCCGACCTACTCAGTTTATCACAATAGGATTGTATTCACTCATGGTTTTATTAATATAACTTTAAGCACTGCGAGGTTACGAGACTGTATTCCGAAACAACAGGGGTTATACATTCATTAAAATGCGTAATCAACGTTACTGTAAACAACAGGGGTAAATGCGAATTCAATTCTTTTCATGGAGGAGAGAGCAACCCAAATTGTCAACCACACCATGGCCACTAAACCATGAATCTCTACTGGGTAATAGGATCGCTTGATGTACCCAATCAGACTAAACCCGTTCGGTATTGCCCACGGTCGAGTTAAGCCTGGGATGCCCCACGACTGACTGAACCCAGCAAAGACACAGGTATATATAAATTTTCTCGGGCATTTTCATTGGTCGATTCTGTCTCGTGACAAGGTACTGTATGGTGTGGTCCGCTCGTCACGCTAGTGGTCACGCGTTCGACGCATGATTACGTCGAATCCAAAATTGGGTTACGCATCATTGCGTATCGTTTTTATGCGTTTATATCGGGAATATTATTGATAATTTCGTATGGGATGTTACTGCAAATGATTTCTATAATATTGTGGGTTACTCTTTTCCTAGGTGTGACTTGCAATACATGTGGAGTATACATATACGATAGTTTGAATAAATACACAATACAACATCATTGTAAACCAAGTGTCTTTAGTTGTTACTTCGTTCCAACATCTTTTACTTGGAATTCAGTCCATTCAGTGATGTGACTTTTAGTGTTCCAATACTTCTTTGTCGGTGCTGTTCAATGACATTAGTGCTAAACTTCCAAGTTGTTTTCTGAATTTGCTTTTGAAGTCTTCCTTTGTTTGTATTTCAGAGTTACAAGACGTTTCATGTTGAGGATGCAACGCGAACTCAACACAAACGCTTGCGCGCAGCATGCTTTTATATCTTTCAAATACATTTTGTAGATATACGAGATCTGTGCAGCTTGCGAAAAACGAGGCCCACTGTTTGGGACCCGTTTCAAACCTTTACTGAATTAATGATTTAAAGCGCTTTCAAACTGTGTTTTTTCCCTGAAAAAATCCCATAGTTCGACCAACAAAAATAGCCACTTTTTGGCCTACAAAAGGTAACCACTTTTGTGTTACACCCAACGATTGTCGCAGACAAACTTTGGTATTTAAGCAAGTGAAAACCTTCTTGGCGCCGCCCAGTTTGACTGCCCCCCCCCAAACGCCTAATCTGGATCCGCCACTGTTTATGACGCCTGCCATTTCATCAATTTATATGAAGAAAACACTGCCGGATGTACTTTTGTTTTTTGTGTTGTAACTGACTAGCTAGCCTAATAATCCCGGATATTGCATTTTGCAAAAATTTATAAAAATGTATGTTTGCTATGATTTATGATTCAGTAAATGTACCCCCTGGAAGGATAAAATTTACCCCTGGGGGTAAATTTTCCCCAGGTTAAGAATCGCTGTAGCCAAAGTTTGAGCTTCAAGGCATAGTAAAGTTATATCAACACCATATTTAGTATTCACGTGTTTAGCTTTAAAACTGTACAAAAATAAAAATCTACGATGTTCATTTAAGGCTACGGCTGATGCTGGATAAGTTATATTTGTAAAACGCCAGGGTTATTAGAGAGGAATTTTTGCTATGGTCGTGAAATAATGCTTACATTACGATTAGGTGGATGGGATACAGCAAGCTGTTGCTCCAGAAAGAGCTGCAAAAGCATTACTCTGTTTTTACTTGCGGTTAGTGATTACAAGCGATTAGATAGGCTACAAGTTTGTATTTCATAATCACCAACTTCCACAAAGAGCCTATAAACCTCAGATAAAGGTCAACCACAATATGAATTCTCTTGCATTTACACTGTGCACAACATTTGATCAACCATAGACAATTGGTAAACCATACTGATTTGATCAGGTACGACTAAAAGTTCAAGTAGCATAGGTTCCAAGCAGTTTCATCGATTTGCACTGACGTATTTCTTTAGCTTACACATCAGAAGCTTGATTAACCTGAACATTTTTGATGCAACTTTTCGGAATTGGGTGGAAATTGCCCGCATTGCCTCCTGCCTGGCTTCGCGCCTGATCGGGGGTCATGTTTATGTAAACAAGTAGCTTTGCAAACAGCGCTAACCTTTAATAACCGATATTGCTACAGCTTTTACATGCGAATGCTCTCTGCAAATCTAAACAAAAACAAATTACCCGTGCTGTTTTCAACAAACTCGACAGTTGTACTAGCCTACAGAAGTATGCTATTCAGTCCAAGTACACCAAGCATCAGCGCCGCAACCTGCTGAAATTTTCGGGGATGAAAATTATCGCAACTTGTTGTTTTGCCTAACAATCAGGGGGCATTGCCTGGTCGGACAAATGGAGGACTGGTCGGCGGCGTCAGTACCTCCAGCGTAGGGTTGTACCACCAGCGTAGGGATGTACCACCAGCGTAGGGTTGATTTAGAACAGTGGTTCTCACTTTTCTGCACGTTGACTCGCAATTAAAGTATACAGTTTTCTGTAGACCCCGTGGCCTAGCCCAACAGTTACTAATACAAGCATGTGCGCAATTTCGTTGTAAAATGTGAGCACAGGGAGGGATGCAGGGGATGCATCCCCCCACCAGGCCTAAAGAGATGTTGACATGACATTTTGATTTCATTGAAAATCATCGCGTGAAATATTTTTGTACTGCACCTTACTTAATTTTGTTTGATTTGTTGAAAAATGCCACTTGCATTCCTTGTCCAATTAACAGTAATTTTGAATTGGAAACTCCATTGCTCCAGTAGACCCCAGCAGTTATTCATTGACCCCCTGGCCATTCAGTAACCCCCATTCGACCCCGTGACTATTTATCGACCCCTTGGATGGTCTAGTTGACCCCTGGGGGTCGATATCGACCACTTTGAGAATCACTGATTTAGAAGGTTACTGTTTGTACCTCCAGCGTAGGGAGTTGATTTAAAAAGCAACTGTTTGTACCTTCAGCGTAGGGATGCCTTCAGAAAGCAACTGTTTGTACCTCCAGCGCAGGGATGCCTTTAGAAAGCAACTGTTTGCACCAGGGCCTAGGGGTGGCTTTAGATAGCAACTGTTTGTACCTCCAGCGTAGGGGTTGATTTATAAAGAAACGGTGTGTGCCTCCAGCGTTGGGAGTTGATTTGAAAGCAACTGTTTGTACCTCCAACGTAGGGATGGCTTTAGAAAGCAACTGTTTGTACTAGGAGCGTAGCAGTGTTGAACATGGTCCGGTTTCCGGATCGCGATCCAACCGGATTCTGCATTTCAGAACCGGATCCGGATTGGACTGGATTTTGAAAAAACTCAACCGGATCAGATATGGATATCCAAACCGGATTGATTACTGCAGTAAAATGCTTAATCAGAGGGTTTTTCGGATATAAACCGGATTGGATTAGGCTAAATATTTCGATAGGTCTACCGGATTAGGATCGGACCGTTACCCACTTTACACTGCACTTGTTATCGGATTGACGCGTGAGCGATTCGTCGCCCTTGGCTTACTTTCGTGAACACACTTGCGAACTCGATATTGGGGCGTTTTTACACTGCAAGGACTCAAAGATTTGCTTCGTGGGTTTGGCCTATGGTATTGCGAAAGCTGGGGAATAGGTGAAAATGAAAAGATGAAGCCTGATTCCACTACACAAAGGTGCTTTTTGTAGGTGTTGTTGGAATCGCCGAGATGTGATTTTATTTAGTGTTGTCCGAAAAATAACAGCCAGCAGAGAAAATCGTGGAGAACTGCTGGGCGATGAGGTCATGAAAACCGCGTCGCATCGTAATTGCACTCTTCAAGCGACTTTAGTAAAATTTGAACAGCTTCTACAGGGCAGGAAATGGGAGTTGGTTTTTACATTGTAAAGCCACTTTGTTGATTTCAGTCACGATCATTCCAGTCGGTTCTCTGCAGTACAATAAAAATGAGTGTCAAATATGAGGATTCACAGCACTTTGTAAGTAGAAATCTACGAAGAGTAGGTAGGCTACTCCAATTCACCAAATTGCAACTGTAACCTATTCCACAAACTTTTATGCCACAGTTTATGCTACTCCGTTTGTTCCATTATGAACTGAGGAAATCATAGCCACATGACTGGGATACAAAGTTCTCAAAGTGTAGCTAGCCTATACTGAAGTCATCCACTTCCAGTATTGGGCTACATATTTTGCATAGAGGTTGAATCACTCAACTATACCACGGTATAATGAAAACCTATTAAATCAGTATTGGGGTAATAGTCCTTCAGCCCAACATCTGATGTCTTGTAACCTACCGAATAATCTTCCAACCTATTCAATTTTGCTGATTATTTCCCTAACTAGCTGTAGTTAGCCTACAGGCAAAACTATTAAATAAATTAATCCGTCATTTTTTGCTACATATAAGCTTTAATAGGCTAATCTGTTCCACGGTAGTGGTTTTAGCATCAAACAAGTACAGAAAAGGTTGCACAAGACTAATACAAACCACCCAAAACCTCTTTTTCGCTCGAATCCCTTATTATCGGATTCCCAACCTACCTCTGCTAATTGGATTCGCTGATTCGCATGTGGTTGAAAACATGCGCGCTCAAGCAGCTCGGTGAGACACTCACGGTCGTGCTTGAGTGATTTATGGGATTCCCAATCCAACGCGAACACGATAACAGTGCAGCGCAAAGAGGGTACGTATTACTGAAAGAAAAGTTTAGACTGGATTAGGATTCCAAAAATCTCCGATTTGTTCAACACTAGAGCGTAGGGGTGACTTTAGGTAGCAACTCTTTGTACCTCCAGCGTAGGGGTTGATTTATAAAGAAACTGTTTGTACCTCCAGCGTAGGGGTGGCTTTAGAAAGCAATTAATTGTATCTCCAGAATAGGGATGACTCTACTCTGTGCAAACGTTTTAGATGGGCTGTAACCATGTAGAGTGGCCAGTGGAATATCTATGGTATTGTTTCCCGCTTGTATTAGGTTCAACGTTTGCTTTTTTGACATCATAAACGTTTCATTTAGGTTGTGAAGGCACAAACAGTTGCTTTCAAATCAACTCCTTACGCTGGAGGTACAAACAGTTGCTTTCTTAAGCCACCCCTTCGTGGCAAGCACAAACAGTTGCTTTCTAAATCAACTCCCTACGCTGGAGGTACAAACATTTGCTTCCTAAAGTCACCCCTACGCTGGAGTTACAGAGAGTTGCTTTCTGAAGGCATCCTACGCTGAAGGTACAAACAGTTGCTTTGTAAATCAACTCCCTACGCTGGAGGTACAAACAGTTGCTTTCTAAAGCCATCCCTACGCTGGAGGTACAAGCATTGTCCAATCCATCGACCTGACTATGGATTGCATTGCCTGGTTTTGGTTGACGAAACAATAGAATGGATGCTCATCAGTCAACAATACCTGCCCCGAGATCTAGCGCGGCCTAGAAGTGATTGGAACAGTGATGCCAGGTTATTTAGCAAAAACAAGCATTTGCAATTTGAAAAACAAAATTGCAAAAACAAGCAATTTGAGAAAAAAGATTGCAAAAACAAAACAAAATTGCAAAAACAAGTCATTTGAGTAACAAGACAAAAATAGGTAATTTGACCGAAAAACAAGCCTAACACGCGCTGGCATGAAAATTCAACAAAACAAAAAATCAGCAAGAAAATTGAATAAAATAGTGAGGCAAATCCGAAAAAACAAGCCTAAAATGAGCAAATTTTCGTAAAAACACGCCCAATATGCCTTTAGCAATAAATTGAAACAGCAAAAGTGCCGTAAAATTTGAAAAAAAGCAATCCGCAAAACAGAAATCTGCAAAAATCAAGCAAATTTCAATTAAAACAAGCAACCTGCAAGCTTTCAAGAAAAACCGCAACTCCACCAAAAAACAAGCTCAAATTCGCGGGAAAACCGCAAGGTTGGCATTTGGCAACACTGGAATGGAAAGAACTGCTCATGCGATGAAGTTTACGGCCATTATGGTGGAATTTTCTTCTGAAACGATAAAACGTCATAATACGCCCATTGTTGGTGTAAAGCACAAGCGGGTTGCACGTAACTGACGACTGCAGTTGTGGTTTCTGCACAAAGTTTTGCAGATATTCCTCACTTTTGTAAGCCTTTGAATAATCGTGCGGTGACTTCGAGTCGTTGTGACTAATCTCTGGAAGACATGACTTGTCCAATAATACTTAATGAATCCCTGCAAGGCTTCCCACTTGTTACTATTCTAGCCGATATGAAGTACAAGGTAAGTAAGATGAAATGTGAACTGGCCTAGAGAACCGCAGCGCTTTCTAATCGTCATAAGTATTCTGGCGATCTGAAACATATTTTGTTACTAGACTATAATTTAACTTTCGCGAATTTGAAAGCCAAACAAAGTCGATATGCAACCTCTAACAAGTAATTTTTATTTCTTGTTCCAACTGTCGAGTTTCCAGGGCTAAGATCTAATCTAAACTGTTTATGCGTATGTATGTGTGACAGTGGTGCCCAACCTTGGGCCCGCGAAACATTGGGAGAGTATGCAAGGGTAAAGTAGGGGGTTCGTAAATTGCAGCGTCTTCGCGTATAAAAACAAAGCCAATAACATTTTGGTATTGGATAACGTAGCAATTGCACCAAAAAGATTTCTATTCTCTGATTTCAAATATGAAACGAGAATTTCCCTATCTCGACAGGTTTTCAAGTTGTCTTTTCTTGAACTGCACAATTGGGCGATCGGGGCTCCGCGAGAATAGAATGAAATGCAATCAGGGGTGCACCACTATAGCACAAGGTTTCAGAACGTTTGGTTTACCTGGCTTCATCGATAAAACCTACGAGTTAGACCTTGGCGCCTGACAGAAGCAAGCATCAAGCAATCAACTTTGCAAGTGGAGCTAGCTCTTGGTAACTGAAATAGTCTCAGCTTTAGCCAAGCCTCAAGGAAGAGATAGGGCAATGCATCAACGGCGTAATTTTGCGAAAGCTGCAGGTCGCAGTTAAAATGCTTCATTGATCCAAATCTAGAACGTCCTCGCCTTTCAAACCTTTGCCAACTTGACTGTATCGGTATCTCGCTTTAAACGTCTGAAAGGTTTGGTACTTGACCGGTGTTGGTTCATTTTGATCGAAACTCAGGTATATAGCCTGTTTGTTCATGCAGCCGAGCATCACCTTGGCAAGGCGAGCAAGCCAAGGAGATCACTTAAACGTTGGATTTTAATTGATAAACATTTACTATTATGTGGATACGTGCAGACCAGGATCTCGAGTACCACTGCAAGAAACTCCGTGATATTTCCAACATCTTCAGTGGCCTTCTTGATTTATCCCATTCAGGACCTTGCGAACAACAGCCGAGAACATCGGGATAACTCCGACGAAAAGTTGGACGATAAAGTAGTAGCTGCTATTGTCGAGTTTGCTTCAGGTGTGACCTTTTTATTCGTTTCAACATCAGCTATATTTTCAGCAGTCGCAGAAACAATACAGCCGTATTATTGGAAGTCTTGTTATGAACCGCTAGACCAGGGTTTCTCAGGCCCCCGTGGGGGCAACGGAGGGGTTCTCCGGGGACCTCGAGCAGAGGCCTTCACTAAATAGCTCTGCTGTGATATTGCAAAGCGCCAAACAAAGCAAAATATTTTTATTGATGAGCAGGGGCCACAAGTGTTGAGAGATTTTGGAAGGGGGCCACAAACTGTGAAAGGTTGAGAACCACTGCGCTAGACTTTGATTCATGTCATGATGATACGTCATCGAGGAGTACGTAAAGTTGTCATGAACTTCTATATAAAAAATACCATTTTTATACGTATAGCACACGATGAGGTACTGCGCAATTAAAACTGTTACATGAAAGGAAGGCACTGTTGCTTTCGCCATGTTGCAAAAGCATCCGCGATGTTTCGCGGACTGGTCTTACTGTTTAACATCGTTTCCATCTGCAGTTAACTTTTTCCTCTTTGTTTTACTCTAGCCCTGGGATGCTTGAACTTTTTTCTCACGTTTAACCTTTGGCAAATTTCAACAGTAAAATGTACCACCAGCAAATATTTTGCGTTGTTCTTTTATGAAAATCCATGCAGATTCAAGATGCGGATGAATTTTTAAATAAGGAACTATTATACAGTCCTAAAAGTAATTCAGCTGAGTCCGAATAACTACAATAAAAACATAGAACAATATGATTTTTTTATATTGATAACTTAATTCTTATGCACGACTAATGTAGAACATACCCGCTTCCTAGGTATAACCGGTATAGTCTGCACGTGTAGAAGGAGAGTGAAAAAGCCCAAGTAACGTTAAGCAAAATCATATAATCCCGTGCAATACTCCCGATTTTCAGTGATTAAAATAGCGTAGATTTGCTATACTCCGTGATTTAGTGAAGGTACATCATGCAGTGGCGTAGCCACTATTTTTGACCTGGAGTGGTAAAATTTGAGGTTCCTTGGTACTTGATCTATCTGCAGAAATTTTACGAAATTTCCTACTTCATCATTGAAAAAAGTGGACTTCCTCCTGAAACGTAATCCACTGTTTTCCAGGGATGTGGTGTCGGTACCAAAAACCTTCCACTGCAACTCTGAATTTTCTTTTTTTGTTGCCGCGACTCTGACTTCTGTATATGCAATGATCACTCCAAGCTTTTTACAATCCTTACATCTGTATAGTATTGCTTATACCGCTGCAGTTTTTAATATTATTAAAAAACTTTTAACAGGCATTGAGTACTGCAAGTAGAGCAACACACTCACACTTGTCATTAACCACATAAATTTGTTTAATTTACATGATCAAAAATCAGCATGTCGTGGAAGAGAGCAGCTGCTGCTATTGGGTTTTGTACTAATTGTTGCCACCTTCATTCATTTTCATACCCGCTTTTCCTCTCAAGGGGGTCGTGGGGACAATGGCCTCGGAGACAGTGTTCCCTCTAATTGGTGCGCGCTTGCGCAGTACCACCAGACAATTTGCGCAGTGCTATTGTTGGCAACTTGTCGACGAAGCGTCATGGCTCTGACACATAGAGCTGCACAATGGGTGGAAACTCTTCTACTCCAGCACTGAGCCAGCAAAGTTTGCCCAGGCTGGGGTGGGAATACTTGCTACTTAGTCCGCAGCTGGCAAGTGTAGTGAAATGGATTCCACTAGGAGGAAGGGTGTACATGTTGAGGTTGAAGTTGTTCGGCCGCTCCTTGTTGTTGATACAGGCAATTGTTATCACTTCTAGTGAAAAAAGTCTTTTTGAGCTTTCGGTTTTAAACATGCTAACTTTTAATCGACCGATCACGGCCAATCTTTCAGGCTACATTCATTCTCATGCGGTAATACTAACTAACGGCTATTGTTACAATCTTTTTAGTACATGTAGTGGTCAATTCAAAATGTCCAGCAAACCTTTAATGCGAAAAGATTTGTCTAAAATACGTGTGACCAGGGCAGGGGGGGGCAACCGGGTCAATTGCTCCCAGAAATTTTCAAAACCATGTTATTGTGACCACAGAGCTGCAAAGCAAGGCGAGACAGAAAGTTGTTGCAGCTAAATTTAACATATTGCGATTACAAGTTTTACGAATATTGAAGACGAAGGAAAAGCTTTCAGAAAATCATCGCAACAATGTCAAATTAAGCACTGTCTGGGCACACTGCACCAGTAACAAAAATCAGCACGCATTGATGTTATTTAATGGAAATCGATTTCGCCATACGGCATCTTCAGTCCAAGTCTATGCAGTGTGCACAAACAATGTCAAATCTATCAAGAAACGCACCGGAAAAAACAGCAGTTATATTTCAGGCGATCATAATGCGCTATGCGCTCAAATTAACCCATACACATTTCCAATACAGCCACTATTCACAATAAACCATGTTTTAAACAATAAAGCTTCTTTTAAACCTGTTCACAATACAATTTTTTTAATTACTAATTACAGCGCCTGTTGACAACAAACCTATATTTTGTAGAGGAAATCGCCCAAACCAGAGCTTCCTCAATGGGCCGTCGCGACGCCCTGGCGCGTCGTTTTGGGATTTCTAGGGCGTTGCAAACTTATATCCACTTTCACGATTTTAAAATAACCTACTCATCCCCATGGGCGCAATTTGGTGGGGACACGGGGGATGCAATATGCCATGTCCCCCCACTTTTTTCTCTGTTAGGTTTTGTATTTGGAGAGGTATCAAAATAAAAGTGATGTTTGTTTTGTGTGAAGAGCTTTTCATGCTAGATGGTAGGTTGCACATAGCCAAGTTCATGTTGAAACCGAGTTTGATGTGGTATCACTGATTCTGTTAGTTTATAAATTTTATCTTCAATAAAATAATTTTTAGCATTTTTCAAGTTTCTAGTGACCGTGAAAGAGGTTAACTGCTTTTGTCCGACATTTTACCCTGTGTGGTATACTGTTAGAAAGGTTATTTTATTGCAACAGTGAGAGCATTACAGCTGCACATGTGAGAGACCACAGTACAGCCATTATTTGTTTCGCGCAGAAATTTAACGGGCTGTGCTTTAACGTTGGTTGTCACGTATTCAGAAACAGACAGCGTATAATTTAATGAAGCTAGTGTATATGTTAGAAAGTTAGATTTTCAGGCAAATCTCTGCAAAGCTTTTGCTGAAGACAAAAAAGCAGCACTATTGTGGAGACTTAGTTTTGGAATGGGCAGTTTTACGAAAGACTTTCTTCAACTATCAGTGAACAGGATTTCACTCAAAACGTTGGAGAAGTAGTGTACAGCAGGGGTGGGCAAATACCGGCTCGCGGGCCAAATGTGGGCCGCCACAACGTTTTCAGTGGCCCGCAGAAACACTCAGGAAAATCTTCAAATCTGAAATTTCCTCCAACTTCTCATAGTAAATATTAGTGCTGAGGCTATAAATCGAGACTTGCTTCTACTCGCACAAGAAGGTACGGCTCTCCGCTAAAAGCGGCCTTCTCAAAGTGGCCTCCAAGCAAAAATAATTGCCCACCCCTGGCCTATAGTATTTACCTAGCTGTATATTGAGCTATAGCTCAAAACCTAGGGACTTGACTCGGAAATAAAGATAAAATATACATTATTCTCACTTCTTGTAATGTCGCGACAATGGTGACCAACAAGTAAAAAATATATTTTTTTCCGTGACTCTTACACTTTGTGCTTGTGCTGAATGCATTGGTTCGTAAGTCATCTAATTTACTTGAGTTTAACCAAACCCATAATGCAGCAACGTTTTCATCCAAGTGTGAAACATTTGCTTTACGAGTACATCACACCTAGTTTTGTTGGACAATCCTTTCGTGTTATTTTTGCCAATTCACCGTTGTGTATTTTGATTTAATCTCAAATATATTTTCGTGTCGTTATGCAAGTAGAACTCTTAGAATGAAACTTTGGACATGGTGCGGAGTTGTAAGTCAGGCTGGACTTTTCGGATCGGGCCTGGCTCGGGATTAAGTTTGTCAAAATATTTCGGGCCTGCATATAAAACTTTTTTATGGCATTAGGAGTAACGATTTTTTTCTTTCGTGATGTAGATTGGTTGTGCTCACAGCGGGAACTTCTGTGAGTGAAGTGATTGTGATTTTTTATCAGCTAATTCTGTTTGCAAACACAGCTGCGTTCTTTGCTTCTCTGCTCGGATTAGTCTCACACTCTTTTTGAGAAGGAGACAGCGGTGAAGAATTTAACACGGGTCTTAAACGCATTTATCTGATAATGCATAAAAATGGCCGACAAATTCGATATGCAATTAATCGGTTTCGTCTGTAGTACAAACCTGCAAATCAATCTAAAACTAGCTAGACTCGGAGTCGGGACGATTTTACAGACTCCGATTCCGCTTTTAAGAAAAACGTGCTTGTACCTTACGTAGATTGGTACACTGGGGGGAGAGCCGCAATGGCGCTCCCTGGCTACGCCTCTGCCCCATGGCAAGCTAATTTTACCCTCAGGGATTTGCTGTTGGTTAAAAGTCCCTGCTCTCGTCTGATCCGCATGATACGCTAAAAGTTAACATAGAATTTTTGGGCTTCTGTTGAGACAACGTTAAAAACACCGCCTTGCCAGCGACGCTTGTCCTGTAATCAGGGCATTTATGTTACGACAGTTTGTTGCCGCTGTTTTAACTGGCATTGACTCAGCGCACGATTGACACACTGATCCATTTTTTTCTGCAAACTCATAGGAAGACATAACCTATCCTTCGATTGGGTCGTCATGTCTTTAGTTTTTTTTACCTGTGACAAACATTCGATCGAATCTAGTTATCTGGGAAACACTGTTTTCAAACGTATTGTTTAACGAAGTTTGGTCTCTTATGATGAAGAAACTAACTTGAGATCCTCAGGAACAGATTATTGTTCACCAGTTTGAGTTACCTCGCTTGATTTTTACATGACTCAAAGAGTGGTGATGTTTGTTTGCGGCCAAAAGCAGTCCTTGAAACGCTGGCACTTTACGGATGCTGCTATGTAGTTTCGTGATCTGGGGCAGGTGTTAAAGCTGCTACCACCACCCTGGGCAGAATTGGCCCTGATTACCTCACCTGGTTGATAGCTGCGAGATATCACTGTACAACACATTCCAGCTGCAGTATGAAGAACTGTTTGCAATGGTACAGAAGTGTTTTTTCTTGATTTTGATTCAGTGTTGGCAAAAGTTTTTGAGGTCAAACCAAACTGGAGTAACGTGCTTTCATCGAGCAGTTTTGAGGGACGTCACGTTGGGCTAGTAGCAACTTTGTAGTATGCCAGTAAGTTCAGTCTTGAACTATGCCTAAGAACGCGAAAAACCATTATAATGCAAGTTTTACTTTTGGAACAATTTTTTATATAACACTGCTTTATTTCGTGCGAAAAGAGGTTCTCACTGTGCTTATTATTCCAAGGTCATCCGCGTGCTGGATATTTCGACTACTTTTTGACATTCCATCATGATTAAAGTATTTTTTTGTATCTAGTCAACAGGAACGCTCATGTGATTGTGATAGCACCCGCATTTAACCCTGTGGAGTTGAAGATTTACAGCAAATTGCAAAACCGATTCTTTTGGAGTGGAATTTCTGTGATTGCTGCGCACAATGCATCAGGTAACCATGTGCTTCGTTTGAGGATAAATACTAAACTGAATCAATTTCTTCTTAGAGTTCATCAGTATCATTTAAGGCTTGACGTGAAATTCACACTGATTGTTTCCATACTGTCAAAGATAGGTTAATAATCAGAAACGTAAAATTTTGCAGTGGCTGTTTGTTGCGATCTCAAGTTGTGCACACAATCCCTGCAATTGTTTGAACCTATCTGTTTTTTAAGTCTGAAGGTAAGGTTGACATATACATTTTTAAACACCCTTAATTTAATTTGCTATTCACCACTGTCTGTGTCAGGGGCATAAATACGCACATCTTAACCCTTGCAAAATAGTAGTAGTAGAGTACACACATACAGTACTACGGGGGTTTTACGCGCCTGCTTTTAACATGGTCTTGCTAGGCTTTTACGTTGCAAAACAATTATCTACTAAGTTTGGCCGCAGTCAAAAACTATGAATAGTTTTGAACGGCATCAAACGCTTTGAATTGAACTGAACCATTTATTTAGCAGCTCACTCATCATTACCGAAGTTGTTCAGCATTCGTCGGTCACCGCTTGCGATGATGTTAATTCCACATTCGTTACACTCATCAGCATGAACATGTGAAATATACATTTGTGTTGAACAAGGTTGTAATGTCGTGAGAGCGTGTTGTACGTCACAACCTTGTAAAAAACATTATCCAAAAACGAAACTTGCAGTCAACATCGACGTGTAGATCGACGAAAAGTATGTTGAAATAGTTCTTTCGTGTTAAAAAATTACTTTTTCGATGGTAAGCGATGCATAACACACAATGCGGAGATCGCTGGAAACCTTTCGGACAATTACAGGATCCGACCAAGCGTGACCAAAATCTTACTGCTTATAACTTCAGCGGGGACTATTGAAGGTTTGAATTCTAGCTGCGTTTTATTTTTTGGCCTAGTAGTCAAGCCCGTAGCCAGGTTTTAAGGTTTTGGGGGGCAAAATAATTTAGAGAGGCAAGATTTTTGTTTTTATTACATGTTTTAACAAAACATTTTCCGGACACAACAAAATTTGGGGGGCACCAAAATAACTTGGACAGGCCTGCTAGTAGTTGAGCATTCTCTAGCGCAGCACGGGATCTCTCTTATATTTTCGTTTTGATTTGATTTCTGATAGGTTGCGTGAAGCCAGGCATCAGAAGATTCAGCGTGTCAATTTAGCTTTGGAATTAGATAGCTATATGATTATCCGGTTACACTGTAAGCTGGCTCGGCAATACATGAGTAACAGCATGTAGGCGCGGGCGTCCTACATCAAGACGTCTGCTGGACAATGCTTATGCCTCCAAAAGTGGGCAGATTGTTGACATGGCAAAAGTTGGAAGATAATAGCTTTGAGAAAAAGAACCATTTAGTTTGCTGCCGTTTGTCGCATTTACAGCCTAGCAGTTCTTGAAAGCAAGAAAAGTTGAACAGCCTTTGGTAATTGAGGTATATAAGCAGCACCCCATCACTAGCGCAATCTCAAAGGGTGAAGCGAATGGTTCCTGTACTTTACCCAATGCTTTCCGCATCACACCCTTATCAATCAAATGTCCTGCAGCAGAAATACCGAAATCTGGGCTGCATTAGTGCCGGGGTTCTTAACCGGTGGGAAAGTTCCCACTGGTGGGAAATTTCATCCATGCAGTGGGAAATTCTCTCTGATTTGGTGCAGTGAGAAATTGTTTTACTCCAATACCTAAGGAAGGAAATCTAAATATTAAGTCACAAACTTATTTTTTAAAGACTACCTTATTTTTTAAAGAAACATCTACTTCTCAACTAGTGCATTGTTTTATTTTTTTTAAAGAAACATCTACTTCTCAACTAGTGCATTGTTTTGCAATTGTTGTATTTTTAGCGTTCAACAATGTTCGAAAGTCACAATCAAATAACGATCGTTGTTGTTTAAAGGTAGCCACGGTTGCTATAGGTAGGTAGTTAGGTTAAGCGTACTGCGTAGCGTAAGTAAGAATGATATGTAAAAAAGCTGACTTCAATTTATCAGCAAGGTTGAATTGAAATTATACTTTGCTGAAGATGAGATGATGTTATGTTGTAACAAGTTAGATTAAATTTTTTTGCGGTGAAACATGACAACCTGCTTCTTAACGAATCATTATTTTTCGAAGACATCTAGTGTAGTGCAAAAATGTCGGTTGCGAAGGCTAATAAGCGAAAATACAATGAAGACTACATCAGATATGGCGTTGCTTGCCTCCAGAAAGATGGAGAATATATCCCGCAAGGGTATGTTGTACATGAAAACACTGACTAACAACTGTTTGAAATCATTCCAACTCAAGCAGCATTTGAACAACGCTAACAAGGAGCAACCTAGCAAAATCGATTGATCAGGCTACTTTACAGGAACTTGTCAGACTGGATGCAGGACGTGCATTTAACCAAGTAAATTTGTCCGTTGAGGCACCTATGTGGTTGCACTTCGCATTGCTAAAGCGAAAAAGTCATGAGACTTTGCAGAACTAGTGCAACATGCCTCCGGAATCGTGCTTAAATAGTTTTGGACGACAGAGCTTGCAACACGTTGAAACAAGTTTCCCCTCCTAATAACACAATCAAGATTTTTACCGTTAATCCTCGTATTGAGATATTGGTGAAGTGAAAGCAATCGCAAAAATCACATTAAAAATTAAAAATGAGCAGTTTACTTTTCTGTTTGATGCGATATGATGTAAATGAGTGAAATCCTTGAGTGAAACCCATGAGTAGATCCTTTTACTTGTTATATCTATTATGCGAAACCTATATACCACCGAGCTAATAGCTACTATGAGTATTGGCTAAGTAGCGTTCCGTAAAACATCGTCACTAAAAATATCAGGAGGGAAATTCGAACTTGGTGATTGGCCTTAGTGGGAAACTAGACCGAAAAGGTTAAGAACCGCTGCATTAGTGCAAACAGTACGAAGAATTCAGACAACACCTTGTGTAAGACGCGCAACTATGCTAATCGGTGTCACTTCGTGCATAGGTTTGTTCCGCACAAGACAAAAAGCGACTGTGAATCGCTTGAGGCATTTTGCGGCAAGATCTCAATTGTGACATGTGAACTAGGCCGAATCAAAGCTAAAGCTGCTAGATGTAATGGAACAACCTGTTTTGGCTTTCTTGCTTGGGTTCAGAATGTGTTGAAGTCTTCACCTGTGTGGCGCGGTTGGCTGATAAAAGCTTCGCCACCTCGTTCGGAGAGCAAGTGCGTGGTCTCACCCGCAACCAGACGTTCGGTCTTGAACACGCTTGCTGCGCTCTACAGCGTCTCCTTCGAATCGAGCAATCTGATATCCTTTGCATGCTCACTATATGTGCTTTGTGAAAGACTCCTTGGAGTGTGCTTTTTTAAGATATTTTACTCGCAATTTCATTCTACTAACAATTGGATCAATGATAAGATATATTACGTGTAACACCTGTCATGACCTTGTTAGGCCTCAAGCCGCCAATTTTTATCTATCAAATGGTACTACAGTGCGAGGTCTTCTGTTGAGTAATCTATTACTGAGTTCTTGAGTTTAAAGGCAGATCAACTGCACAGAGAATTAGCAAAGAATGTAGTGAAGAACGTGCATTTTTATGCAGTGAAACAGTGGACGCCTCAGCAATCGGGGAGTTTTTTTTTATTTATTAAATTCGTATACAAACAGGTTGCTATCTGCTGAATCGGGTGCAATTTGTGTTAACATGGAAGTTCGCCACACACATCGTTTTTAGTTTAAAAATCAAATCTAATATGCGTCGCGTGCTTTGTTTAACGTTTTACGTTTGCCTCTTCGATTAATTAGATGGGTATGTACCAGGCACGTAGCCAGAAATTTTGATAGGGGGGCAAACAACAACGAAGTCTCAACATTTAAATATATATTGCCCCTTGTTTTTAAAGCATCATCCACAAAAGGTGCATTTTTCTGGCGCTTTTATTAAGAATAATTATGTTCAGATTTAAGCCGGCAAAGAGAAGTCAATCTTCATTGAAGTGACAAGTTTTTCGAGTTTGTTTTTAGTAAATTTCCACGTTTCTATTTTGGATGAAAGCCACCATTGGTAATAAAACGTTCATGCAAGACCTACGATGAAAATCTCGATGGTTTAAGAGCAAGATTTGCAATATGCTTTTTGCAGCCTTTATCTCAGTTGAGTAAGAAGTCATTGTGACCGTCATTATGATTGCGTTTTCTATATTTACGCGCTTCTGGTGTACACCAACACACATTCAATCGAAGCCGAGCAGCAACTTTTCTTTAATGCACGGACTCCCGAAGTTGGTCTACAAAACATTAGCGCATAAAAGACGTGGATCTTA
>Ga0210059_1005687_pt1 | contig 20046 bp, 12 predicted proteins | sample Ectturendosymbi2_FD_188042 | JGI IMG/M metagenome (GOLD analysis project Ga0210059, IMG submission 188042) | Ecteinascidia turbinata endosymbiont from Florida, USA - Sample 2 (SPAdes) (version 2) | ecosystem: Host-associated > Tunicates > Ascidians > Unclassified | place: Key West, Florida... | reverse complement strand
AATTAGTGCACGGACGCCAGGGCATTGAAGGAACCGGAAGGTTATCGAGTCGATGCCCCTCAGCAGTTAAATTTGCTTTGTTACTGTCCAGTTTCAACTCGTGGTGGTGCATATATGTGGGAGGAGTACAACTCTGATGTAGTTGCACATCGTAAAAAAGACAGCTTGCAAATAAATTTATAGACTAAGACATCTGTTTGAATAAGGTTGTGGGGCCCACGACGTGAACCACAGTGTTTCTGCTCTCTCCTCTGCTGTGAATCTTGCAGCAATGACGCATAACAATAAAGCCACTGTTGACGATGGAGACCAAGAACATGGCGCAACACTTTGTTTTTCCGAAAATTTAAGTTTCTCAAATGTCGCAACTCACGCAAAATTTTGCACTTATCAGTGTTACCTGAAATGGATTTCCTATTGGAAATTTACTGATTGATTCAAACTCTTCGCCTGTGTGGATACCAGTTACCTGAATACAAATATGTGAAAGTTTGAATAATCGCAAAAAAGAGGTCAGAGCCCAGCTGGCTGATTCCTCGAACGTTTACAGCAATCTTACATCATTCTACGGCAAGGCAAGTAAGCTATAGCTTGTAAATGTATGCATTTATAGTACATAAGAAATTGCATATAGGATGAGCTATCAAACACGAGAAAAGCTTTAGATGTTAAAAAAACATCTGGACATTATCACTTTAATTCGCATCACTCTCGTAATGATTGTTCGCATTTTTTGGTGAAACTTTGCAATTGAGTCATTAGCAAAGTTTCTCTGCAAATAACCCACATTGTAAATATCTGAGTGAAGCATCCTGTTTGGCTTACCTGCACAAATTTACCATGCACATTTTGTTAATTTGATCAAGTTGTTATATCTGTTTTAATATTTTCTGGTTCATAGTGCCCCAACAGATACAAACGTCACTGTATGTCAGCGTTATTCATATGATGATATATTTTCAAATCGATTTTCAGGTGACCTAAAACACGACCAAAATATGAAAAATGCACAAAAGCTCAGTCGAGTTTGTAAAATTGAAATTCATAATAATTCATAATCGCTGACTGTGTCACACAGGCAGGAATGAATTGCATTGCGCAATTTGTGAACGTGACAAACACAAAGTTGGTCTGAAATCTGTTTTTTAATTGGCCCGGCTGGAAGCAGTAGGTCCAATTGGATTGAAGGTGACTTAGTTCAAGAGGTTGCCTATGCAATAGGTACTCAAAAGTAATTTAAAGCTGTCAGTTTCCGTCAATAGGCAATTAGCTATTCATTGAAAGCAATCAGACTAAGTCACTATGGAAATGTTGTCAGTTACACTGCCACTACTGACGTAAGGGAAGTGCGTGAGAGACTGCATGAGAGCGTACATGCAACCAATTGCACATCAGCAAACAACATATTAGCTCATCCGTTTTGGGTAAAAACGTTCCAAAGTATGATCGTTTAGATTTTTTGGATATTGGAAACGGTCGTTTAAATTGCGTCGAGAAGAGTCAACACATAACTATTAGGCTTATCATGTAAAATAGGTTGAAATTCAATGCGATTGTTCTAGGAATATTTTTGCGAAATTAGTACTCAGTAACACTGTAAATTATTTCATTGCTTCAACCTAAAAAACACAGAACATATCAAAATATCGGAAATTTTCTCACAAAACGCTTTTGTTTTTTGTTCAATGGACAAATAAAAGTTCAAGATTTTTTGCAAGTTTTCGATGAATCAGTATACTGGGCTCTGTTTTCATGACTTTGAAATGATTCAGACTTTCCCATATTTGCTTTCAAGTTACACGTCTTCACACAGGCGACGGAGATGAACCAACCAGCATATTTGTTTTCGGAAATCGATTTCACGTGATACTACCCGTCCTCAGTCCTGAAATCTGCAATCAATGCTGGCGGGTGAGAAGTTGAAAGGCTGAGGCAAGACCAAAGAAGGCAAGCAAACTCACGACTGAAATGAATCAATCAAAACAAGAAAAAACTGATATGCGTTGTTCTCCAATAATTACTTTCACTGAAACTGGAAAATTATCTGACGCTAATTACCGAGCAACAAGCCCACATTGGGGAAATAACGCCACAATGACTCAAAACAAAGCGTTGGTAGGATATGTAATAAACAATTGTGTTTGTAAAGTTGCCAAACGTAATGTTAGGAGCTCCTACCTTCCTTTTAACAACGTTTAGCATTTCATTAAAAAATTAAAGTAAATGCGTAGTTAATTTACATATTAAGTGTTATTGCGACGTTAAGTTTTTAGTCCCAGTGCGAGCACCAGCCGCCGAATGGCTTCAGCCTGTGAAAGACCCAGGGGTTAAGTCGTCCCATACTGTGACCTAAGAGCTGAATTGACGACATGAGAAATTAACTACCAGAGTAAAATCAACCCAATGATCAGAACCAGTGGTTTTAACAGTTTCTCACTGCACAAATATTTTATTCGCTCGAGCGTCAAAAAACTTAAAACGCACACACAGGCCACAAGGAAACTTTCGATTGCGCAAACATTTTCTCGATAGAAAATAACGTGTGAAATCACGAGTTTTAGTTTATTCCAGGTTTCATAACATCATTTTCTTTCGCCTGGCTAAACCTTCAGAAGCAGAAACACAGCATTAAAAACCTGACGACTGTTTCACAGGGTTTTCTGTTGTGTCGGGACAAACTTTCATGTGTATGCGATCCTGGTCCTTCGTCGACCAGTTCGTCATCCATTAATGCCTGCAGGGCTCTCGCCTGTCCTCGGTCACGTGCCCGCAAAGCATCGATAAAAATCCACTCGGTATATCTTTGTTCGTTCCGGGTCAAAGACACATCGAGTCTCGGTGCTTTTACCTTCAGCATGCCCAATTTGCGGTCCCGGCAGTTTTACTCACGCCACCTGAAGGCCGTTCCATTGCCACGATTCTCGCCATACCTTTCCGCTCAGGAGAAGCCAGGACTTCTATAAACAAAATTTTAATCAGGCTCTACTGGTCCTAAAAACATAAAAACACCTTAAAAACTTTCCAACGTTTCAACAATTGATGCAACTATCTTCATCAGAGCTAAAAATGAAATGTTTTCGGGAAACTCGGGAACTCAGCCACAGCTTTCTCCGACCCCACTTACAGCGTGAAGCAATAGAAGACTCTCCGACGAATCCGAAAGACTCTCCGAACGAATCCGAAAGACTCTCCGAACTAATCCGAACCCACTTACAGCGTGTAGCAATAGAAGACTCTCCGAACGACAGCGGGAAACACGATCTCCGCCGCCTCCCTCTACCAGGACTAATCTGAAACAAATCGCTCGGCACTTAAGTTTCTACGTTACTGCGTGCATTAGCGAGGGTTTCAGAAGTTTTGGAATCGGATTTCATTTCTGGAAAAGACGTTCGTACAAATTCTCCGGGTAACGCCAGCTACGTTCGTCGACTGGGTTCCGATCATCTATCGGTGGTTGTTGGTTTCTTCTTTATAATTTGAATGATCGACGGTTGATGGCGAATTGCTGACGATAAAGTTTTGTACAGATTAGCGCCATGTTTGAATGTTCAAAATAGGCGACGATGAGACTTCTGGCGTCCTGATTGGTTGTTGGTTCTTGGGGTGTCGTCGACGTTCCTGTCACGAGTCGTGCTGTGTCATCAGCTTTGCATGCGGGAAGATATGTTGCACTAGCAGGTCCGAAGGGTCGGCTGGAAGCCAGTGTCGCAAAGCGGCGATACTTGCCGCACTGTGGTCTGAATCATGGCTGTTAGAACTTTCGGATCCCCTTTAGAATTCGGTGTTTATGTTGCGAAATGTTCGGTGTTTAATTCGGTGTTTATGTTGCGAAAAACCAAATCCGACGCAACGTATGCGATACATGGAAGCAAAATGAACTAATACTTGAATGTAGCCGGTGGCTCCGATTTATTGCATTTATATATGAATTTACCCACTGCAAGAGTGTAAATATATTTTAGTTGCAAAATGTTTTTCATTTTATAAATGCTAGCACCTGTAAGAGTCCCGATTCCAGATGTGTTCATACATCTCAATGCGCGATTTAAAACAACCGATATTGGCTGCAGATGACATGAATTCGCTTTTCTTATGGCAATAATTTCGCGTTTTCGCGATTATATTTCATGCCAAGTAGTTGACATAATGCGCAACTTTGCACATTACGCCAAAGTAATTGGTATCGCAAAATAGGACCGTGTATAAGTTCACTTTGCATGTCAGTTTCTCGTACAGAATTGCACCAAGGTACTTGTAACACAAAACTCTGTCAATACGACAGACAATTATGTTTATTTTAAAGTAATCTGTGTTAATGCGTTAATTTTCGATTAAAAATGTGCTCCATATATTGCTGTTGTGCGATTTAAAGAGAGTTCTGATTCAGATTTGTCTTTGGTTGGTTCAATTTTACTTATTTGTTGTACGCATTATCTGCTAAATACTATTCATAGGCGTATTTGTTTAAAAGAGATTGCTGATGATGCTTCTTTAAGAAATAAATTTTATCTTCAATGAACCATAAGTGATTGAGAACGGTTTGTCTCTTTGTGGAAATGTTACCACATACACCACGGCGGGAAAATATTGTTGTCAAACTATGTTTTACTTTCGCTTCATTTAAAGGATGTTCTAATGTGATGACTTTTTGCAAAAGCGATTGCTCTTATGTATCATTCTTTGACTATCCTTTGTGGAATATCGTACAACAACAAAAAGAATGTTCATTGTGAAGTAGTCAGTTGCAGTTGTCACCTGTTTCTTGTCGCACTTGCTTAATCTTCATCGAAATAGGAATTGCATTCCAAATAAGCTGCATTAAATATCAACGTCTGCAGGCAACCAGAGCTTGATTCCGGATTTATCAGCGTGTCGGGCATATACTGCGTAAATTTGCAACGTTTTTTTTGCTGGAAAATATGGTTTATGTATTGAGATATTTATCCCAGGTTTATAACGAGATTTGCAGTTGTCCAGTAACCTACTGCAGAAAGCTGAAACTAAAGCGAACTAGTCAGATTGTTTTCATTCTCGTCTTCATGTTTTCAATCTAATCTTCACTGCTCAACTCCTCCTCCGGCGCTGATACTGTAGCTCCCAACCAGACGTATCTATCTGAGATTTAAACTACGTCCAACACGTTTTATCAGGGGAGGAAATCTGCATGGGGCTTTTCTCCCCTCTGCACCCCATGGTTACGGGCCTGAGCACACATCCTTACGGAGTCCAACACCCAGGTAAACGTTAGTGATTTGACTCCGCTGACACGGAAATAAGCTTCTGAACAGGATATCAGTGAGTTGATGGCCAGTGACTAGCGGCAATCAACATTTTACTTTGTAAAATCTTCAAAGCTTTTCACCAGGGACCCGGAAGAATGCCTCTTGGGTGTCGATAAAACATGCGTTCATGTGTTGAGTGATGTTTTTTTGCGTACTCCGAAGACGTCTCAAACATTTGCTGCAGAGTAAACCTTTGGTCCGTAGTGCTACGATCGGGAGGAAAACCTCACAGAGTATATTGCAGTTTTAACAGAATTATTTCGCTGCATGTTTTTAAGGCACTTTGTGCAATATTTTCCATGAGGCTAAGGAGGGAGATGCACCGGTTGATATTGCATTCCCTCTTGTTTGCTATTTTATGTATGGGGATGATCAACCCATTTTGTCAATCTTTTGATGTCCTCCCATAACCGCAGGCCGCCTGCATCAGTCAGCCCAAGAACTCCTCCCTAATAAAGGCTTTGAATATTTCAGGTCGAGATCGATCACAGCATGAAGACTAGGGAGACTTCGGCTGTAGTAATGATAATTCCTCCCCAAATGTATTTCGTGTGTGCCCGGTGGTGTGATCCTTATCTGCTTTAAACGATATTTGAAATGCACTCTCCATCTGCCAAGAATCTCCTTCTCATTGCCGAATAAGACCCCATTTTGGTCTTTTATGGATCTAGCAATATAAGCTCTTTTGCCACCAGGACGCCGAATGGTTTGCCCGAACACTGTGGTGGGATGTCAGTGTCTGAAATGGTGCCGCAGTACTCACAATCGCCTCATTTTTCCTGTCATTAAGGACGCCTTGCGAACTGCATCCGGATGCCCGCGTCCTGTAGCGTGGACATCTGCTCCACTCAGCTCCCACCTTTTCACCGGCTGGTAACGCACGGCATCTCAAATCGTGCCACCTAGCTGCACCGGCCGCACATGAATTCATCTATTTATCTGACGACAATAGAAGTGCGACGCCCTGGGCGGATCCCTGATGGAATGCGGATTGGTCGGAGAACACCAGGAGACTCAGAATCCATACCCGACATCCTCATCCACCCTACTGGAATGGTCCTGCCAAGACCAGTGGGTCCGAATTAACAGCCTCCGCACCGCTGCCGGACGTTTCCGCTCCTGCTTATACAAAAGAGTTATGGCCTCCGCTGCGGAATGTGAGTGTGGGGCAGAAGAACAAACCGTCGACCATGATGTCCTTCACTGTCCAATCCATCCGCCTCCCCAAGGAGCGTTTTATGAGCACAACGCAACACAGCCAGTTTATTAACGTGACTTAAAACCACTGAAAGGTCAGTAGTACCTTCAAAAAGACAAAAATAAGACACATTACACTGGCATCCAAGCTGCGACCGATCGCCAGACCAACCAACGCATAATGCGATACCGGCGGATAATCAAACACACGAAGCATCGCGGCAACCAAGCAAGCGCCATGCAATGATTACGTACGCGTGACCACTGAACACAAGAAACGGGATAATAACCACAGGCACATTCCACGACAGAGCGCATGGGCTGACGGTTTTTGATGACGGGACAATCGAATGGCTGTTCAACACCTGTCCCGATATAATGTGCGACCTAGCACTGGATAAAAACTAGCTCAAACTCTAATGAAGTGATTGAATTCTAGTTTGTAGCCGAAAGTCTCCCAAGATTCCATTTTGGGCTTTTTCTCTGCGAGATCTGTTGACCGCGAATGCAAGAAGCATCCGCTTTGTTTTTCTTTTTAGGCTATTTCCTTTCGTGAACAGTATCTTTCCCCTCTTGGTTTCGGCAATAGTCTATTTTTTGACATTATTCGCCACACCCAGTCGTTTCCGTCCGCATACCTCAGCAGCAGTTGACGCTGCAGCTGCTTTGAACAGCCGCACCTTCACATGCGCGTTCGCTGTGCATTCCAGCAACTCTCGGAAGAAGGACAATACGATGTTGCAAAGATGTTCACAAATTTTGGAAGTCAAAAATGCCCAAATGTTTTTGTGAACATGCAGATTCTAGAAAATCTTCCGCATCTTCAGGGGTTCGATTAGCTCTCTGGCTCAGTCGGTAACAGAGATATGACTGAAAACGTACGAGGCACTTAAGCGGCTCGCGCAGTCGTCAAAGCTGATGTGCACATTGAAGTTGTATCGTAGTCCATCTTAACAGCCGGTCGATGCAAATATTTACTCCGAGAAAGTCCGAAAGGCTGTGTCAATGGTGGTAGCAAACTTTTGCTGCAGGATAAAATCCACGGCTATTCAACTTTCGCTTTGGCATGGCAATATCGGATCGTCAGTAGTTGCGATTTGCCGACTCTCGCGTAAGTTATTTCCATCTGAGTAATCACTCGATTCAATTTTTAGCCAACAATCATTTCGCAATCAAGGAGGTAAGATATTAGCTCTGTGTTCAAGCTGATTAATTCAGTTAATGTTTGACAAGAAAGATCAAATGCCGGTGCAGATTGAAGGTAATTACGAAATTTGAACATTATTGCAAATTCTTGTGATCAACAACAAATGCTTCTGCCCGATTTGCAAAAAAACAAAGCAAAGAAGACGATCTCTTTGATTGCGCAAAAGTTGCTTAACTTTCAATAAACAAATAAAATCAAGCCCGTGTCAAGATTTGCTTAATTGTTTGCTTAAATTGGTAGATTACTGCAATTTACATGTTTGCATCTACCATCCTTTTATTAAGAAAAAATGTTTGAAATGTGAAGCCACTTGGAAAAATCATCGTATAAATATACCGCCTAAGGTATGTAATGTACTATGTTTACTTCTTTATAATAATTAGTTCTTACGTAAACACTGAACAAATTTTCCTTTGCGTACCGAGGTTGCTTTTATTTTTTGGGCGTTTGCTCCTTGGACCGAGGAAACTTGTAATTTGACATAATTTCTGGAACATTTAAGTATAACTGCAATGATTTAATGCAGCTGGATGAGTTATATTGTTACCTTTATCCTTGAGTAATTAGTGGCGGTTGTAGCTTTGGAATGTAGTAGTTAATATTTTTGTAACGATACCAAAAAAGCCGCCCCTATTGGTGTTTTCTTCGTAGTCTTGATAGTAGTTGCAAGACATTCAACCTTGTTCTATTCCTATGAGCCCTGTGGTTAAATTGATTCAATAAATGAATGTGTTCATTCAACTTTGAGAAAAAAGGTGGGTTTGAAAAGTATACATATTTACTGGGAAAAGATTTGAAAAATGAATCTTTTGAAAATATATAAAAAATGTGGAAAATCACAAAGTCATATAAGACTTTTTAGCATGGAAATATTTTGTAGCATTAATCTTGAGTTAGTTGTTCGCATTGAATTTTAATTTTACAAGTTCATAAATATTTTAACTGAACAACTTTTATTGTCGTTCAGAGCAAGTTGCCAGGTTTCACTATACACTGTTAATGTTTGCAAGTATGTTGCAGTAGATGGAATCGATAACTGAAATCTCCCTGGATACTTGGAATATACGAAACAAAACTTTGCGAAACAATTAAAACAATGTAATTATGAGTTTTTCTGACCAATGCGATAATGTTTTGTATCAATTGTTTTAACTGACTATAACAGTAGTAAAAGCATCAACAGATACAGTACAGCTGTTCCGTAACGTAAGATTTTTTGGTTAATAAATTTTTCAACTTAAACGTTTACTATAATTGTTATAACGAAAAACAAATCCATGACATGTTGAAGATGTGATATCTCGAAAATGATGGTAATATTCAATAATTTTCTCATTTGAAAAATAGCAGCTGTTAAGACAAGTAAACGCTCCGCATTAAAATTTCTCCAGTTAATTTCCGAATGAAATACAGCAAAACTGGAATAATGGGCAGTGGCAATGTCTATCTTTGTAATGTATCCTTTTCACCGATACGTCAAATATCACTTTGGTGGCTTTGAACCGAAATACGCATGATTCGAAGACGCAATAAAACCAGACTAAGCTTTTCTGGCTTAAAACAGCATTTCCTTTGGATAAAACAACACATTTTTCCGTAGGGATGCTTCTCATAATTTGAAGAGGCAAACGTTAAAATGAGGTAGATTTGCAATAGGACTCGCAAGTGCAAATTTTTGTGAATTGCTTTTGAACTGCAGTGAGCGCAGATTTAAGGTGAGAACTTTGCGTAAAATCTTTAACATCATGGTTTTGCAAAAGAGTTTTTGTAGATAGTACTTTTCAATTTGTTGTACATGTTTCCTTCCTGCAGTCGCATTTTAGGGATTGTTGCGATTTATTTGTTTTCAATAAATTGAGCTAAATTTGTTAAATTTTGAATTAACCGTTGATGGGCTCACCCTGCGAAAAGACCTTGAAGGAAATGTTCTTCAATCGATACCACATTTGAAAGAATACGCTGTGAGCTCTTAAGGTGTCTAAGCCAAGCACCACTATGCAAAGCAATGTTTCCACCATTTCAACATTCTTTTCAACTTCGACGGATACGTCACCAGAAGAACCGGTTGGAGTGGACATTACATTGATAGCAAGCATTGCCGGCGCTATTGTTGGCGCAATTTTAATTGGTTTGATCATTTTCCTATCGTGCAAAAGTAGAACACGACCAAACGACTGTGACACCGAAGTTAAGAGTGTTGTAACGTCTTGTGATGTGAACAAAAACTGCGATGAAGTTTCTGCTAATAGCAATGACTGCTGTAAAGAGGGCAACTTCCTTTCTGTTAGCGAAAACACCGATACTGCAGCAGTTAAGGAAAGCAACTTGACAAGGGCAAGCGATTTGGGAAAACAAGCCCAGTGTTCCATCACTGGAGAGCAGTCGATAGATGTAGATGCTGCCAAAGTTTACGAGAGTGTGATGACAGCACTCAAAAATCAATATTCTGTGCAAGAAGAGACGAAGGATACTAATTCAGAAGAAACCGAAGTCGAAATTGCTGCCGCTCCAACTGCCACCTCCGACCAAAAAACAGGGGATGATTACAAAACGAAAAAAACGAAAAAATTAGCAAGAAAAAAAAACTTGTATGCCAAGGTCGATTTTGCAAAAAAGCGCGAAGGCAGAGCAGAAAAACTGAAAAGAGAAATCAAAAATAATGATTATGTTCCGTTAGGATCAAACAGTGAACAAGTGCTTGATTGCTCAGAAAACCGGGCTTTTGATTTCCAAGCTGAATCAGTGAAGTCTACTTCACCCGGCAACGATTTGTCAAATAAGAATTACGTACTGAAACAGACGAAGCTTAAAGAGCTCGAGAAAGTTTCTGGAAAAGAGGAGATAATTTGCAAACAAAGCTTGCAAAACAAGAACAGCTTTACAAGCATAGAAAGCCAACCAGTTTTTGACAAGGTAAGCACCGATCAGGATAGTATAATTTACGAAGAAATACAGTTTGAACGTAACGAAAATGGTGAGCATGTTGTCAAGGACGACTTGCACGTCAATTCCCCAGAAGAACAAGAAATTAATGAAATTCGTAAACATTGTCCCAATCCGAACAATGCGGGTGAGAATAGTAACTTACCGAAAGAAGAGACAACCGGAGACTTGGAAGCAAATTATGACGATACCAAACATAATTATGAAAAACTTGACGACCAAGAGACGAGTAACTTTGACACAGACACTGAAGTTATTGTAAATAACAACGAAAACACAACTGAAGAGGAACCATATTATGAGGAAATTCGTTTTTTGCCCAACGACGAAAAACCTTTTTGCCCAAGTTCTGTCGAAGATGAAACCAAAGATTATCTTTTCAATGAACACGAAAAATGCAACGATACTGTTCTGAACCCAATTTACAATTCATTCAAAGCGGACGCATCTGCTGAGGCAGAAGTGAAAGTAAACATTCTTTACGATCATGTTGGTTAGTAAATACCTCTTCCTATTTTCTGGAAGGATCAAGTTCCGCAGTACATTTCCATGACAGTTTGCTTTTCTTTTTATTTTTTCCAAATGGGGTTTAGTTTTCTTTTTCAATTGCTGGGATGTTTATGCAAAGAGTTCACAATGGAAAATTATCTATCCCCTTACTATGTGTAGCCGCTTCAGATTTTGTAGCAAGCAGATGAAACCCAATTTCTCAACAGAAGTAAAAATATGTTTTTATAGACCAGTACTGGTAGGGAGAATATTGGCATTAAAATCTATATTCACAAACACAGGCGTTTTAAAGCCACCACGTCATCTTCAGTCCCACCCATAGCATTTTCAGTTAGTATCAGGAACTGAAGATGCTTTGATGGCGGTATTATCGATTTTCCTTTTTGATGCATGAGTGTGTGTTAATGCTGTTGCTGCTGACTTGATAATAACAGGATTTAAGTTAAAGATACAGAAATTTAAAGAATTGCCGCGAATAACAGAGTAAAAAGTACAACCCCACTGGAGCTCAAAAACTAGGTGGAGCTTTCGCCATTCATGAATATGAATCTATTTTTACGTAGAGAATTGTGCATTTGCTTCATATTTTTGTGAATCCGTGTTTTGGCATTTGGTACTGAACGACATCTTTGTAGTTATCTTATATTTATTTGGATTTAGAGAACAAAAGATACGGGATAAAGTCTATCCTCCAGTTTAAAAACAACTTTTTAAAATTACGTAAAAGATCAATATTACTTGGCTCATTTTCAGAACTTTCAATTATCCTACTTACTGAATTAGACTCCGTCTACAGCAAAACATTGTCTGCGGTTAACTGAATAACATACGACTTTCAATCGCTTTTTTGCGATTGGTTATAATGCACGTGACCTGCGATTGTACTACAAACACATCAGCAGGTATTGAATAGACCAATCTTGCTAGCTTGATGCACGGTTTTCCATCTTGAAATGTTATTAAAGAATCTAGAACAAAGATTCTTTAGCCTATACCTCTTTTGCAATACATTGTGAGCGATTGCATTCATGGTCGTGCATTGCATTCCACAAATTATATGTTTTGCAAAACAACGATGATCTGCTTACAGCAATTACGCAGGGAGAGTTTTGTGGTCTATTCAGTACATTCGTCTGATTTTCTTCAACGATTTTTTTCTGACTTGGATTCTTTATGGCGATTGATGATAAAAATAAATGTATTTTCTTTTGAGAAACTATCAAAGGTTTGGCTTTAATCCAGTTGTTGTAGTCCACTACTTGGCCACATTAGATCTCGGTGAAGGTTTTGGGTTGAAGCCATTTGATTGACTCATCACCACGAGCGGTCAGGCCATGCACTCCATAGTGTTGGAGAGTTAATGACAATATGGTCAATTATTTTTGCCTCTGCGCCACACTTACAAGCCGTAGTTTCTACTCATTGGTGTAAGCAGGAGTGGAAAGTCCGACACCGATGGGCAGGCGGTTAAGCTGGACCCAGGCTGTTACTGGCAGGGCCATTACAGGAAATGGGTGTCGATGCCCGGTATGAAAGAACGTAGTCTCGTAGTGTTGCCCAAACATTCTGCTTTCCACCCTTTATCCCCCCACAGCGTCGCAATTTTGTTGTAGTCAGATGAAGTGATGCGTTGTTGTGCGTTTAAAATTTGCTCAGGTTAAATCATCATACATGACACTTGAATCAGCCCATGAAGACATTTGTATGTGTTTGCAGTGACGTGGTACAACGATATGCAAAGCTTATCGAGGTGAGAACTCTGAAAACGTTGATTACTTCAACTTTGAAGGAAAATAACGTTCATCGTTTACGAGGCCTCCTCTTCAACACATTTGGCTTAGGTTCGTTTGCGTCAGTGACTGTTTCAAACGTTCGGCAAAGATTCATCAGATATTGTTCTTTCACAGGTGCTTGTAAGCTATTTGTGGCTGACATGAGGTGTCTACCAACGACGAAGTGGAATGGAAATTTTTATTTCTTTTGCGTGCAGTATCACTTTAAAGCGTCTATTTTTCTCATGTTTTTAATACTTTCGCATACCAAACAAATGCTGCCTACCGCAAATGTTGCCGATTTTTCGGGTTCGCCCCTCGATGAACTTTAATGTTAAATTCACTCCTGCTACCTTCATACTGATCTCATGACTTTAAGTTCCAAGACCGGTTCGTTTCATGCACTGGCCTAACCAGAGGTTTGAGACAGGGCGGCGAAACGTGGTTGAGGAGAGCTCACTGGCCACCGTAGGGGAGCCACTAGTCAAACTCAGAAAAACGTTAAGAAATGATAGTGAACCCGGATGTTGTGGATGTCTATACTAGCTAAAAAAAACGAAAGAATCCCCAAAATCGCAAAAAAGCTATAGCCTACAGAAAACCAAAGAATACCAAATATCAAAATGTCAGTTAAAGGGGCACAGTTTTTTCATTTGTCATGCCAGGGGCTCACCTCCCTGCCCCCGTCCGTTACGCCACTGGCTACATGCAACAATCTTTTAGTTCTTTCCTGTAATATTTATGTGGCAAAGAGTAATCAAAAGTAAAGTATTGGAAATATTTCATTTCCAAGCCTTGAATGAACTCCTTCAGTTGAAAAATACCATTCAACACAAAGTTTTTCAAAAAAGCTAATCGTTGAAGTCTTTCATACACGTCATAGGAAATGTCAACATCTGCAAAAATTTTTCACACAAGACCAACCTTACCGTGATCAAGATTGACTGTATTTTTAATAGACAATTTAAAACAAATTGTGCAGACGTTAGGGCAATGATCAATTACTATTAAAACTGGGTGCGTTATAACAGTCCAGAGGTTGTCATGATGAATGCAAACAGCAAGTTTATGAACAATGAGAAGATTTTGTGAATCTCCATACAGTCTTTGAGCTTGCCACTTCGGTTCTGGTTTTCGCGTTTCGTTAACTTTTAGAAAGCAGAAAGTAATACTTTTGCATTTAAAAAATCCTTGTATAGTGGATTTACATTTTCGCATTATGACTTGCCGTTACCTGCTCGCTATTGTATTCCGTACGTGAGGTCTGGTTTGTAGCAACTTGTCATTCGCGTCAAGGGAATTCGTGTGTGCGCGCTCCACTGCGTTCGTGCAGTAACCTCGATTCGCATTGCATTCTAAGTTTTGTCAATCGGCGTGGACACCACATTTTCAGAGAGTCCCGTTTTTTATCGCTAGTGCACGGACCACGTTGGCTGTTTCTGTTGTCGCGCCATCGTAAAGCTATTTCTGCTGCTGCTAATCAGAATCCCTTTTGTAAATAAAGAATTGTGCACCAGGAAATCTGCGAAACGAACTATCAAGAGGTGAGAGCCAACCGCCTTGCTTCGGCTTGGCAACTTAAAATGTCAGGCAGTTTTAGTCGGGAGTTAGATCAGTACTCATACAACGACTAGGCTGCGCCATCGTAAAGCTATTTATGCTGCTGCTAATCAGAAGCCCTTTTGTAAATAAAGATTGTGCACCAGGAAATCTGTGAAAGGGACTATCAAGGGGTGAGCTACCACATAAAAAGCAAGGGGTTCTGATTAGCAGCAGCAGAAATAAAACATGATTTCCAACAGACAAAGCAGTTCGGATTGTTGGGTGCAAAATTTCAATTAAAAATATAACCTCAATACAATGTGGTTCCACCTGGGGAAATGCTTTGACCCACTCGAATGTTTGGGCGAAAAACACTCCCTTCTTCCCTAGCTACTCAACTTCCTACGTCAATCTAACAGCTTCGGGCATTTTCGCGAGTTCGGTTTTAAAGTATATAAGTGTTGCCACATAGGATTGATGAGTTTAGATATTGGAGAAAGATGTGCGTGGTAGTTTGGCATAGAATTCACTATATAGTAGGCGGCGGGGAAGTCTGTTTGCAGGCATCCTTATCATATGGCCAAGCCACCTCAGTCGTTCTCTGATGAGTATCGCCTCGAGGCATGTTTTGCCTGCCCTGCGGCAAATCTCCACATGAGGTATTTTGTCCCACCAGAGCACGTGCAGGAGAGTTTGAAGACATTGAATGTGAAAAGCCTCGCGGGCTCTGATGTGACGACGGTACGGTGTCCATCCCTCACATGCATAGAGCAGTGTCTAGACGCAGATGGCATTGTAAATGGCCATCTTGGTGCTTGTGAAAAGGCCACGGTTCGTAAAAACGCGCTTGGACAGCCTCCGGAAGAAAGGGGATGCTAGGTTAACACAATGTTGAATCTCCGCAGTGAGATTACATGTGGGGTAATGATACTTCCGAGGTGCGTGAACTGTTCAGCGAGGCCAAGTTGATTCTCCCTGATAAAAACGTTGAGGACGGCAACGAACATGATGGGAGGTGAGGGACTTCCGTCTTTTTGGAGTTTAACAACCAGTCCTGCGCAAGAGTATGCCAAAGACATTGCATCCAGCTGGAGCTGCAGGCCATCTGGCGCGTGGCTGGGCAGGGCAGCATCGTCTGCTTATTGTAAATCGAAGATGTCGTTTGTTACTTTATTCACTGTTTGCAAACGGCGGATATTCAAACAAGCTTCCATCGAACTTGTACTTGATGTGAACGCCATCTGCAGCAGAGATGTTGTGACGAAAGACGAGATTCACTGCCACAAAGAAGAGGTTGAAAATAGCACGTGCTAGGACGCAGCTCCTGTGTTCACACAAAAATTCTTCGACATTTCCCCTCCCTGCCCGACGCGGGCACTCATATCAGTATGGAATTCCCGTAAGGTGCTATGAAAATGTGGAGGGCATCCAAATTTGCCCAGGCCTCACCACAGCAGATCACGATTGACGGTGTCGAAAGCGTTTGTAAGGATGATGAAGGCAATAAAAGGTCACGATGTTGTTGTCTACATTTCTCCTGGAGAATCCTTACAACGACAATCATATCAGTAGTGCTTCGCCAGCAACGAAAGCTACACTGAGATTCCGGAACCACTGTGTCAATGACGTATGTCGGCAGGCGGATCAGCATTACACCGTCAAGCAATTTACCTGCGACAGAGAGAAGGGAAAAGGCACGACTGCTGCCACAGATAGCTTTGTCACCTTTCTTATTGTAGATCATTATAATGTAAGCATCTGTTACGTACAAGTTGCAGGAATGTACGTATTTTAGGACAAATCCGCGAGAGCACTAGTTAATTTGGTAGGAATATGTCCAAGGCACGCCCAAGTTAACAATTAAGAAACTTAGACCCGCCGGTTATCGCTCGACTGTACGCTCAGTTGTACTGTCAGACAAACTTGTATTCACTCGTGGTTTTATTATGGTAACTTTAAGCACTGCACTGTTGATCTCAAGTACATCGGAAAGGTAATAAAAATAACAAGGGTTTATACTAGTAACGTATGCTAAAGCACGTAACAAGAGTTACTGTAATCATCAGGAGTTAACAACCGGGGTTAAATACGAGTTCAGCCATGTTTCATGGAGGAAGAGAGTAAGCTTCCCTATGAGGCTGACTTGAAACGGTCTGCCTGAAAATTGGTTATAACCGCGGTTTATCCAGGGTCTAACTGTTCTGGGATATTTGTTGGCTACAAGCGTATCCTGGTTCACGAATTTGCCAGACCCCACTCGTTCGCCAACTGTTTCTTTTTAGTCTTGATCTAACCTATCAGACTACCTGTAGGTTAGATGCTACTCCAAGGACACCGTGAGCAAGACTGATTCAAGTGAGATTTTCTGGGCCCGAGGAAAACACAACGGGTCGCGCCGTGGTCAGGTGACTGCGTATCACGCGGTGCGCGAGGCATTAGCAATTCTAGTGGTCACGCGTTCGACGTGTGATCACGTCAAGTCCGAAATCAAGGTTACGCTTCAGCGAGTATCGTTTTTATCCATTTCGATCGGGAATATTGTTGATAATTTTCGTATGGGATATTATTGCAAATGATTTCTATATTATTGAGGGTTACTCTCTTCCTGCGTGTGACTTACAATACACATGGAGTGTATGCACAATAGAGTGTACAATAGTTCAAATAAATACACAATACAAGGTCGTTATAAAACAAGTATCGCTGGTTGCCACATTTTTCCAACTTCGCTCTCCCGGAACTCAATCCATTCGGTGATGCGACTTTTAACCGTGACTTTCGAATGCTTCTTTAGTCTTTGCTGTTCCATGATATTATCGACAATCTACCAAGTTGTTTTCTGAACTTGCGTTTGAGGTCTTACTTTGTTTGTATTTCAGAGTCACAAGACGTTTCATGTTGAGGATGCAACGCAAACTCAACAGAACCACATAAATTAAGTTGAACTCCAGAGCGTGGTTTCGTGATTACAGAAAAGGTTTTGGCAGCACAGGTGGAACTCAATTCCCGCCAAGATTTTCTTTCACTTTCTTGATGAAATTCTGCAGTTTCGAAAAAGAATTACTATCAATAAGGGCCTCCGTTTTCGTTCTTCCCAAGAATAAAAGTCTAACCTGCGATCTTTGTGTCATATGAATCTGCTATAGTGTACAAACACATAAATACCAAGGTCAGTGCGGTATGTTTTGCGGAAAATATTGATATATTAGCTTAAATATGACGGCTATCATTGCGACAATATGACTGTTTTTCGCTGGAGGAGCAAATAGGTACGTTCAGTTATTGGTCCCGTACTCCCCTCCATCAAAAGTCTAGACCGTGATCTCTGTTTTATATGAAATTGCTATAGTGTACAAACACATATATACCAAGATCAATGCGGTATATTTTTCGGAAAATATTGAAATATTAGATTAAATATAACGGTTATTATTGCGACAATATGAATGTTTTTCGCTGGAGGAGCAAATAGGTAGATTCAGTTATTGGTCTCGTGCTTCCCTCCATCAAAAGTCTAGCCCGCGATCGCTGTTTCGTATGAATCTGCTATAGTGTACAAACACGTAGATACCAAGACCAATGCTGTATGTTTTGCGGAAAACATTGAAATATTAGGTTAAATATGACGGTTATTAGTGTGACAATATGACTGTTTTTCGCTGGAGGAGCAAATAGGTAGGTTCAGTTATTGGTCTATTTCTCCCCTCAATCAAAAGTCTAGCCCGCGATCTCTGTGTCATATGAATCTGCTACAGTGTACAAATACATAGATACCAAGATCAGTGCTGTATGTCTTTCGGAAAATATTGAGATATTAAGTTAAATATGACGGTTATTATTGTGACAATATGAATGGTTTTGTTGCAGAAGCAAATAGGTGGGTTCAGTTATTGGTCTCGTTCTCCCCTCCATCAAAAGTCTAGCCCGCGATGTTTGTTTCATATGAATCTGCTATAGTGTACGAACACATAGATACCAATATTGCTGTGCGTTTTGCGGAAAGTTGTTTTTTATGAGTTTGAAATGTTCTGTTTTTCGCACATCGTCATGTGAATGAACGTGTTCTAACGGGATTTACACCACTTCATATTCCATTGCATTAAAATTTCAAAGCATGATAGTGGTGTTGAGGGTGTTTGCCAATGCAATGTTGTGATACAGCCCTCAAAATCTTTTTTTATTTGGCGATTCAGCCGTGAAATGTTTTATTACGAACCTCGCATCCATTGGAAAAGTCGGGCTGGAAAAAGTCGGGCTAGTTTTACCTTGGTGACCACCTCCACTTATTGCAAATCCGGGTTGACGAGAATGTAGTCTAGGGTGCGTTTACTGTGGTTATATTGCATAATGCAAATGCATTGTCAGCAGAATAATGGCCCTCCGTAAATGACGTCACACTCTTTTGGGAAAAAATCTACCCCCTCTCCCCCTTGTCACATTTCGTCACAAGTATTTAACCCCCTTCAAATATAACGACACAATCTGCAACCCCCACCTCCTTTACAGTTGCAATTACAAATTTCTATCTATTTTGTGTCTGCCCAGACAAAATTTCATCTGTTTTATAGATTTGATTTGTGCACGTTGTGGCAAGACCAACATTCTATTCGTAAAACGTCGAAAATACTGCGCACATTGCTAAGCAAAGATTAAGCAGCAAAGGGTTTTCTACATTGTTGAAGACCGAAACGAATTAATTACGTTGTGCGAATGCTGGCAATGACTGATTGCGGTTATAGTCCTGTGCATGGAGTTACCGTAGTGGTCGCTCTGCAATATTGCAGAAAAAACAAATCATAGAAACTTTTGCAGTATAGTCTATCTGCAAGAACGATTTCACAATACCGCACAGAAAACAAGTATGGCGTGCATATGCAACACAGGACCGTAAATAACTCCTTTTCAGAAACGTTTAATGATGGTTTCTGCATAGGCTACGATAAAATGAATTTTTCTAAAAACTGTTTCCTTCGAGATCGGCGCGTGACTTACGGGAGGCTTCACCTTTTTGTTGTGATTCGTGCATAGTAAACACCGAACCGTAGACCACAAAAATGAAACAATCACAGTGGACTTTTGAGGTCCACAACAGCTTGTGTTTTTCACAGAGGTTACGGCGTTTCAACAAACTGTTGTAACTACCGAATGGTTATAAGTCAGCGACACTCAACGAAAACACTCACTGGTCTGCAAAATAAAACAAAACATCCTACTACAGAAAACAAACAAATCACTGAAATTGTTGGATCACATGAAATAGTTTTGTTATGGTCTGTTATGAACATGGTCTGTTATGAAAGTGGTCTGTTTTGAACGGGTCTGTTTTGAATGGGAACCATTTTTAAGCATTTTGTTATGTTTTTATGAGTCACGACTTCCAAGCTGCTTACTGTAATTGGATTCAGCGCAAAAGCCCCCTCATACTGAAGGTGGTGGTGGCAATTGCATATGCTGCAACAATTTTGACTTCAAAAATAAAAATGTAAATTTTCGGAAATGATTCTGATGTTTTCAGGATGAGTGGAAAGCTTAATTAATAATGCACCTCCAGATAGAGATGGAAGGAAAGATGAAGCCCGCTTTTAACTTCAGG
>Ga0210059_1005686_pt1 | contig 20046 bp, 8 predicted proteins | sample Ectturendosymbi2_FD_188042 | JGI IMG/M metagenome (GOLD analysis project Ga0210059, IMG submission 188042) | Ecteinascidia turbinata endosymbiont from Florida, USA - Sample 2 (SPAdes) (version 2) | ecosystem: Host-associated > Tunicates > Ascidians > Unclassified | place: Key West, Florida... | reverse complement strand
TGTTCCTCAGTTGTGTAAGCAATGCCTTCTTTTCATCCTTTGTGTTTTCACAATGGAATTTGTTCACTTGCAGAATTATTTAGGCTAGTCTATCAATGAAGTTCCTTAAAAATTGTCCAGATACATCACAAGAGCAGTGTGTTTTGTTTGAAATCACTTCAAAAACTTATACCTACTTAACAAAACTTCTTTTTGCTACTTTAATTTGGAACTACAGTAAACCTTGGTTAATCCAGATATTCGCCAATACCAGATAAAACTGCTGGTACGAATGATTTCTAACGTTTTTCTAAATTACGAAAATCTTCGGTTTATCTGGATTTTATAATCCGGATCTTTGCCAGTACCAGATAAAATCTGCTCTTTTCACATCTCGTAATCCAGATTTTTGTCTCTAGGAACGATTTGGCAGGTTTCAGATGTAACACAAGCATGCTCAAAATCACCAATGAGCGTATAGAATTATGATAACAACGGCCGAAACTGCGTGCATCATTCAACTAATCGTAGAGACGATTATTGCGTCACACATAGGCATGGCTCATGTTGAACATAACGCTCAAGGCACGCTGCCGAACCACGGTTTCAGTCTATTGATCAGTGTTGACTGATGAGTGTGCTTGCATCGAACATTATCTCTGAGTGTATTACACATGGCAAGATGTCTGGAGGGCATTACAGTCTAAATAGAGCGACTGCTCATGGACCTGTTGCGGAAACATTTGCGTCAGTCCTAAACTCTAATAAGAGTGACTGCTTATGGACCAGTCGCGGAAACATTTGCATCAGTCCAAAACCCAAGATTTCTTTGCACCCAAGTAATCTAAACTTATGAGCTAGAGATTGTTCATAACTTCCTAGATATGTCGGTAAGTACTCTGATTGTAAAAGCGCCAATAATTACATTCTGCTGCTGCGAAAGTCTGCTGTTGGGTTGTAAATGTGTTCAATTTAGGTAATTTTCACCGATATCTCAGTACTTAGATGACGTCAGGTTAGAAACAAACATCTTCGGTTAATCCGGATCTTCGCCTAAACCAGATAAAATCGTCGGTCAAATCGTATCCGGATTAACCGAGGTTTACTGTAATTGTCTTGACTAAGCGGTAAAATAACAGTTCATCATGTTTATAACTTGCTTTGAGATCTTGTATCGGAAAAATCGTGTTTAATTTAAAGTAATTTTTGGTGCTAATATTTTATGTGAAACACTCAATAAGCCACTAATTTTTTGAGTGATCTAAATAGAACTTTTCAAGACCTTTGAAATGTGGATTGGTTTGGTAAAACAAAAGTTATAAGTAATCAAAAATGGTGTTACACATGAGTGAACACAGGAGGTCCTGTAGTTTACCCATTGGTTACACATAGAAACCCATGTCCAATGAACTTGTACTTCCTAAATTGGGTGAAATATGTCTGATGCTACAACATATCCAAACCACAAGGTCTAAAAGTTAGTATTAGTCAATTTATAGATCTATAAAGTCAGACCAACAAATTTTTCATGAATTTTCTGCTTCAGTGAACACAAAAAGTGGTCATCTTTAAACACTCATAACTTCGGTTCTACTTGGCCGATTTTGAAAAAATTGGTATATTTTGAATCAGAAAAAGAAGTTCTACAAGCATACCAAATTTCATAAAAATCTGAGAGGGTGGGTTGCATGGCCTGGATCAGTTGATGTGAAATGACCCGATATGAACTTGTTCAAATTTTTACTGCCATAAATGTAGTGGTTGTAGCCTATGAAGGTGAAGCCAACACTGGAATCTGATCAAAATGTGTGAGCCAGTACTGCATATTTCATTCATTCTAGCAAAAAATTGTTTGATTTACTGCAGATAAAAGGCTTGTTTATCTGTACTTTTGGACAGTGAAAGTCCAAGAACAATACATTCTTACAAAGCTTGACTTGGCCCTATGGAGCTCCATTGTTCAAACAGTTATGTCAGAAACTGGTTTTGTTGAAGAGAATTATAATGTAAACACCAATGCATATGTGTATACTTGCATGGTCTGCTGTATATTCCAGTAGCTGTTAATGCAGTGTTACATCAATTGATCTCAGTTTCTTTTTGAGTCATAACTAAATGTTTAAATGTTTTTGGGGAAGCTGTCCTTACTTCCTTGAGCCATTAATGTTTTCCTTTGCCCTACAATTGCTTGATTTTCACTTCACTGTAGAGATTCAGAAACAAATCTTGGTAATTTTAGTGCCTTTTAACAGGATGAATGTGTGAAGTTTTTTGTGCAAAGCATAAATTACTACTCCACCATATTGATATAGTAGTAGTTCAAAGTATTTAGCGATTTTTTAGACTGCAGTAATTTGTAGATGCATGGGTTGGTTCCCTGCTTTTTGTACAAGATGAAAGAATGAAGGTAAAGATGCTGAAGCAGGATTGGTAGATATGCCATAAACGCAATGGGCAGGCACACTCATAAACGGCCAAGGAGTCGTCCTAAAGGCTAAATGTGGTTTCTGTTTATTTTGATAAATAAATATTTTCCTAAGAATAATTCCATGAAGCCATTGCCAACACCTGGTCTAAATATACTAGAGACCAACCAGTCGACTCACCTCAACTTGTCCAACAACCCACTATCAATTTACTGTACGGGTCAGCGAATCAAAGTGAGCTTCAGCTAGTTAGTGGATTCAGGAAATAAACTGCAGATTAGAAATTCGATCGATTGCTTACATACATATTTATTCGCTTATAAGACAAGTCCCATCTTCATCTGGGAGATTGTCGATATTCTGTTTAGACTCAGTTATAAGACGAAGGAAGGAAATAAGGTAACGAGAGAAACACAGTTCAGTATCAAAGTACATTTATACTAGCTTTTAAACCGGCGTGTTTTTATTGATTCTTCTTCATTAGCACTGTGGATGCATTGTGCTTACCAGTATGACGTTATAGGGAAAAACGAAGTCCTGCGCGCTCTTCAACGAACGAGGCGCTGACTCACAATAGGCTAAAAGATTTATCTAATTCATAGCATGACAGTTAATTTAATTACCACATACCGGTATGTGTCTCTGTTGTTTATTTTTGCCAGAAACTGTGAAATATCTGTACAGTTCTGAATGAACTATTTTCTATCTCTGTAGGCCCCGCTTATAAGATGGGCCCCCCAATTTGAACCCAAAATCTCGAGGAAAAATCCCCGTCTTATAAGCAAATAAATATGGTATATGCATCATTAACTATCTCCATTATCAGGGTTTGAAATGTTAAACTGGTAATTTCAACTGTCAGTAAAGGAAGCATGCTTGTGAGAGTGCACATGGAGACATTTTAAGTGTTTAAATGGAGTGTGGTACCACATTCAAATTGGTCCAAAATTCGGCCAAATTTCCAAAAATACTCACAAAAGGCCAAGCAAAATATGTGCGACCAAAGCACACTTCTGAAAATGGCCAAATTTTCACAATTTGGTTATAAAAAGGTCAAGTCCCCAACCCTGTGCTGAAGTATTTTCTGCGCATTTAAGCTAAACAGCAGCGGGGTATAATATTTTGCTCCATTTTGTGTGGAATTGTGTAGCAGATTATGGTGCACATATGGGAAGGATGATGTATTGCCAAAGACGGTGTATGAGATGGTGTAAAATTCGGCATTAGATGTAAGTGTTACTGTAAATACAGTACAAACCCTACTTTTTGAAACCAATGACCTTATTTTGATCTTTCATCCACCTGAGCGCAGGGGTCCCAAATTGCTGAGACCACCACTGCTAAGGCTTGATAAGCAGCTGTAGCTATAGGGCTACAGAGCCGGTTCTTTAGCATTGTGGTAATGTTTTTGGCTTGTAGCCAGGGCCAGATTTAGGGGAGTGCAAATTGGGCACATGCCCAGGCCCCCAAAAACTGAGGGTCTCCACAGTCATGAGCCATGAAGCCCCCTGGTTAAGACAGATATATTGACATTGACAGGCTGAGAAAGAAATTTGCAAGGGAGAAGTCTTGTAAAGTGCCTGGCCTGTACATACTGGTATTATGCATTTTTGTATCAATAGTCAAAGGTCGTTTTGTTTACTTAGTCATGTACAGTGTAATAATTTTCTTACTAAAATTGAACAAACAATATGTTTTTTCAACTTTTTCTAGAATCTTGCATTCATCAAACTGTACAATTATTTAAGTAAGTTTAATGTATGACTACTTATGATTACATATTTACAGCTGACTGATAATAGTATTTCCTTGGCCTTGAACGAACAATATTTCCTTGAGGTGCTGAGGGCCCCCAAACAAAGGCTAGGCCCTGGGGCCTCCACATGTCTAAATCTGGCCCTGGAGCAGACAACCAGTTACCTGTACAGTTTTGAAGGTAGCCCATAAATGGATAGCTCAATACCGTTTGTAAAACCTAAAATATTGCCTACTAGCTAACATTCAGATTTGCATGTGTGGTGTTTTCTTGCGAATGGTGATAAATGATGGAATTTGTACGTGCAGGTTATCAGAACATTCAATGCCCTTGGAGTTAGAGACAAGAGAGTTGTTCGGGCTCTTCGAGAAAGGGAAAAAGGAGGTGGTCCGCTAGGAAGGTATAGTCAAAATGGTAGCGGTATAATTTTGCACATAATTTTCTGTGTTGCTGATACAGTGAGTCAGTCTTATGTTTCTAAGTCTCTGTGGTACGTTTTTCTCAAAAACTATTTGTGTAGATCTGAAACCAGTTCATTTTGTGTTCCTTGTGTTTTGCAAGAGCATGTGATGTTTTATTTCTTTCAAGTGTTGCCAACAGTTTTTAAGTGCTGTCTTGTTCTGAATTGCATGGTCTGAAACTGTTTTTTCATCGGTCATAGACCGAATAACAAATAAACTTTTCAAAAGTGTTTCTGTATATCCTGCCATTTCTGTGTCTTATATTGGAAGCCCACATTTACTGGGATTTTAGCACTAGCATGTTGAAAAGCAAATCACACTGATTACTACGTTATAGCCAAAACTTAAAAAACAAACTCGGAATTTGTCATAATTGGCGATTGTCGCAGCTAGATAATTTGCGTTATTTTTACCATACATACAGATGTGATATAAAACACTTTGCTAGCGCTTCCGCAAAGAAGAAAGAAACCTATACTTCCAGAAAAAAATCATTTCTGCACTGCAAAATTGTTTTCATGGTAAAGAGCATTGTGTAGACTGTTAATTTTGCGTATTATTCTTATTTTGGAACATGTTTGTGAACTTGAGGAATATTTTTCAGGGGTACATAGGTCAGGAAACCAACGATAGCTATATTTTTGCTGAACACATCTTCTATGCTGATTCAACTGTGTGCAATCATTTGAGTAGTCTATTCAGTGTGTGTTTAATGCATCGAAAAATTCCACAGGAATGCATGCAAACTGTAATTGTACCTATTTGTAAAAACAAGAATGGAGACAAGTGATGCTGGGAACTACAGGCCTGTTTCCCTTCCCTTGCAACTATCATCTCCAAGTTCTTTGAGCACTACATTTTGTCCTGAATCTCACCACTTTTGGCCACAACAGACAACCAGTTTGGCTTCAAGCCGAAACATAGCATTGGCATGTGTACTTTTTGCTTAAACAGACTGTTTCTTATTATGTAAACAAAGATACCCCAGTGTTTTCAGCTTTCTTAGATGCATCTAAAGCATTTGATAAAACTAACCACAACCTTGGTACATGAAAAGCGGAAGTGCTGAATAGCCTTATGATGAAAATCACGGCCAAAGCAAATGATACAAATGACGTATTGCAAACGTTTTGTTAACTCCATTGCAAATTTGCAATGCACGGGATGATGATCACAGGAGTTATGGAAACGTTTGCAATATGTGATTTGTATCATTTGCTTTGGCTGTGATTTTCATTATAACCACAACTTGCTGTTTGCTAAATTAAGCATAATGTACCTATGTGCATAGTAAGATTGTTGTTGAGTTGGTACAGGCAACAGACCATGCAAGTAAGATGGGATACCTACTACTCTTCCCCCTTTACTGTAGCCAGTGGGGTAAGGCAAGGGGGAGCTCTGAGCCCATATTTATTTGCTGTTTACCTTGATGAACTATCAAACCAGCTGGTTTCAGCCTGGGTGGGATGCACTGCGGGAGATACAGTTGTGAATCATCTACTGCAGTATTTCCCAATCTTTTTTGGCTAGCGCTCCCTTTTCTGACAAACAAATTTCTATCGCCCCCTACCATGCCTAGCACACACATCAACACAATTTTTTCGTGCATTTCACCATAAAACTGAATTTCGTAAAACGCTAAGTTTTTGTTACAAATTACATGCATACATGTTCGTTGATCATACTGTTTTTATGACATTTGGTCACCCAAAGTTAGTAAGACAACAGAAATGTAATTATTAACTGGGTCTCCTATCGCCCCCCAACCGCCCATTTCTGCTTCACCGCCCCCAAGGGGGCAGTACTGCCCACTTTGGGAACCACTGATCTACTGTTTCCTGATGATATATGTGTGTTCAGCCCTAGTATTAGTGGGCTGCAATGTCTTCTGACTATTTGTGGTGACTATGCTGCCGAACACGAAATTACTTTTAATTGCAACAAAACAATTGGTGTTCTTTTTTTGCCCAAAAAAGTGCAAACAACCTGCCCCATCAAATGTTTTACTCAATAGTGTACGTGTGCAATTTTTTGACCAAGTGAAATACCTTAGTGTGTGGCTAAATCTATCACTCAAGGATGATGATGATGATGATAATGATATTTAGAGACAAGTGAAATCATTATACTGTGCAACAAACAAACTCAGAGGCACTTTTGATCAGTGCTCTTTTGCAGTAAAAAACACTCTATTTCGTGCCTATTGAATGCCAATGTATGTTTGTCAACTGTGGAGCAAATACACACAGACCAGTATGAAGCGCTTGTGCTGCGTATAACAATGCCTACCGAATTACGCATCACATACCCAGAAATGTAAGTGTTCGCCCACACCAGGCCAACCATTGTGTCAGGACCTTTGATGCCCTGCTGAGAAACAATTTGTATCGATTTTTATACGATGCGCATCTTCATCCAACTTTTTTATTCGATCGCTTCGAATGTCTGATGCTTTTTGCAATCTTCATTTTTCCTCTCAAAGCTCCTGTATGATGGAGACCAACTGCAGTAGTTGTTGGTGCATTATTTCGGTGTTCGCGTCTCATCAGTATTGCTTTTGTGTAGTAAAAAGAAAAAATGTGTGTGCAATGTATACAAACCAAGCATACAAAAAGTAAGAAGTGCTGTTAAAATGCTTTGCTCCTCTCAGTGTTGGTTGGTCATGTGCAAACACCGATTCTGTAATGCATTACTGTATGACTAACCAGTTTTTGTGCTCTTGTGAATGACAACACAGTTGTGGTGATGATAAAGTGTTTTGCTCCTCACCATGATCATGTGCAAATTGCGCTACTGTGTCGCCAACCATGTTTTTGTGCTCTTGTGTCTATGATCGCGTCTGTATGGACCACGAGTCTGAAATAAACTAATAATATTATTATTTTTGAAAGCAACAAACTCTGTTTTGTCTGTTTCAGAGAAGCGTCGAAAGTGCTTTCCGCACTAGATGTGCGTTTATCTACCGCCGTCACCACTTCGCCACTCAGTTATCGGGCCAAACAACGTACTGTAGATACCGGAAGAATTACGACGTCCTCTTCTTGGATATCATTTCCCGGTGGAAGAGGCACGAAGACATCAGATTCATTCAATAAGATAGAAGTCAGGTCTGGCACCGGGTCGAGAAGCTTGAGACATTCTAGCGGTTCTGCCTTGCTATCCAGTCGCAACACTGCGCATTCTCAATTTAAGATTATATCCACATCCGTTCAAAAACTCCGCCAATCAGCCAGCAGCATAAGAGCCGACAGCGTGGGTACTCATGTAACAAGTGCGAGCGGCTTTTTATAACACCTTTTTCGTGATCGACCAGTGCGATTAAAATATAAGAAGGCATTGCACCATTACTGCAGACCGATTACATCAACCAAACATACTTAAAAAAGAGACTGAGTTAAAAACTTGTAAAATGAGGAGCAAGTAATATTAGTGTTGTAACAGCCTGCCTTTTCAGTTGGGCTGCCCATCCTCGGTGAAAAATGTCACTGTTCATCGCGACTATTGAAACCCCAAGCACGCAAGTTCAAGGTGCACTAAAACCGAGGGGTCTAAATTGCCTTACAGTAAAAACAATGGCCAAACCGGTAAGCTTAATATGCAGATCACCACAGATATACTGTAACATCGGCATCCACGATGATCGCGTTGATCAGAACAGGCCGTAGATATTCAGCTTGGATACAGCGACTTGTGAATTATGACCCCCGTGAGACTTGAAAGAGAAATAATGTAATTACGTTTCAAAACGCTAGTGATATCTGTAGCTAAATCTTGTCAAGAACTCCCGTACTTCCTTGTGTCTGGGTAAGAATGAGGTAAGTATCATTAAACGTAGTATCATATTGTGGCACAAACACTGTAGTAGTAGCGTATTTGATCTGGATGTCTTCATTAAAATTTGATGGACATGCATCGCGGGTTTTTAATTGGCATTCTAAACATTTTTAAAACAAATTCAGTTGGAAGTACTGCTGTTCACATATAACATGGAAAGCTATACCTTGCTTAGTTAGTACCATCCTTCACCCAGAACAGATCCTTTTTTATTACAGTTTGTTTTCAGAGCCAAAGTTTTAGTCTCTCATTTCAGAAAAGGCAAATCATTTTCTTATTGTTCATGCACTCGAAGAGCAAAACCATACAATTTTCATACATTTGTGTTCTTGTTTTTATTTGCGTTGGATATTGTTATTAGAAGTGTTTTGTTAGTTGCGTATGCAACTAATACTGACCCACATCAATGCGAGAGCTTTATGCATTAGTTGTGTATATAATTTGACGCCTTGTTATCAGCTTTTTTAAAACTGTCCATCTGTTTTATGTTGATTGTTGTGCTTAAACATTTTTTTGTAATTTGGATCGTTTCTATCAAAAACGAAAAAAAAACGGTCAAGAAAATCTTTTTACAGTGCAAATGCCCTATAACGCCACTTCATGGGACGGAAGAAAAAGCGTCGTTATAGGCAAACTGTGGTTATAGCCGAACTGCAATATATCGCTCCTAAAATGGCTCTTCAGTTTAATGCCTAAGCCTGGCAAGGGTTGAAAGTGTTGTTTGCTTAGGATTGCCGCTGACTGTATCGTGTTTTTGCGTGGCCTATTGGCCTATACTTTGGTAAGGAAAAGTAAGAAAATATTTGTACTGTATTTACTCTTCAAAACTGGTTATTGGGATATTGAAATATCTTGCAAGTTTCGCCACTTTGGTACCATTTTCCCGTGAACGAAACAACGATGTGGTACTTTTTCCAAAATGGGATACTGCTTCTACAGTTTAGGGCAGTTGTCTCCAATGGGAACGATTTTGTGATTTACCAGATTTGGGGGAATTTCAGTTTCCAGGGGGCGGTTTCTCCAGGTTAGAATATACTAAAATTCTGCTCGGTCTGAAGTGTGCAGACTATATTCAAGCAAATGCTTGTGTCTTGTTACTGTGTGCAGAAATTGCAAGGAAAGACCACAAGAGTAAAATGCAAGTGTTCAGAAAAGGTTGACAGTAGTCAAAGCGCTCAGAGAATCGAGCGTTGCAGCGAATGTACGTGTAAATATTTTCGTTCGCAGCACTATGAAAATAGCGGTCAATACATTTTCCTTGTCGTATACCACAACGCGCCAGACTGCCTGACAGCTGGTGCTTGCAAGTCAGCCCAAGTAGTGCTAAGTTGTGTTATGATATTGGTGTTCAGCGCTGTGTTACTTGGGACGAGCCTCACAATTGTTTTGTAATAATGGCGCCTAATAAACTGTGTGAACAAGGATTGCGTTGTGTGCCTGGTTTTGTAGTAAATCAAATTGAAGTGTTGTAATTACAAGAATAAATACGTATAGATTGCGCCGCTGGTTTCAAAGACAAAAATATTTGTGTACGAAATGGCAAGTCACGTTTCATAAAAGCGTAACGCTGGTCAACACCAAGGTCTCGTAATGCGAGCCGGCAAACTTTTTAGACAGTTGCGCACGCATGTTTTGCCCATGCGCCTGAAGTGTGAACTTGACGCTCACAAAGTAGAAAATCTCGAGCAAAATTGATAACACCTAAAACTTGCACGAACGGAATATTGCACAGTTGTAAAAATAACAATATCGTGTTCCATTAGCAGCTACAAACAAAAAATGGTTAGGCCTACTACTGACGCTGGACAGAGTTTTCCCGATCCAAGGAAACCCGCTTCCATCCAACATTTTTCATGGGCATGATTACAATACATTTCAAAAATTTTTCTGGTGGACATATCATTACTGCATTGCCCCTGCCCGCTCCGGGCGAGAACCAGGGACGTCGTTATATACCTTTTGCGCGTCTGCAGAAGCCATGTCATACCAAACCTGATGAGCAACTACACACTGAATCACCCTTAGGTAGGTTTCATTTGTAAACACAAGCCATTCACGAAAAGTATTTTGCGACTGCAGAAGATCATGATCAGGAGTGTATGTGCCCCAATGTTCAATGGGTCAACTGGAGCATAGAACTAAACCCAGGGCAAACGGAACAATATGCACAGTCGCCAAGGTTTTGATCCCGAACGATTTCACTTGATAATGAAGGCAGTGGCGTACACAGAAAATTTTCATGTGGGGCTTTCATTCAGTGGCGTATGGTGGTCATTTGTGTTTGGTGTGCGCTATTTGTGACGTCATATTCATGTTTCCAAACCAACATTTTCGCGAAATTCGTTGACGCAACATGTGTATTCTTCTACACGCACTCCTTTTAATTTGTGTCATTGCACTGAATATAAACTACCAGCGATCCAAGTTACAATATCGGAGGAAAATAAACTCAACGCTACGACACAGAAGTTTATAATTGCGAAAATATCAGCTGCGCGTTAAAACGGGAGTAAAACACATTCGTCACCACGTCAGAGAAATTTACAACTGCAAAATCAGGCTACGCTAATGTCTTTTCGAATACGAGCAGTGGAGCAAAAAAAGTGTGCGGCTGGTCTGTCTAACGCATACCCCGGTATGCAAGATCGAATCTTGCCGAACCACACAAGAATTGAGAATGCGCACGAAGTATGGAAGAAAAATTCCGATTTTTTGTTATGTATAGAAATCTCGCAAATTTTTAGTTCTCCTTTTTCCCTGCTGAGACGTTATCAAATGCCTGAATGCTTCTATAACAACTGCTGTTTTTGAGCTCGTGCAAGAGTTTTATCATGCTACAGAAACTGGTAATGTAGCCAATGCGGTCAGCACTTGCGCTGATCAGCCATAGCAGACAAAATAGACAATTATTTCGGATAAAGTGAACTATCACGAAATGCAATCTTAAACATGCGTAGTGGACGAAAGGTCCGCAGAAAGTGGTGAGATGGTTTGTGGATGTGAAAGTGGTAAGTGGTGAGATAGGCTATAACCGCAAAAAGTGGTGAGATAGACTTCCCACCAAAACCTATTTATTACTTTTTAGCCCATTTACAATGTTCCTTGAAATTGCATGCTAATTTATTCCGTGGTATTTGCATTAAATCGACAAACTAACAAACAAAAAGTATGCGAAAACATTTAATATCCTTTGCTCAGGTAATAAACTGTGTGATTATATCAAGCTCAAGAGGGGGTTTTTAACCCCAACCACCACCTTGCGTACGCCATTGAATGAAGGAAAAAATCGAGTATCAAGTGTGGGAAATTCAAACGTTTTTTAGTTAGTTGCTTTTGACCAGGGGGGCGACGGCCTTGGGCCGTGGGCCAAAGAGTGAAATTGAAAAAAAAAGCCTTGGCCAAAGAGTGAAATTGAAAAAGTTGAAATGCTGTAACTAGACGACTTTTTCCTTCATGGGCGTCCGCAGAAATTTTTCCAGCGAGGGGCAACGTCGACATTTTGCTTATCCTTTCCGGGTCGCTGACGATGCAATGCAAATCTACTTTCACAAAACGCTTTACCCTTTCTACATCAGACAGAAAGTGCCATATGTTACGGTAACAGTCACAAATATGCGTTCGTTGGCAGCAGTAACCAGGAATATTACGGAAATTTAAATTAAAACACCACGCAGGCTTTCAAAATTGAGCAGATGAATTATTAAAACTCGCCACAGCAAATACAGCTTTGCTCTCAGTATTCACTCAGAAGTCAGAACTAAACCTTAGCGCAGCGTGGTCCAACTACTTTTGACTTTTGCAAAAATGTGGCAACTTGCGGGTCACATCCAACAAAATCATGTATAAAACAATGGTTTTGCAAGAACTGAGAAAAGGAAGATAGGAAGATAAGAATGAGTCATTAATACAGTATTATTGTACAATACCACATAGTAATTTACAGTATTACAAATCTCTATCAGTGGGATGACAGTAGCCGTGGCTTCTCTGACACTATCGTTCCTATATCAATGCCAATGTTAGTGGCAGTAAGACGGTGACTATTGTCCGGTGTTTCGTCTGTCATTCGATTTATTTTTTTAGAGTGGACTTGCTTCATAGTAGTAAATGTAGCCTACTCCCATACAGGGCGGCTCGTCTAGACGGGCTGCAGCTCTCCTTGAAAAATGTAAGGCAAAAGATTCCGCCAAATGGCCAAACTCGCCTTAAGTTTGGATTTAGCTACGAAATTTCGCAACACAATCATTTTCGGTAGTAACGACACCATTTTGGCTCAACGTTTCCTAGGAATCAAACAAAACCAGTGTTTCGCTCTTTTCCAAAGACGCCGCTTATGCCATGACTTTTTCAGCACACTTGCCGATGAATTTGGCGATTTTGGGGCTGTCTTCGGCACAGCCCTAAAGGAAAGAAACCAGACAATTGGCTACAAGAAACATGGTGTCATATCCGCCTATCGCAAAGCGTTTTTGTTATTTTGACGATGAATTTTCAAAGAAAAAACGGAGGAAATATGATCTTGACTGTTTTTTACTACCTGATTTCCTTGGAGATTGAATTTTATAATTAAGTTTACAATGCTTTTGCTAGTACTTTGGCGATATTGGCGGCACTGGATTCAAATCTGGTCGCCAATCTCGGGCTGCAAAAATACAGCCCTTCATTTATCTGCACCAGTGCAGCTTGCAACATTAGGCTAAGCTGATGAGCTGTTTAGGGTTGTCGATTGAAGATGTACGGCAGTAGTTGGTGGACATCATTCTTGGACAACAAATTTGAAATTAGGCCTTGAACCAGGAGCTCAAACGCGCGGCCCGCACAGGCATTTTGTGCGGCCCGCGTTTCTTCTCGGTAATTTTCAGACAATTAACACCCTTTAACGTCCGCGCAGGCCACTGCAGTGGCCGGCAGTTTTTTGGCCATAACTCTCCAGCCGCTGTAGCTAGAGAGCTGTTTCAAACCCTCTACTAGATGATCATCGGGGCCTATAGAGCCCTTGATCGACCTTCTAGCATGTCTGGAACCAAGGTTGTGGCCCCCAAAAAAATTTTACCCCAAAATAAGAAAATTGCAGAAAATTCATGTCTCTCTCACTGGCAGCTTGCGCGGATAGCGATAACTCGCCGCTAGAACATGATAGAGAGCTATTCGAACCCTCGAAAGACCCGTGAAATCTTGTAGTTTGGGGTTTTGGTGGATGTTGTCAGAGGGTAGGTTTTTCTTTTTTTGGTTATTCTTTTATGACGTCATCACCCGGACAATGAGCCAAAATTGTGGCTCAAAGTTTGTTTGTATTCTAAGCAGGAATAAGAATCTGTAGAGCCCTAGATCGACTTCCTGGCGTTGCTGGTGCCCAAGTTATGGCCGAAAGACCCCAAATCTTGTAGGAAATCTCTAGGGCAGTGCTTTTCAACCTGTGCGACGGTACGCACTGGTGTGGATGAGAAAACCTTGTGGTGCGGATGACAAACACGGTGCGGAGGACTGGACGAGTGCGGATGAGAAAACCCTGTTGTGTTGTTATAAACATATTTTAAACAGCCTCTCTTTATTGAATCACCATGTTGTTTTTTCGTAAAACATGGTGCTGCGCACAACGAAAAAGTGGCAGAAATTGCGTTCTTATCTCGATAGTTTGAACATCTCAAGAGAGAAATAGGGTATATGAGAAATTATCGAAAGCCACAACGAAACTTTCTATCTGCTAGTTCCGTTGTTACGTCATCATGGAAACAAAAGATGTTCAAGTGCAGGGCAAACATGTATTGTAAGCCTGTCCTAGCATGTGCTGAGATTACATCAAGTTTTTGTTGCCACTCCAGTTGCACTAGACCAGCGTAGCAATTCAATGCGTGTACTAAGCCATGCGCACGCTGATGATCTCAGCAGTGATGTCTTGTGCTGGAAACCACGATAGTGTCACGACAATGAGCATCCAATAATCAGGAATCAATCAATCATTATCTGCTGTTTTTACGCGAATGTTGTCAAGATCAGCTTAGTTTTACCTACCTAATCCCGGTCAGGCTTAGTATGGTAAATAGCAAATACACCATTCCTAAAATGTCGAGAACACAAAAACAAGTCGGCTTCATTCTACAAATGAAAAACACTACCATTTGTTGAACAGCAGCGACAATTTCAGCAACTGATGGCGGTAGGGTAGTATCAGAGCTGGGAAACCGCTACTTTGAAAATAGCGTCGCTACCGCTATCCTTATTTGCTGAAATAATAGCGGCGCTACCCTGCCCGTTACTGAACAAAAATAGTAGCGAGGTATCGCTACCGCTATTCGCTACCGCTATTCGCTACCGCTACTTTTGGTGGACATTTTAAAATTTGTGCTGTTTTGCAGAAGTAAGGTTTATTTTAGTCTCACCTTGAAATGTTTTTTTAAGCTATCAATTTTGTTGGGTGCCCCTTTTTTGAACAAGCATGATCTGAAAATAATAGTCATTTAACAGTTATAATTAGGGATTGCTCATTTTACAGCAAATGCAAGTATAAATGAAACTTAGACTGCAGACACACATAGAGCGCATTTACTAGTAAGTGGATTGCTGTAGGTTCATCAATTTCCTTTACTGCTGCCTTCTCGCTGGAGTCGAATATAGAACTCAAGATAATAATCCAGCAATAAAAGGACAAAAATTCTTTTTAACAAGGTTTTACGCGCGTGTAAGTTGAATCAGGCCCACAACCAGGGTGGTGGAAAGCCGGGCATTTGCATCCGCCACGAAGTTTTCAGGCATCATTTTAGGTTTTATAAAAAAGGTGATGTTGATCTTTGGTTTTAGTGAAAGCTCCTGAACACTGACTACATGTATTACAAACTGAGCTCCTTGTTTCTCCATGTTTCGGATTATTCACAACAACAGCTTTGAATAGGATGTAGTTTATACAGCCTGCGTATCAAGATCGCCAATTTACAGTAGATATCGAGAGCAAATTGGCCAACCACCCTTTTGTTAACATTCTAGCTTTTGAAAGTGCAACCCAAGTGTTGAATGGATTGGCTGCAAATGTGCGTAATCCCGCACCTGCGCACCAGCTGTAAAAATAATCCCTGTGCGATGTGCCACACACAAAACTAGTTTCCTTAACGCAATCAATTGTGATTGATTCGCTTCATGTGGGTCACTGTTGTGACTTAACTATCATTGCTGAATGATGAACGCAAGCTTGAATCATTGCAAGAAGATGGGAGCTGAACCAGGCAGGAGATTCCCCAAACAACCTGCTGCGAAACTAGAGCCTGTAATTGTTGTCTATGTTTATTGGTAAACATATTTTTATTATTTTTCTCGGCCTTTTTGTCATAAGAAATGTTAGATCAGTGTTTCTCAAAGTGGGCGGAATCACCCCCCTTGGGGGCGAGTTTGAGGGGCAAAGGGGCGATAAAACCAAAGGGGAAGATAGGGGGGAAACAACACAAATGGGGCAAAAACGCTCAACCACTAATCCATCGATGAGTTAACTTAAATAGCCTACTGCTATGACATGTCAGTTTCTTGCCAATTTTCATTTACTATGATATTCATTGGACCTTGTTGTTAAAGCAATTTATCCGTTAAATTTTTACTCTGGATCGTCTGGTTCCGGCTACAGTGTGGATTATTTTCACAAGAATCCTGAACGTAATATTAGCGTCGTGATGCAATTGCTTCGTTAAGCTATTTAATAGCTTGGTGCAGCTATTTAATCCTTCCATTTAATAAAATTCTTTAAATGTACTACCTTGTGTGTGCTTTATCATGTTTGGGATCGCAAACGACGTGTCGATAGTGTAAGGGGGGCGATGAAATAAAAAGTTTGAGAAATACTGTTTTAGAGGTACACGCTCATCTATTGAAATGCTGAACGGGTACATGGCCAGAGAAAGTTTGGGAACCCCGAGCTTAGTCAAACTTACGTTTTTTATTCAACGTTGCTGTGAGCCTGTGCACATCACTGTTTGTTCAGCGAAAACCTTAATTTTTCACCGGTGCAAAGTTTTTGTTGCTGGGCTTGCGACCGTGCAAGTACCTAAGAAAAATACAAATGGTAATAAAAACAAACAACGCTATTTTTAACTGGAGTAATAATATTGTTTTTGACGGTTTTCAAACACGATGTTTTTTTCATACGACCAAATTGGTTCGATTGCAAAAAGCGAATTATGCAGTTGATTTCAGTTTAGTTAGTACAATCCGTGCCACGAAGCTCAAACGAAAATTTACTGCGACCACTTTTACAAAGATAGCGTCTCTTCAAATCAACTGCAATATGAAAGAAACGTCATTACGCCTATGCGAAAAAGAATGCATGATGTAGCAAAAAAGCGACATTTCATTACCAAGGTAAGTTGCAAGAACTTTTCCGTTCTGGTTTGAACGAAATGAAATAGGCTACGGCTACGCAGATTTCAAACAACGGTCTTTTGTTTAAACGTGTTGCAGCGACAGAATTGACAGCACTTTGCAAAAAACAAACGACTCCTGAGAACCGAATTGCTTCTGATACAATCTATTTTCACAGAATACGCAAGAAAATTTGCCAATGCGAGTTATGAGCCGCATTATGCCGTTTCTGAGAGACATCTGGTTTTTCTGCACATTTGTAAGATGGTTCTGCAAAACAATCGGTGATTTTATGCTTTTGTATGTCTTGTAAGAAATATTAATTGAAACAACCTTGAAACGACCGCAAATGTTGTTTCCTAAGTGAAGTGCCTTGTGAAAAATGACTATCAAGCATAAAAATGCTTGAGAAATGTAGTGTTTTTTAAATCAGTGTAAAATTCTTTCGGTTATAGAGCAAATTCACCGTCTAACGAAAAAAATACCAACCGATTTAGACGAAGCACTATGTCAGTTCATGCGACAGATGCTTTTCGCCATGCGACAGAACTCATGGGTACAGAGATATGGAGTTTTTGTCAGCATGCCAAATTTTACTTTGCAGAAAGGAGAGGGTTGTCTTGATTCAGTTGTTGAAAAGGCCATCATGAAAATGCAGAAGAAAACTCAACGGCATACGAGAGGCTTAGCCGCACAGTTTATCGATTTTCTGCACGCCTTAGAATATCAACATATCAACTACACGCTGGAATGATATTTACTACGTTGTTTCTGCCCTACGGTAAGAAATTTCTCCAAAAAGTTTTGAAAATACCGTGAGAGATTATTTTTAAAAAATGTTTGCCCCGATACGAAAACAGCACATTATTTTTGAAAACCTCGTCAGAAAATTTTTTTGTGAAATTACGTTGGCAAATGCGACATGTTTTCAATAAATTCTCGAAAATTATGTGAAAGCACGACAAACGAATGAAAATTGAATTACACATAAGCAAATGCTAGCTGCAACACTCAGCACTCCTGTGGTTTATTGCAAATGAGCGAATGTAGCATCTTTGTTTTTGCCGTAATTTTTCCGGTCCTGACTCACTGATTTTCTACTGCACCACCTGATGCCCGGATACTTGCAAGGAAAACTTTGTTTCAGCAGCAATACCTAAAAACGCCCTTCTGAATGAACGACCCTTAGCATTTGAGACGGCTTTTTTCGTAAGTGCTGCCGTCATGGCTTTCATCATATGCCTGAACTCCAAAAAGGAGCGAGTGATCAAAGCACATTGGTGATTGGATTTGCGTGTTGCTTTATTGCCAACTCCAGGATTGATATGTTGAAAGCTCATACTTATTTTCAAATCTGTCAAAATATTTCTGGTCCGTTTTGCAAATGCTGTTTTGACCAGTCGGACATGTTGGAAAAAATACTTGCAAAATTTGTAAGGCGGATTTTACGTAAACGTTTGGCTTGCTTTTACCAACGTCAATTTTCTGTTATGCTACCAGAACATTTGCAAGATTGGAAATAATTTGCATAACGTTGATCTACGAGTAAGTTGACGTTACATGGAATAGTTTCACAATAAAAATCAAAACTGTCTCATTGCCTTCCCGATAAATTTGACGGTGTGTGTTGAAGAACTTGGTACAGTCTACTCAGAACTGCAATACTGTATCACGCAAACCTATTCACGATGTTAGCTCTCAACTGGTTGGCGTTCACAAACTGAAAATTGGTCATTGCCGCAATCTTTTTTGCTTTAATTGAATAACTTGAATGTGGTGATAATATTATCACGTGCTGTTTTTTTTCCCGAGCGTCAAAGCTGTATCTTGTTCTGTAACTTTAACAAAAACTTACAACGGGTTATGCACACAGCCAAATACGCTGAAGTCGAGCCAAACTAAAAAATGTCATATTGACATGCACGTAAAAACAAAAAACTGGAGCTACACATGCAGTGAAGTACTGACTGAATCCAGTGCAGCATTTATTCCAAGCATTCAACTCACTTTTACGCAGCTTTACTAGCAGCAGTAGCCTATATTTCCAAGCCCGAACTGCTTAAAGATTATTGATGATGTTGTTTTTTCTGAATTAAAATGGAACCGATCGTTCAGGTCAAAAGCAACCTGAGCTAAATCTTTCCTAATGCTTCTAGATTACCGCAAAAAAATCATCCAAAGTCAACACAAAACAGTGAGAAGAGCAGTTTCTATACCAATATGTGCGGACGGAAAAGCTCAAGCGAACTTTTTCCTTTGGCCACCACTCACGCCAAAGTAGCGAATAGCGGTAACAGTGAAGTGCGATAGCTCGCTACCGCATGCGTTATTTTTTCAGAAAAGAGCGGCGCTACTGCTATCGCTCCTAGAAAATTAACTCGCTAGAGTAGCTCGCTATTTTAGTAGCTTGCTACTGCCCACCTCTGCCTGGGATCAACGTCTCGTATTGTCATCATTAAAGTAGCTCATGTCCTCCACAAGGGAGTCATTTACTCTGACAGAAAGCGTTATAAAACCTTGTATTTACATAATAGCACGAGAAATTCATGGAGGAACCAATGGCTGCAACCTGTAGCGCAGCCAAGAAATTTGTTCTGGAGGGGCAGTCGTTGACGTCTTTCTAACAGTTGAAAGTTGATCCAAAGCACCAGTAAAAATCTTAGCAAGTTGGTTTCGGGGGGACCATGGCTTCTTCGGCTTCATTCTGGCCGCTCCACTGGCTGTGACCGATGTAACAAAACTGCCATTGTCCAATATTCCATGCAAAGGGGAATGTTTGGCCAGGCCCACAACCAAGGGGGGCAACCGGACAACTGCACCACCCGAAGTTTTCAAAAAACATGTTTAGTTGTTAGGTACAACAACAAGTTACAAACAATTTTTCCTCCACCTGGAAATACCAGCTGGTTGCGGCCCTGCGTGCGCTAGTGGCTGGGTCACTGAAAAATGTACTTTTAGCCAATCTTCGTGATGCGCCTTGCCTCGGGATTCAGTTCGATGAAACGACTGATGTTGGCAATGATTCCCCGTTACATTGGCAAGCTCAATTGATTGCATATGTTCGGTGTCCTGACAAGGAACGCTTGGAAATCGTCGATCTTTAGGCCGATCATCTGCTTTAACCAATGTAACATTCCTACCTTTGAGACTCTGCTACGTAAATACAAGTACCTGTTTCTCGAAAGATGCAGAAAATCTAACAACGTATGGTTACGTGCTTTGATGCAGTCAGATTGTTTGTACTCGTCAC
>Ga0210059_1005685_pt1 | contig 20047 bp, 8 predicted proteins | sample Ectturendosymbi2_FD_188042 | JGI IMG/M metagenome (GOLD analysis project Ga0210059, IMG submission 188042) | Ecteinascidia turbinata endosymbiont from Florida, USA - Sample 2 (SPAdes) (version 2) | ecosystem: Host-associated > Tunicates > Ascidians > Unclassified | place: Key West, Florida... | reverse complement strand
TTCTTTTCGGCTGCGAAAGTCAGTAACACCAATTCTATTGCGCCGTAGTAAGTTTTAAACAAAGCAAAATAAATGAAGTTTTTTTCTTGTTTTCAAAGATACGAAAGAATCATATTGTTGAGGAGACAGTGACTGCCAGAGAGGTTACGACTTTTTACTGCAATTCATAATAATAGGCCAATAGCGTATGGGGGGCCCCACGTGAAACTTCGGGGGGGGCCTCACCCTTGCCACGGCACTGGTTCTAGGATTGCCTTTTTAGTAAAATACAGGTCAATCCATTACTGGTTTCAATGTGAAATACATGGAACATTCCTGCCTATTGTTGTGTGGGTTGGAAAAAGAACAAGATTTCATTTTGGTCCAAAATTGTTATTCCCGGTAATTACAAAGATAATTTAGTTTCAGAATTTAGAGTGGGATCATAATTACCTACTAGCTGGGTTTTATGCAAAAGAGTTTCCATTTTAAAGTGGACATCTTAAGACAAAACGTCGTTTGGACCTATCCCACATAATAGATAAAGGGCCATTGATCTTAACAGCTCTAGGCTTTCTATATGCTTTCGAGGAATCAGCCGACTGGGCTCTGTGTTCATCTTATTGCGATGATTCAAACTTCCACATATCTATATTCAAAAAAGTAGGGTACTGTCCACGTTGGAGGTAAGCAATGAATTGATCTGATTGATCCGCAAAATTTTTCAATAGGAAATTGATTTCACGTAAAAGTTTTGCGTTTTTACGTGAAATCTTTTTTTTCTCATTTTCCGATCGATTCCTTGCTTGCCCCCACTGTGGAGACTAGAGTATTTACTTGCAGTACAGATAGTTACAAGTTTAGATCGGGTTAGCAAACTCTACAAATGGCTTGTGCAATACTAGGCAGTTTTATTTGCCGCGCGCATCATTACTTTCCAGTCGCTTCACTATAATCCTACCTTTGTCATCCATTGAAAAAATATTTTTGCGGTCGTTTCCTAGGTAACAAACTGCCATTTAAACTCTGTCCGTCAGCTGGGAAGACAAGGGTTTAGTTTTTTCGAAATATCTACCATCACAAGCCCTAGGTTTTCTGTAGGCTTTCGCGGAATCAGCCGAATGGGCTCTGCTTTTATCTTTTTGCGATGATTCAAACGTGCGCATATCTGTATTCAATAACTCGTCTCAACCGCACCTGTGTTGAGACCAGTTCTCGAAACATCGTCTTCATCTCATGCATTAACTCTGAAACAAGCACAGAATTTTTTAAGAGACGATAATCCATAATACTTTGCATTTTATGTGGAACGATCTGATGAGATAACGTCTTCAATGTGAAACGTGCTTTACGATCAGGCTCATTCGACGCGTAAAGAACAAGGTACCGTTAGCGCCAACACTTGTATACATCTTCGTTTTTTCAGTAAGACGTCCAAGCCCTTACGGCAGTAGTCACAAAGCAGTGGCCATTTACTTCTAAACATCAATTTCTGTTTGTTGTTCATATAACCTTCCCAAGGTTACTGCGCTGCAACAAAAATGTTTCACGAGTTTCTACTCATTGTTTGTTGGAGAATTCGCGAGTTTCTACACATTCCTGTCATCTTTCTATTTTTTCACTAAAATCGCTTGAAAAAAAAATCTTGCCGTAATTAGTCACTTTTTCTAAGAAAATGTAGGATATTAACTTTGATCTACAGTAGGATTTACTTCATGTAAATTCTTCAAGAAGAAATGAAAAAGAGAAAAGGTTTGCACACTCGCGAACCCATTCATTTTCAACGCGTTTGATGCTTTATTTAGCTGGATAAATAAGTGGCCGCGGTATAATCAACTTTTCCTAAACAAATAAAACATAATCTTGGTGTTTTTAAAGAAAAAGCATAATCTTGTGACAACTGAGCGAAGGTGTGGCATCCCATTTCTTATCATTTCCTCAGGACATGCTTTTTCTGATATTCCAGTCCCCATCTTTTTGAGAAACCTCATGTCAGGGATGAGGAATGGAATCGATATGCAATCGTTGTGTTTCACGTTTTGAGTCAGTAACGAAATTACGCATTTTATATTCATGAACTTGCTGTCATTTGCAATAATTGTGGGCAGTTGTTCATTGGAAGAATACAAAAGCAGGTCAACTAAATCGTGAGACAGGAATATAGTTGCTTCAGTGAATATGCATCTCATCTTTGTTAAATTGTTAATTTTCAATATAAAAGACTGCATTATACTTGAAAAAAAACATGATTTACAGTTTTCACAGTTTCAAAGTTCAACTTTTAAATTTTTGTTGTAATATTAAGGAAACGACCGCCTACGTGTCCCAGAGATGTACGCTTCCTATATGTAAGTTGTTTAGCATGGAGAAAAACAGATTTGTTTGAGCTCTCAGCAATGTCGACTGGTGCAAGAGCAATTTGCAGTTCTCATAGCTTAACACTTTCTTGTTGAATTTCTTTCATTCACTGTTCAACATATTTCCAAAAAAGAATAATATGCGGTAGTGTTGTTTGTAATCTTCCCCGCTTTGAAATTAAACAAATATCTAACAAATTGCGTTTAATGATTTGCAGATCATATACATAGGACGTTTTGTACCAGAAACACACAAACGTTCGGTTGCAAATATTCAAAGGTTCTTCGAAACAGGTACCATCAACACAGTCAGGAAAAATCTTTCTTTATCAAGAAGGAAGCCGTCTATTCAGCAGATTTCATCAGCATGTGATGCTACTTCTCCAACAGTGTCAAATGTAACGATGATGGATTGATGTCTTATTTCTTGCACTGTGCCGAAGGACGCCAGAACAGACCAGGGATCACATTTCCTTACAGGTTGCTATGTATTCAGTTTGGTTTGAAAAGTAAATATTTGTTGTCTCACACTTCCATAACTTTTTGCCACCATTTGGTCAACTCCAGATTCATAGGTTTTGAGTCAGCATTGGCTTCAATACAAACCAACGGAATAATTTCATACATTTTGCTGTAATTTTTCAAAATCTTTTTTATTTATGAGAGACTGCACATTCAACTTATTTGTTCCTTCAGAACACAAAATGATTCGTTTGCAGGTGTAAATTAATAACCTTTGTTAGAGGCGCGCAGCCAATATCAATGTTTTTTTACGTTTTTAGCTTTAAGAGTAACCTATGTCCCAAAATCCAAATTCTCGCCCTTGCGAGTACAGCTCAAATTCTGCCATTCGGAACAGCAAGCATTGTGATAAACTAAAAACGGGAAATCTGAGCTGTGGAACACAAACCGTTTTGGCATGTACGCAATTGTGTGCTTGTCTAAATGTTTAATTGTATGTCGCGGCTCGGCTAACCGACAGTAAAGTGTGTTTGCTTAGTTTTAGCTGCGCCAGTAGAATGCTTAGTTTTATTTTTGTTGTATTTCAGAAACCATATTCGACGTTCAATCGCTGTTGAAGTTTGCTGAAATTGCGACAAGTGTTGCGCTGATCATCTTAAGCAATTGCTGTGGGAATGCAAGGCTGTAGTTCCGTGGTGTAAGAATAGGTGAAAGCTTGTCGGACATGCATTGGAGAACTCTGACTGCCAGCTCTCCACAGCTCGCAACCAAGGCTGGCGTCACAACAGTTTCAAAACCCGTATGTTTGAAAAGTTTCAAACACGGTGTCCGAAGAAAGTTGCAAAACGTTGTGCAGCAAGTGCTGTCAGCTACTAACGTTTTGAAAACTGGCTGCTGCAAATTTTGTGAACTGTAGATTTGCTTTGCTGTTTCTGGCTGAGGGATTTGTGGATTGTCTGTTGACAGCTCTGATTTAAGTGTGAACGTTGCTTCGGGAATCATTTCTCGTGGCTTGCACACGAATTCAGGTAGTGACGCAATTCGTCAACTGCGTTTTGGGTTCATTGCGTTAAGAGCCGAATAAACGTTTGTGAACTGCGAGCTGTTTCTCAGCTATGAACCTTGTGCACTGCGCGTTCGCGCAATACTGTTGATTGAGAAAGCGTCGTGTCCCTGGTCAAGGCCGACCATCCTTGTGTGCGGTTTAGCCACAACTACTCTTCGTCCTGTTGTGCTATAGGCTGTAGTCAGCCAAAGCTTGTAAGAGTCGCGTCCTTGGCAAGGCCGATCATCCTTCTTCTGGTTTGGAATTACCTTCTGACTGTAATGTTCGAGCTGTTGCTCAGGTGAAGGTAATTCGTTCGAGTTGCCTGACGAGCATCACGGTAAAATGCTTGTATCCTCTAAGTCTTAGAGGAGTCTAGGAGCAGGATCAGAGAACATACGCCCTCGGAACTGCGGTTTCGCACAGAGTGGACTACAGAATATTCAATGAAAATATTTCAAGAACTGACGGCGCAATCGCAAAATATGCCGAATGGACTGCGAAAATGTTATGAATTGTTACCTTAGACGACGTAAAACCGACGAAGTCAGATGTTAACGAGGTCTTCGAAGAATGCTGCCTTTACGGCAGCAATCACATGAGGGCGTTGCGTGACAGAGGGGACAAGACATGAAAAAAGTTGCGCTGCAAGTTGCTGATTTTAACATGAAGGTGAAAAAATGCCAGGGTTGGAAACACACCACCCCTGCATCATTACACGAACCGAACGACGACGACCGTGATTCGGCAACACCACAGCTTACGCAATTAAGATTTGGGGCGATAATCAATAGATTTTCTCCCACGCATGCTAGGCAAGCACAGATGAGCAAACAGTCATATTTTACAATCCAGATCCAGTCCTGAATATTTAAAACTCAGTCCAAGTCCTACCGTAGTGCAAACATTTTGTTTTAATGTATAAGTCTATATGAAGTTCACGAAATTAACAAAATACAACTTTTACTAAGAAAAATGCCGCATTTCATTCCCATTACTTCAGTCCAAATCCTGTGCTGATCCTAAATTTTTGGAGTGATTTACAGTCCGTATCCAATCTAAATCCTACAAATCGTTATAGCCCGGATCCAGTCCAGTGCTCATCTCTGGTGCGGATGTCCAAGATGACTAAAAACCAATAGCTTGTCACTCGCAAAATCATTTGATGCATTATAATACAGTATAATTGTGTAAAGCAGAGGTTGGGTAATGTTGTTCAATGAAGGTGCCACATGGGGAATAAATACCGTCTTTGTCTACCGTTGTTTGCTATCTCTATCTGTCTGTGAATCAATATATAAACAAATTTTTATCGTCTTGATTTCATACATTAGCTACGAAATGGTGGCATTCTCTGGAATGCTGATGCCAAATACAGTTATATGTCTGTGTAGGCAACTCAGAAATGCTTCTAGTTATAGGATGGTGACTTCCTGTTGTGTGCCTGGTTGTAACCATAGGTGTAGGAGCAGGCAAATTTTTGGGGGTGCGAAGGATTTTTGCCTAAATTTCCCAAACAATTTTCACCAAATCAAACGCTTTACGGGGTGAACTTGCACCCCTGCGCCCCCGCCTTCCACACCAGTGGTTGCAACACTGGTAAAGTTTCCAAAACAATTGAGAAAATTAAGAAAGGTGAAAAATATGCATTGTTTCAGTTTCCAAGGGAGGAACGAATGTCTACGACAGCAGTAAAGAAAAGTTATTCCACGACAAGAATGGGAATTTAATCAATATCATTATGTGCAAAACGACTTTCAAGACCATGATTATCAATGTGTTTCTTCGGATCAAAAGCGCAGAAGACGATCATCTCGTCATTAACAGGATTCAAAGCATTTGCGCTTGAAACCTTCTGTAGTACCTAAGATATTTCCTGGGCTGGGTATGGGCCAATATTTAGGAAGGGTTAGGGTTACGCGCTGGGATACGGGTTCATTGTGGTGGGTCAGTCCAAGTCATAAAAACATGAGCGTGACATCTCCAGTTTGTGGGCAGTCCAATAGGGGGCGGCAAAAGGTATTGACCTGTTTAAATACCCCAGGTTGTCTGCGTTAATCATGGGTAACCACAAAAACGTGATTAACATTTGTAGGCCAAGAAAGTGATTGTTTTTGTTGGTCGAAGTATGTGATCTTTCAGGGAATAACCACAGTTTGAAAGCGCTTTATATCATTAATTCAGAAAACATTTAAAGCCGGTCAAACACGACGGGCCTCATTTTACACAAGTTGCACATATTTGAGAACACTGCTGGTGTCCCAAACAATCTCTTATACTGTATTACAAAATGCATTCAAAAGGTAAACATCAAAGTACGCCTGCACAACCTACGGCCCGCGAGAACTTTTTTTGAATCCCGCGAGAGCTTTCTCAAATGCAGAAAAAGTTGCAAAAACCCGACTTCTGAATATTAATTGTCGTGTCAAAATCTCTACCAAACTACAACGAAATAGACATTACAGCCCGCGGCACATTTATGTTTATCATACTTTGGCTTGGCCCTTCGTGCTTTCTGAGTTGTGCATGCCTGCCCTAAAGTATGTTGCGCGCTCGTGCTTCACAGTGACACTTGGCTATACGTAGATAAGAATAAGCAATGTCTGAAACGTATTCCAGACCTGGATAGAAGTAGAATGGTTCTTCTTACACATGGAAGAGGCAACTCAAGTCCCAAGATTGGAGTCTGATAAATAGCTAAATGACGATCACGTTTCCAGACGAAGTTTGTATACAGTTACATGTACATGGAAAATATATTTATTGCTGAAGCGACAATTAGAAAACGAAACATGAATGAAAGGCATTTGCTATGACATTACACCGATTTCAAGTAGCTCTGCTGGCTATCGTGAAAACCGATCTCATAATCGCATGATAGATTCACACTCGACCTTAAAGCATATTCCCTAAAATAGATTTTACGCTACTGATAAAGGTAGAATTTAAACCTAGTTTTTAATATTGTTTCACCTATTTGGTTGGACTGCTAACGTGAAGAAAAAAGAATCAATCCCACAAGCCAGATCATGAAAAAAAAGTTGTGACAGTGTTCAGTGATGTGGGAAGAAGGCGGGCAGATCCCCCCAAACTCACAGTCAATTCCTTCAAACTCAAGCTCTAGTCTCCTAGAAGAAGTCATTTTCCAATTCATTGTATACAACTACGAAGCCCTCTAAACAAAGTTAAAGCCACCCCCAATTCTGTTTGCTCTGGCGATGGATTTACTTCTATCCAGGCCAGCAACACACAGGTGAGAATCAGCCTAAAACCAGTTTAAAACCACGAATCCCATCCAACACCTCATTCACCATGAAAAAAGTTAAACATTGGACCAGAAGATTGCTTTTACGTTCAAATTTATGTAATGTAAGCGGAATGATCTAATGCTTAATACGTATTCTACAAGCCTGCATAAAGCGCATCTATGTTGATGACTGAGTTATTTTGCCCTTTTGCAAACAACTAGGTCCTCTCTGTGTCACTAAGATATTGGGTGATATTTTATTACTACGGTGATTTTAACGTTAAGCCCATAGGTGTACGGGAGTGCATATTTTTGGGGATGCAAAAAATGTTTTCCCAAACCTGATCTTGTTTTCGCCAAACAACGTATAAACACCAAGTTTTCATGTTGAGGCTACAATACAATAGTGTACAAATCTAGGTGTCTGCCTGCCCAGTTACCATATCGTCAAATATCAGTAACAAATCAATTTATGCGTGAGTCGCGCTCTTGCAATTCTTCATGTACAAATGAAATTCAAGGCAGCAACGTATTGCCATGTAAATTCGTTGATGTGGGCATCTCCATCTCGTTGATGAATTACAAACTGACAGGTTTCTCAGCCCTGAGTTTGAAATTGCTGTTGTTTGTACACCTCTTCATTACCAAATAATATAAATGACGAGGTAAATAAACGCAAACCTGAAAAGTGTGTGTCACTGTGGGGATCATAGACTTATGTCCTCAATTAGCAACCAATCTTCTGCATAGCCATATGTGAAAAATGGTAATGTCTACTGAGTTGAAAAATGTTAGTTAATTACAATAAAATCCCCAAAAAGTTGGTGTTCGAGATACCACAATTGCAACTAGCATACACATCGCTGTTGCACAGTTCGAATTAGAATGTTACAAAAGTAGTCAGAATATTCTTAAATATCCCACAAATAAAAATCACCAGAATTGCCTTCAGAACCACATCAAATCCATTTGAACATGAAGTTTGCTAAGCCATCAAAGCTCAAAATTTTGCTAAACATTAGATTTGCTGTTGCAGCTCTGTGAACATATGCTGTAAGTTTCATCGCTGCTCTGAAAGCATGATGTGCTGTGGCATGCTGCATGCACCGTGAACGTTGGATTCCAGTCCCATTGTGACGAAACAACATCACGTGAGTTCGCAACCCTAGCTATCTGGAAGCATTGTGACGCATCTGTGAGTCAAACTACACGGGGCGCTAATTGCTGGTGACACATTAAGCTACACCTTAAAATGTCATTTAAGGTTTGCAACTGCTCACTTTGCTAATCTTGGTGGTCTTGGTGAAATTTGTTAACTGGGTACCAGCGACTTATGACTTTCAACATTTTGGAAATCGCAATTATTAACACCCGTTGTCATTTCATATTTCGTAATAATTACATAACGTTCCGACCTCAATTTGGCGCCCGAAAAATTCTGCGAACGGGGGCAGATGTCCCCCTTCCCCTTCCCCCCTTGCTACGCCACTGCCTACCATTCACCGTCCGACCAGGATAAGTATCCTTCAGACCTCTTGAATTAAGATATTGCACAGTCCCATACTCTCTAAAGTTCAGAATCCCGTGAAAAATTCTGCTTTTTGATGGAGCATGACGACACTGAAACTTTCTCCGAAAACTTTGCTTGGACTACATTGCATCAATTGTTAGCGAAATAGTCCTCCACGTAACACGCCTTCTCTTTGGTTGACTAAGACATGGTGGGAAAAACTGTTGTTGCAATATTCATGCACCAAGTCTGCTACAACCTGAGAAAGAAAAGAGTGGAATAAACTAAATTAAAATTGTATTCAAAGATTTGTTGATTCTGTATTTTTGGGTCACGCTGTATGAGTTGATAATAAGTATTTCACCAAACATGAGGGCAATTTGTGCCGTAAGCACCTGGAGGGGAGCCCTAAAAAGGCGGGGGGGAGGAAAGCGCCTCGCTCGCCTCCCCCTAAACCTAAACCCACCACTGGAGATAAGCAGTGGACTGGATGCCGACCATAACGATTTTTGTGGATTTGGATTGGATACGGATTGTAACATCGCTACATAAATTTAAGATCAGGACAGGATTTGGACTGAAGTAATGGGAAAGAAGTTGCGGCATTTTTGTTGTTAAAAAGCTATATGTTGTTAATCTTTTTCGACTTCAATTTTCCTTGGACTTCACATTTAAAGAATGTTTGGACTATGGTTGGACTTGGACTGGGTTTTAAAAATTCAGCACTGGATCTGGATTGCAAAATATGACTGTCCGCTCATCTTTGCATGCCTTAGCTTGCGAGGGAGGAAATCTATTGATTGTCGCCCCAAATCATAATTGCGTGAGCTGTGGTGTTGCCGAATAACAATCGTCATCGTTCGGTTCGTGTAGTGATGCAGACTGCAGAGGGGGGTGGGCATGGGTGGCGGAAACTTTATCAAAGTGGGGCGGCACAAGTGCAGGTCAAAAAAACTACAGAAAACTTTTGCAGTTTGAATTGGCAACTGTGACGTCACAAGCATTGAAATATGACGTCATTGCCTGTACACCGTATAAAGGTCAGAATTACACTTTTTTAGACAAAATTACACCACTGTGAAAACGTATCGGTGAACCAACTGCAATTCAACAAGGCTGTTACAGGGGCGGCCCAAGTTAACAGCGTCGCTCGGTCTCATCATACGATTTATTCTGACTGACTGAATAAAACCGTTCAACGCTTGCGTCACTGACATTTCCATTTGTTTTCATTCTGGCTGACATTATAGTTGCCCTGTGACGTTGTGTTATGTAACAATAAATGAGAAATACTCATGATAACTTCTCCGTTGTTGATTAATGTACGTCATAGCGCAATGATAACGCCAGTAAGTCCTCCGCTTACTAGGTTCATTCACATTAGCCCGATTTGTTGGACAATTTGTCGTTCGTTTGAAATTATTTTCGAAATGGGAACTGTCCACTGGATTGAACTTCAAATCCAATGTTTTATACAAATCCATTGCTTCAAAAAACATTCAGTCCGATATGAATTATGTTTTAAAACAGGAATGGGCAATTAATTTGGCTCTGGGGCCACTTTGAGAAGGCCGCGATCAGTGGAGGGCCATTACCTCTGGAAATAGAAATAAATCTTTCAAGCACTAATGTTTGCTGTGTTGTGTTGGAGAATATTTTAGATTTGAAGATTTTCGTAAATGCTTCCCCGGGCCACTGAAAACGCTGTGTTGGGCCACATTTGGCCCGCGGGCCGCTATTTGCCCACCCCTGTTTTAAAAAATACTTAACTGCAAAGGACAGCTCGGACTCTGGTGGATGAGCCCGAGCAAAGCGCGAGCGAACGAAGTTGTGAGAACGCCTACTATACGAACGATAATTTTTTATTCAAGTCACCTGCAACATGAACGCGAAAGGCCAGACATGGAACGAAAATATATGAACAGTGACAAGGCCCAAAGAAAAGAGCCCGAGTTAACAACTTAGTGAAGTGGGACAAATATACAAAGCAAGCAAGCTTGCGTTCTCCGATATAAATCGTAATCGAAGACTCGGGCTAAGTCCGAGGAGCCCGTGTGCCGGGGTCACCTCTGGGCAGTTAAAAACACCAAAAAAAAAAAAAAAAGTTAAAAAAAAACCAAGAACACAGCTTAAAAAACAGGCAGAAATGACACAGCATTGATACCTGTCTTAAACACATTCGAAATCATAACTTTTCCACATCTTGAACACAGAAGCAACACGACTGAATACTCATTCTACAACTGCATTAGATACCGGAATGCAAAGACCATACAAAGCACATGTAGCAACTAGCAAGTTGTTTGTATAAGGATGCCAACTGTGTTGCTAATGCACAAATAAAATATAGCCATTTAGTCTTGCCACAGCAAAAACAAAAACACAATTGAAATTGATCTGTAAGATGTTTCATTCTGTGTATAAGATTCAGCAGAATTTCACTGTCAAGAATGGTGTTAACACGCTCGAAATTACACCAACTGTTTAATGGTGTGGCACGAACGTTTTCCTGCACATAAACATGGGTGTCGGAAAGGGGGAAGGAATTTGAAAATTTCAGCAAAAAGGCTGCTTTCTTAGTTTCGAGTGGTAAAAAACAAATTTCACCACTTTTGGCGCCCTCACTAGAAAAACGTTTGGAAAGATCCACTAGCGACCCACCCTGGAAAAATTCCTTCCGACCCCCATGCACACAAGCATGCAAAATGACACCATTTTTGTAAAAAATTGTGTTGTATTACACCATCTGGCAACACTGTTCAACAACACCAATGCGGTAAGCAAGCCATATCAGGGTGACAGACTGTGCATTGTGTATTCTGCCAAACAATTACGAAATCCTGCCAAAGTCACTGCCAAATTACAAATGATAATGTCAATATACTGCCAAATTCTGCAGCATTTTTTTCATTAAGTGATTTACTTAAGACCAAATAATAACTGTGTTACTTAAACTTATTTAGGCAAAAGTTGACATTTAAAAGTGGAGGGGCCAGTTAGAGGGGGCCTAGGCCCATGCGGCCCCCCGGTTCCGCCACCTATGGGGGTGGGTGTGTATCACCCTTTCGTGTTCTCACCTTCATGTTGAATTCAGCAAGTTGCAGCACAACTTTTTCCATATCTTGTCACCTCTGTCAGGCAACTTCCTCCTGTGATTGCTACGGTAGAGGCAATATTCTTCGAAGACCTCGTTAACACCTGACGCACCATTCAGCCTCTCATTAAAACTCCAAAAGCAAAGCTATAAAACTAATATAACCAACTAATCCGGCATCTCTGGAAGAATCTTTCCAGCACTTAAGCATCTTACGCCTTCCCAAATTTTATATCTTACCCAGTAGGAAAATTCATGCACTTTTATTACAACAAACTGCTTCCAAAGCATTTGGTGACTCTTTCATTTCAATCAGCTCAATTCATGCTTACTCCGCAAGACTATCCACTTCTAAGAAGCTGCTTTTACCACTTCTAAGAAGCAGGGTTAACCCTTCTTCAGGAAAATGTTCCCTTACGTTTGATTGACATGAAGTGTGGTCTTCAATACTAGACTGAATTAAATCTTCTGACACTTTTACCTTCAAATGGGGACTTAAGAAACATCCCATACATGAAAAAATACACAATTATGTATTTTAGCAACACTGCACTCGCCAAGAACTAAACGCTGAGAGTGACACTAATTTAAATAATGCAAATTTTTCTGTTTTCTATGTACTGCATCTTTATTTTTTGTTTCTTATTCTTTTTGTGCACATCCCATTATTTGGCATGAACTTAAACTGCATAATTTCTTTTATTTTTATTTTTTTAATGCTACCAATTTATTTTTTATTTTTTTTAATTTACACTTTGTTTAAACATTTTTGACCACACCGAATTTCCCCAATTAAATTTGATCCACTCCTTTGTGTGCACAGGCATGCTCTTTCTTTTCTGTAAATTCACCTCACCGTGTTCTATGTTTTCTTGGTTTTCTAATGTGCTTATTTGATTTCCAACTATTGTTTTTGAACACTTTTCAAAAAGTGATCAACGGGATTGTTTTACTAGATGACCTCCACATGCTTTACCAATCTTGTGCTACACGGTGACATTTTGTGCTTAAATTAATCAGTTATTTTGCAATTATGTTTTTATTTATTCTAATGTTCACTAACAATCGGTTTTCTTATTGGGCGATGGCTTTTTACATTGATTCTGTTTATTTGCTGAGTCATATGAAATAATCAATCAATCCAGTGTAGCAACAAATCGTCGTGTGCGTACAGCATGTGCACACAGCTTAATTCTGAAACACAATAGAAACAAAACTAAGCATTTCACCGGAGCAGCTAAAGCTAAGCAAGCACACTTGACTGTCGGTCATCCGAGCGCGCGACATGCAATTAAAAGTCAGATAAGCACACAACTGCAGCTATTTGCAGTAAAGTAAGTACTGTACGCAGCTCGAAGGCACGACTGTCATACTAGTTCAACGCTGATTGGCGACTTGCAAACTGTGTGCTAACTCTCCTGCAATCCACACTAAAGAGTACACAGCAAACGATGTGTGTTCAACCGCTCAGATTTTCGGTCTATAGTTTATCAGAGAGCTCGCTCTTTCGAATGGCAGAATTTGGGCTGAAAACGTCACTAACTGGGAGTAGATCGCGCGGCAAATTTATGGCGCTTTTGCACGATGAGAAAACAGTAAAACGAACTGTACAGTCATCGGTGTTGTGAAATATATTAATGGACACAACGGGAGTACGAAATCGCTGAAACTTGGAAAGGCGGTGGCAAACTGCGTTGATGCACACACAAGAGAGCAATGAATCGTTGAGCAGGAGAGTCGGCGACATATACAGTACAACAAATACTGTGAAACAAAGCTGTGATTCACGATGGAACTTCAAAGTAACAAAACTTTTTGACCCTTGAAAGGGTGCAGGTTATATTCGGCGACCGGGTTAAACACAGCGGGTAGAAGCGCCGTAAGTTATTCCATGTCAATTCTGTTGATATTGGTTGGGCATCTCTAAAAAAGTGATTAATGTACGCCTACAAAAGAATTATTTTGTGAAAGTTGCCGTACAGGAAATGCGTATGTTTTCATGGCACAAAGAAATTGAATGAGCACTCACCCACAAACAAAAAGGGTTTGAAAAATTACAGCAAATGTATGAAATTATTCCGTTGTTTTGTATTGAAACCACTGCGGAGTCAAAGCCTATGAAGCTGTAGTTGGCCAAATAATGGCAAAAAATTATGAGTGTGAGACAATAAATGCATCAGCACAACTGAATACGTAAAATCGTGCAGGGATATGTGATCCCTGGTCTGTTCTGGCGTCCTTCGGCACAGTGCAAGAAATAAGACATCAATCCATCATCGTTACATTTGACACTGTTGGAGAAGTAGTATCACATGCTGATGAAATCTGCTGAATGGGCGGCTTCCTTCTTGATAATGAAAGATTTTTCTTGACTGTGTGGATTCCACTTGTTTCAAAGAATCTTTGAATATTTGCAACCGAACGTCTGTGCGTATCTGGTACAAAATGTCTTGTGTGTATGATCTGAAAATCATTAAAGTAATTTATTAGATATTTGCTAAATTTCGCAACGACGAAGATTGCAAACCATTTTACCGCATGTTATTGTTCTTTTTTAGAAATAAGTTGAAGACTGAATGAATGAAATTTAATAACAAAAATGTTTAGTTATTTGAGAAAAGTCTGACAAAAACAACAACATTGGCTTGAGTAAATAGATTGTTGAAAGCTCAACCTAATCCGTTTTTTTCTCTCTACTCAGCAACATACATGTAGTTAGCGTCCATCCCTGGGCCAAATTGACGGTCGTTCCGGCAATTTTACCACAAAAAGTTAAAATTTAACGTCTTAAATTACAAAAACTGTAAATCTTTTTTTTCAGATTTGATGCAGTCTTTCATATTAATAAGTAACAATTTTACCAAGATGTGATGCATATTCAGTGAAGTAGCCGTATTCCTGATACACGATTTAGTTGATCTGCTTTTTTATCCCTCCAATGAACAACTTTTCAGGCATGGTGATTACGTCACATACCAAGCTGAGTTCGTGACAGCAGTATGAGAGTGAACGTGGCCGAACGAGAATTCTTAATTGCTGTCAGCGAAAAGTCGTCGGTTCGACTCTCACTTTAGTTGGCTCAGGCCGACGCAGAATTGTGGCTGCAGCACTTTGCATATTGCAAATGACAGCATGTTTATGAACAAACATAAAAGTAAAAAACAACGATTGCATATCGATTCCATCTCTCATCCCTGATGTGAGGTTCCGCAAAAAGATGGGGACTGGAATATCAGAAAAAGCATGTCCTGAGGAAATGATATAAAATGGGATCTCACACCTTGACACAGCTGTCACAAAATTATGCTTTTTTGTTTAGGAACACAAGATAATGTTTGATTTTTATTTAGGAAATGTGGATTATACCACGGTCACTTATTTATCCAACTAAATAAAGCATCAAACGCGTTTAAAATGAAAGATTCGCGAGTGTGCAAACTTTTTTTCTTTTTCATTTCTTCTTGAAGAATTTACACGACACCAAGGCCGGAGCAAGCCCTTCCAGCGCCCTACGCAAGATCCATTTCCAGCGCCTCTTCATACAGTGACTTAAAGGAAGTGTTCGCTTATGATGACGTCACCCTGTTCATTCAATCAACCTTGACACGAGAGCGGGTGTATGTCGGAGGCATTGCTCCTCCTGTCCTTTAATAAGTGGGCTACTGGGCTGAAGTTCTTTTTTATAAAACCATCATGGTTAATTTCATGGTTAATCAAGATCGTATTGAAAGAAATTTGTTGCAGCTATTCACGCACCCAGAAACTTCAGAATGAGTTTCTATAACTTCTGGCAGTATTTTGGATATCAGCATTGTTGCTGAACTGAAACAAGCATAATTGGTAAAGATTTGTTTGATTTTCATAAATTAGCATTAACCTCAACTCTTTTGCTACCCTGCCCAACCGCTGTTCTGGCGTCCCTGGAAGACTCTATTCCCATGTACAAAAAGCGTAGCCGTAGGATATAGATAAGGACGATTTTTTACATCAAGCTAATCTATTGAATACCGAGTTCATGTTATCTACACAAGTAACAGTCGTTACAGCATAGTCAGCATTCATGTAAACGAAAAATGTAGGGTAGGCCTCACAACTTCTTTACCCATTATTACGGTCTGGTGTCGTAACAATCGGCGAAGTTCCACATGCACAACAAACCTCTGGCGTTCGCCAACACCACCATGTTCGTTAAGGTGCGTACAAGTTGAAATCTGTTTGGTTAAATAAGTTTACTGGTTAACCTGTCTACAAACGCCAATAATGCTGGCGTTTCTGCAGTGTTTCCTAAGCTGGCGACACTGGATCGTAACACTGAAGGCTTCAACATAAACCTACTCAGACATGGGGGTAATCCTAATCGTCAGTCGTAATCGATTACAATCGATTACAGTTTTTTGAGTAATCGTAATCGATTAAACTGACCAAAAATCATATGTAATCGCAATCGATTACATTGTCAATTTTATCGTAATCGACGATTACTTTCGCGATTAAACTGGGAAATCTTCACCCTACATCACTGCAAGATGAACCACGACTGTGATGGCCAGATTTGCTCTTCTATCATCGTTTGTTATGGTTATGTTTCAGGGGAAGCTATTTGCCCGTCTGTTTGGGTTAAATCCAGATAGTTCAGCGGCAAGCACAGCGTTTGTAGCTAATTCTCGCTTTTTTCCAGCTACCCTTCCTGTTGGCCGCCAGAAGTAACGAAGGGAGACTAGTCTAGTGAGACGTAGCAACAAAAAGAAGAGTTTCACTTAAAAACGGGTTGACACTTGGGCAACAGAATAGCGGGACATTACGAGGAGAAGGTGTTGGTTTTATTCATATATATTCAGCATAGCCTACTCCGGAACTTATGAATGTAAGTGCTGGAATAGGCTATGTATATAATTAGTACAGTAATTTATATACAGCAGACTAACTTTTTTCAGAGGAATAAGGTACTTTAAGTCAAGTCGAAAGTACCTTTCCACAACACTGATAAATAGCATGTCAACCGCGATCCACCAGATGCTGGTAAAAAAACTCAACGAAACCAGTGAGGTTTTGTTGACCATCGACGTTTGGTCCAATCGACAGATGCGCAGCTATATTGGCGTCACTGTTCATTTCATTTCAAATTGAAAGCTGCACAATGCTATGCTGGCTTGCAGACGATCGTAACCTGTAGTTACAAGAAATAGTCAGCAGTTTTGAAATTACTAACAAACGAATTTTCAGCATTGCTGGACGAATGTTCAAGTCTGATAGATTGTCATTTGACTGATAAAAAATTTGAAGCGTTGATGTTTATAAACTGCAACAAAGATTTGAAACATTGATTATTTTTTTACCAATATTTTAAAGTGTTTGTTGCAGTGGAGTGACTGATGGGAGGATAGAGGGGCGATTTGACTCCCTTGGCCAGCTAAATGTAAAAACCAGTCCCCCACTTAGCTTATATTTCGGTTTTAGTATTGTTTTATTGGTTTTCAGTAGTATGTCGACTTTTTGCGTTTTTCGGAGTATTTTCCATTGATTTGGGGTTTTAGTACTGTGTAGCCATCCACACCACCATTTCTCAATTTTTTTTCTGGCTCCGCTACTGAAATTAAAGCAGTGGGTGTTAACTAGTAAGTCCCTAATAAATTAAAGCAGTGAGTGTTAACTAGTAAGTCCCTAATAAAGGCCAGTGGGCGTCTTGCAGCGAACTTTCCCTTCTAGTTCAAACCACTAGTTCCGCCAATGGTTTGTTGACTACACAAACATCTCAGCAAACAATTAATGTGATTTTTCTTTTTTCCGGTGCTTGATCCTTGCAGATTAATACTTTCGTTTGCTGCATTCATTCATGTCGTATGTTATCTTACATCAAATATGCTTACATCAAACCAAGCAAATGGGTTTTGTTTTCGTTCTGAATATGTTTCAAGACAAATGTAATCGCGATTGTAATCGTGATTACTTTCAGTGTAATCGTAATCGATTACATTTGTGACGTAATCGCCCCATGTCTGATCCTTCTCCGGTAAAAAGCGGCGCATCCAGAAAAGGTCAAGAAAGTTAAAGAACAGAGGTGGTAATCCTACAATTTTACAGTGAACTTGGTAAAAACTTTACGTGAAATCGATTTCCTATTAAAATTTGTTTTACGTGAAATCAATTTCCTATTAAAATTTGTGATTGATTCCTTGCTTATTTCACCTGTGGAGTAAAGTTACTTGAATACTGATATGCGCAAGTTGGAATCATCGCAAAAAGATGAAAGCAGAGCCCAATCGGCTGATACCTCTAAAGCCTGTAGAAAACCTTCTAGAGCTTTTAAATGAACTTGGTAAAGTATGACCTGCAGGTCATTCGTTGCTGGCCCTGACAGCACGCCATTGATAGACTTGTAAGAACGTTAGGCAAGATCCATTCCAGCGTCCACTCCTCCTATGCAAAGATCCTTATCCTTACTCTACATATCATCACGTTACACGTTACGGAAATAAGAAGGACATTTGTTGCAAATTAGAAAAGTTTGTTAGATGAATGAAATGTATACCAAATTGCGACATAATTTACATAGAGTGTGACGTGTGTGAATTTGAAAGTAATAAGAAAGATATTATTCCTTCTGCAGCAAACCTGAAACAGTGTACTACCTCTATCTTATAAAATGCGTCAACGTGTGTTCTACTCACTTTCATCGTGCTCCGTCACTATGCTTGGTGTAGGTTCATCACCTTTTGAACTACGCAGTTGCATAGTTTTGGTCCTTTTTTGGTGCCCCTTTTGGCCCAGCGCCCTAGGCAACCACCTAGTTCGCCTAATGGCAGCCCCGGCCCTGCATGAAGCAAAACATACATCAAAGTTAATGCATCTTTTTTAGAAAAAGTGACTAATTACCTTAGAAATCTTTGTTCCCTTCCGGTCACTCTTTTGACCCGTCTAGGATTGATCAACCACAACTCCTGAACGCAGGGCCGGATTAAGTGGGGAGAAACGGGGCAATTGCCCCGGGACCTCCGCTCCAAGGGGGCCCCCCGTGATGACAAATATTTGTTTTAAATAAAATACCCCTTTCAAAGATTGTGATTCACAAGCGATACAAGAATACAAAAATATATCCTGATGTTGCATTAAGTATATCAGTGTGGTCCAACTACAGGCCCGCGGGCCGCATGTGCCCTGCCACAGCGTTTTCAGTGGCCCGCGGAAGCGTTCAGGAAAAATCTTCAAATCTGAAATTTGTTGAAAAGCGTGTGAGGTTACATTTGTCTTACTGAATCGCTTGCGCTGGATAAAGTGCATTTGCACCAGAACAATGCCTTTTCTGTGTAAAATGTTGTTTTATTTATTAATTTTACGATAAAATTAGAAGGCAGGGCCGCCGCTATCCCTCCGCTGGGGTACCTGACCGGATAACCTCTGTGTTTTTTCGGTGCCCCAGCGTTCGTTGTCTTGAAGAGTACATCTGGCACAATGAACTCAGTACCGGCAAATAAATCTGTCTCTCTGTCCGCTAATCGCGGCCTTTACGCAAAGTGGCCCTCCAGCCAAATTGATTGCCCATCCCTGCGATTGGTAATTTTAATTAGAACAGGCATAACATCTTTCAGTAAAAATATACAATACTAACGGTGTTGGAGACTGCAGAGAGCTTCTGCAAATTAGTCAGCGAAGAAAGATTTTTCACACTGAAAGATTTCGCACTGAAATTGCACTCGATGTTTACACATACGCGTGCGTGAGTAAATTTTGTACGATGAAACAAGTCAAATCTGAAAACAGAAATCGAATTGCAGACGAAAGACTGGACGACACCACTAGCAATGGTAGTGATAAAGGAACGATATTATCAGGGAAGCCTCGACCACAGGCATCCCATTGATAGAGATTTTTAGTAAATTGCTATGTGCTATTGTGTAATAATTTCAATGACGCACTCACTTATCTTCCCTTACTGCTGCACTGTTGCTTTTCATATATCATTTTATTGGAAGTCGCCAGCGAGTTGTCACACTTTTGTAAAATAGCCCATAGCTCAAAAGTAGTTGGACCACGCTGAAGTATGTCCATGGATTTCTCTACAAGTTTGACTATCTGCCAGTTTAAGTAATCACTACTGAATGTAACTATTTTCGGTTATGTTCAATGCAAATATATTTGAATTTTGCTGCAACGTTTTCCTAATAATCGTTCTTTTGGCATGGGTATGATTACCTACTCGTGCATCACGCCTACTGCACAAATGTCGCGAACACGAAACTATTTGCGTGCTGAAGCTAGTCCTGCTGTGCTTGCTGTATAGTGTATAGCAGTGGTTCTTAAGTAATTGTCCTTTGTTACAAGCCTCCCTGACTGTAAAAACAGATGTATTTATTGG
>Ga0210059_1005683_pt1 | contig 20048 bp, 14 predicted proteins | sample Ectturendosymbi2_FD_188042 | JGI IMG/M metagenome (GOLD analysis project Ga0210059, IMG submission 188042) | Ecteinascidia turbinata endosymbiont from Florida, USA - Sample 2 (SPAdes) (version 2) | ecosystem: Host-associated > Tunicates > Ascidians > Unclassified | place: Key West, Florida... | reverse complement strand
TAAGATGTAAAAGCTGTTTCTAGTAAAGTTCAGGTACCGCCATTGTTGCGTCAGCGTCATAATACCAACCTACTAGAAATTCTAACCGGAACGCCGTACCGGCAATGATTCTTTTACCGGAACGGCGTTCCAGGCCGTTTAGGCTTACTTTCACCTCTGGTTGAAGCTATAGCGCGTCTGTCCGCAACGCATTTACGAAACTCACCGTAACCGACAACAGTTTGTAGTGTTCCTGTCTTCCGGAAAAGGATTTGTTGTATTCTAACCGTGTACATTCAGAATTTAAAAATGTTTGGAGCATTTCATTGATGTGCACACAAATAATAATATTCTTTTCATGGTATTCAATAGTTCCCAAAGCAAGTAACTTTTGTAACAACAATATTATGGTTCAGATCTTGAAAGATTTGCTTTCAAACAGCAAGAACATACCTTCTGTCTCGTATGTTCTGGTATTAGCCACTATTAGCTACTGTTTGATAGTTTCGTTTACAGCGTATGCTTTACTGTTCAGGAGAATGTTCATAACCAGCAGAGGAACGATTAAAGTCGAACGTGATTTTCTATCTTTGCAACAAATTTTGCGATTTCGTATTTTTGGACAAAAGAACTTCAGTAAGAATTTCATGTGTAAGAAACTTCCACAACTAAAAGCTAAAACTCACATGAGGCAATCCGGGCGTATGGGCACCGAACGTCCACTGGAAAAAAAGCTGATGGAGAGAAGACTGACAGTGAACAACGTAGCAGCTGATATGCTTTTTACATTCATACTGCTTGGCTGAATAGCTTGTTATATCCTCAGAAATTCAAATAAAGTAAAACAGGTCATAAATGATACCAAGAGCTTAAAAATATTTGAAGCTGAAACAGATATCAGATTTGACGATGACTTCATGCTGTTTCATCAAAATTTAGGTCGCAGTTATGGGCGGAAATCTTTTTATCAACAAGTAAAGCATGCAGACATGAAAAAATCACTGTAACATTTAAATTAATCTACTGTATAATTTTTCGATTGCTATTAATCAATTTGGATTTTTCAAATAAGCGTTCAGTTCCTTAATAGCAACACAATAAATACGTAGTATTGTGTGTTGCAACGCACTTGATCATTTCCTCAACTACTTGTTTCGCACATAAATAAAATACGTTCAGTTATTGAATGATGTTCAAAATATCAATATATTGGTGTTTCAAGAAGCAAAAGTCACTCATGTTCTTGTCAAAAAAGTGAACGAAGGCAACGTCGTCTCGAGGTCTTCAGAATGATTCACAAAATCGTATTTTGAAAAAACGCAAACTTCATCAACCTTGCTTAACAAAAAATTCAAAGCTTTCAAAGCACCAAAACGTTCATTCGTTGTTGCAGGGAAAATTGGTTGACTGACGTGTTTAATGAGGAATTTCGGCAAATGTAGTCAACATTTTGGAACATCTTTCGTTATCAAAACCCACCGGAAGTTGTTTATTTTTGTTTTTCTGCATTCTGCGCTTGATGGAGCCTCTTAGTTGCGATCCATATCATCCTTACAGCTTCTGTAGCAATAAAGGCTCCATGTGAAATGGAGATCTGGTGCTGCATTGCTCTAATTAAAAGCAATGTTTCGAACAGAAATAGGCAAAGTTCTCATTTTATTTGTCTTTTAACTGTCGTTGCTTGTTCTTCCAAATGAAATGCTTCCTTGTTCTATCATTACTAAGCAACTGAATAGCTTCCTTTTTAATCGAAGAAAGATTACCTTACATACATGTACGTTACGCTCGCAGATTCCCAGCTATGACAGCCGTTTATGGGCTCTTGCTGTCTGTGTGAGCACGTGATGTACGTCAAACACGTTTTCGTGAGAAGCACCTATCTCCGAGATCTCACAAGCGTTTTCTGACGTTAACATCTACAGCAGAAGATGTAAGTCTAGCACGTTTTCTCCAAGTAGACGGTAATACCGACGAGATGATTCCTTCCGCATTTTGTGTCTTTCGTCCTTATGGCAAAAAGCAGAGCCTTTGCTATTGTTTGCTTTCTGTGAAAAATTCAGAGTAGCACTTCTCTCACAGTGCAACGTTTGTCAGTGAACTTAACTGTACGTTACCAAAAAAGAAGATTTGCTATTTTTTGTCGTAGGAGGTGATAATCGCCTATCTTTTGTTTCCAGCAACTAGTCTCCACATGGTGACGGATTTGAATCCATCGCCAAAGTTTTTTAAATGAAATCATTTTCACGTAGCACTACGCATCCTCAGTCTTAAAATCTGCACGAAATGCATATGGGTTAGACGTTGAACCACGCATACAGGAAGCTTACACTGTTACGTACGCAGGACAACACGGTTCTCACTCTCTGATTACCTGTGATGAAAAGTGGCATCACCAACTTGACGTGCGAATTAATATTCAAATCACCTGTCCACCCCTGAATGAAGAATTCGTGCATAATTTTGCGTTATTCCGTGGCTTGTTTTGACCTATTTCGCCATCTAGTGAGCTACTAAAGGCGTTAACATCCGTAACAGCGTTCATAATCAAACACTGAAGGCACTCCCTCTAGGACTGGAGTAAGTCTGCCAACGATACGAACGCAGTGCTGCTTGCGCATTCTACCAAATCTCTGCGTTTTACTGTCATAAGTGGGTCTGTTGCGTTGCTGGTTGCTCTGCAACTGACGTCAGATAGGTTTGAAGTTCCAGGAAAAGCAATTATTTGGGAAAGAAGTGTTTTCCAGTTCTTTACTTATCGCAGCTTGTGTTCTGATTCATTCATTTTTAGTCTTGAGTTTGTTTCATTTTTCTGGTCTTGCTATAGCCTTTCAACTTTCCACCAATAGCCTACGCATTTTGTAGGAAAAACCTACGGCGCCAAAGGCCTTTCCTCAAGGTTGGGGTTTGGAAAGGTTTTGGTTAATGGTTTCGCTCTGAGAACGCGCACTCTACTAGCCTGCAGTCCAGTGAATATCCGAGAAACCAGGACAACAAACAGACCTTCCACTCTTATTAATTCTGAGCTGCCAATACGCAGTGGGTTCAAGGCCTCTTTGGACAGAATCGAACACGGCAAGTTACAACACAGTCTACCTATTCACAACGCTGCCTCAAAATAATACACGGATTTATTAATGCGCTGAGAAGGCACAATACAGCATAATATGCTACGCAAAACTTGTAAAGAAATGTTGCAACGGCGAAGAAACGTGGCCGAAACCGATGGAAACCCTCCCGGTGGAACCATGTCTCCAAAATATGTCCATCCCTTGATTATAGAACAAACCACGTCACATTTTTAAAAGCTCGCCTAAATCTCCGTAGCCCTCCCAGTCACTATTTTGCTATTTTCGCAAAGCCAGGAAGTTCAAAATGGCCACAAGTGGATCTACGAGCTAAAACAACATCCCCGCAAGTTCGTAACATATTGCTGGCAGATTTTAGGAAGAGGATCCGTGTTGTTGCGTTAATCGATTTTCCATTTTTAAACAATGCTGATGAATTCAAACCCGTCGCCATTGTGGGGACTAGTTACTTGAATGCAGACATGTGCAAGATTGAATCATCGCGAAAGGTCAAAGACGAAAGAATTGTCGGGTGATTTGTCGAAAGGCTGCAGTAAGAAAACCCAGAATTTTTAATTGTCGTCGACCCAGAAAGCTATTCCCGACTAATTCAGCTTTCATGAAATGTTTGGATCGTGTCAAAGTCAGAAAAGAGGCTACTATCCTCATGCAGGGGCGTAACGAGGGAAGGCAAGGGGACACAATTCCCCGGACACTATGGGGGCGCCGAATCAATGCGGGGGCGACGAAAAATCTCAACAATGTCACATGTACTTCCTTCAGTACATTTGCTTCCTAAAGACCTTAGGTTCGATCATGGGGGCGCCAAACTTGCCTCTTGCCCCGGGCTTCATCTAACCTCGTTACGCCCCTGTACTCATGAGGGGCAAGAGAGAAAAAACCTCACTCCCATCCAACCGCCGGAAATACGTTGACTTTGACCTGTTGATCGAGTAACAAAATAGCAGTTTACATGACGGTTTAAAACTGAAAAAGATTGCTGAAGCAGACACAGAAGCGTGGCAATTACTGAACGACAGAGAAAGTTGCATCATTTACAGTGAAATCGAAAAGACACGCAGTAAATACCCCGGTGACATTGAACAGTAGGACCTATAACTAAGCACACTATTGAGAAGCGACGCCGGAAAATGTTCGAGATACTCAGCTCCACAGAAAACATGTTATATTTCGCAATATGCAAGATGTGTTGCATAAGCTTAAAAAGTTATTTTGAACAAATCGTCAATTGAACAGATGACCACGAAAAAACTTTATTGAGCAAACGATTAATATTAGCCTCAACATCTAATCAGAGTAAAGCGGCGCAACGTCCACAAGCACGTCACACTAACAAAAGTGCGTAGGGAAAGAAATGACACCGACTTTGTGTTGCCAAATAATTTGAAAATCCCGAAATTTCTGGTCAGAATAGCCTCGTGACCTGCGAAAACAGACTTTGAACCAACTATGTTTCAAACGTATGCTGATGAAAGATTTTTAGAAATTATCTAACTCTGCTTGCTTTTGCCTAATGATTGAACTCAAAGTATTTTGACTGTTGTCTGTTTGACAAATGTGCTGTTCAATGCTGGTTTTATCACGTTCGTATGCAATTTCTGCGATGTGGGTTGCTAGCAACAAAGTTGTTTCTGGATTAGTAGGACATAAATTGGTTCACACAGAGCAATCCCTGGGCTCATCACCAAGAAACAATGAAAACAACCATCATCCTTCTTATTGCCATCGTTGCAATGCTGCTGGTGTCCGTCCAACTGAAGTTACAAACAAGAAAAGCAGGTAGTGAACAGGTTTTCTTTTACTTGAAAGGCAACTTCCACAAGCCTTTGGTAAATCACTGAAGTGTAACTGTATGGCATCACTAATGTCTGTCAAATAATGCAATATCACGGAAAATTTCTATAATGGTGGAGGTAGATTTTCTGAAGCCCTACTACCCTTAAAACTTCATTGATCGACGAGTCAATCTTGAAATTTTTGAGGTCCATTGGAACTCACACCTGTTTCGTGCATTTGCACAAATTGGAATTTTTTTCTCTGCTTCCGTAAAGTTATACCGATTTACTGTAGCCTACCACACAGCAACACCTGTAATCGTCATTTTTGAATTGTGGAAAACCTATCGTCACGTATGTCGAAGACTTCAATTCACTTTCTGTTTGCGTAATGTTCCGCATCACTGGTTGGAAAGCTGAGCTCAGTGCTCCGTTGCTTTTCATTTGCGAAGACTGAATTTATCGGAACCTAAATCTTTGTTTCGAGTAGCTGCTTCGTACCTGACTTTGTTCGACATTTAACATTTTTTTGCAATAGTTAATCTGTATAAAATCCGATATCACAGTTTCACAGTTATAACACATCAAAAACGCGGCTTTAGACTGAAAACAAGAAATGTTGATTTAATATACATGCAGATATTGTCATCTGGTGTTCATCCCTTTATGCGGTACGGATGGGAAGAACTACAAGAATCCATGCAAGTACAGAAAAGGAAAGTGCCGAAGGTAATTTGCTATCCAATTGATGTTAACGCTAACCGTGACGTGGCTTTCAACCTGTGGCAAACGTCACCAAATTGTTTTCTTTCAAAGTGATCTGTGAGAACTCTTTTGTAACAGTACGACTTAAGATCCTGAAATGCTCGCAGAAAAAATGTGAAGATATTTTATGTTCTACAAAAATGCTTTTATGAATATCACGGGCTCAGTTGTTTGTCCTGCGTCAGAAACGTGATTTTACAAAGGCTGCCTTATCTCAATCCGTTTTGCAACAATAAAAATTCCTTTCTCGCATTAAACGAACTGGCATTAAGGCTCATGTCGTGCATCATGCAGGCCACTTCAGTTTCAAGTTTATCGCCATCCATTTATGAGCTATAGTCAAACTCGTTTCGCCCTTTTCATGTGTTATCATAGTGAGTGATAGAGCAAGGAAGCAGGCAAGCACCGTATGAACAAATACCTTCAGTGAGCACCTAACAACACAGCTATTTGGAGAGTCCCAGCAATCGTTTCCACCTCCACACTTGACAGTTTTCGATTGACTCCGGCAGACGTTGTTGCCAACTGCAAAACGAACAGACTGTTTTTCAATGACAACAAATGAAAAGAGAAACACAGATGACCTGATGTTGCAAAAACCAAATTTTGTATTTTACTTATAACATCTGCAATACATCAAAACGTAAAACATCACAAATAGCGAATATTTGACATGACGTTATGTATTGATTGCTCCTCCTGATTTTGAAAGGGATATATGAAAAGCGTGGTAGAAAAAGCAAAGAAAAGCGGTTTGTGCCAAAATCCGTTGCGATTTTTTCTGACAGGGTTAAACCTCACATTACAAAACAGGAAGTTCAAGATAAATAAACGATAAGTAATTATTACCACGTGAGCCAAAAATAGGACATATTCTGTTTCACAGGGTACATTTAAGTTGGCTGATAAAGGTTGGATTATGAAGTGCTGCTCTGAAGTTATCACGAAGTGGCTGTGATTTCTGCCATAAGGACGAAAGCTAAAAATGCGGAAGATATCTCCTAAATATTTTCCTGAACGTACAGAATGCGTGCGTGGCCTACAGCTTGTGCTCTAGATATTAACTTCGGAAAAAGGATGCGAGATCTCGAAGATAGTTGACTCTCGAGGAAACGTGCGTCACGTACATTATGTGCTCACACAGACAACAAGAACCGATGAAAGAAATTCACAGCTGGGTATCTGAGAACATAAATGCATTTATGGCGATCTCTCTTTCATCAAAAAGGCAGTTTTTCAGATGCTCAGTAAAGATTGAACAGAGAAGCATTTTATTGTGGGAAAGAGCAAGAGAAGTTGGAAGATAAGTAAAGTGCAATTCCTTTCCTATTTCAGTCGCTCATTGTTCGAACCATTGCTTTTAGTTGGACCGGTGGTTCTTAACTTTTGCAAACACGCAGTACCCTTACGTAGTTTTCCAAGCTTTTGTCGAACTGCATTTTTGCCCAATAAAGAGAAAGTAAAAATGGGTTATTGGAGTTAGTTGGATTTTAGCTCTGGTGTTAGTAGCTTTATGGACTTGTTACTGTGGCCTGCGCACTTTCTCTGATCTTGCTTTAGTATTTTTCGTCATTTCACCTGTAAGCTTTTGCTTACAAATTTGCTGGACTGAAGATGTGTCGCTGACGCTAATCGATTTCCTAGCAAAGCAAATTGCGATTACATTCGGCTGTGTCAGCCTTGTGGTGTCTTGATGCTGAGAAATGAAATCAATCAACACTTTGTACTGTATTTAATTCTACAGTCGTCCCGCTTTTAGTTATTATTTTGATGACCTTCGTCGAACCCGGCTCCGGCGAATCCCAGGGTTTCGATCGAACCCAGGTTAAGAACCACTGAATTACACCAATCTAGCACAGGATGTTCATTTCATGTTGAGCCTTTATTTCTCGAACAACTGCAAGGTGGAGGTTCGGCGCAGTGTTGGAGGCTCCATCAAGCGTACAATGCAGAAAACGTATTCCTGTGAGTTTTTGGTCAGGAAACAGATTCCAAAGTGTTGATTAGATTTGCTGAAATTTCTCAGAAAACAAATACAGTCGAAGATTGTTTACCCTCTAATTGTAAATTAATGTTTTGTACTTCCCTAGCATTACTTTTTGCGCTAAGCAAGATTTTGTGAATCAGCATAAAGAATTCGAGACGACGTGATTTTCTCTCATTTTTCAAACCAAAACATGCGTGATTTTGTTCTTTCAAACGACAAGATATTGACATTTTGCACATCATTCAACAACCGAACATGTTGTGTTTATGTGCGAAGCAAGTAGTTGAAGGAATAATCAAGTGCGTTGCAACACACGATTATCTATTGATTCAGAGTCGCTACAATGCAACTGAACGCCTCCTGGCAAAAGTTCCAACTTGATTAGTGGAAATCTGTGAATGATATATGTGTTAAGATATTACAGTGAAATAAATCATATCGGTTATCTGATAAATCATATCGGTTATCTGTTTTAGATTCCTATTTCTCTTCTTGTAAGATCAAGAATATTTTGAAGTTCTTGTTAATCACATGTCAAAACGTTTCCACTTCATTTAAACTTCTGAGGATATACCAAGCTTTTCAGCTCAGCACCATGAAGGCAAGAAGCATATCAGCTGTTGCATTATTGGTTTTCGGTCTTATCTCCATCAGATCATTTTCCAGTGGACGTTCGGTGCCATTGAAACCCGTCTGCTATATGTGAGTTTTGTTTGTGGACGTTTCTTGTTGTTGCAGTTGTCACTGAATTGTTTTTTTCAAAGATCTAGAGTCGCGTGATTTTCATCAAAAGTAGAAGATAAGGTTCGACCACAATCGTTCCTTAACATTTTCCTGCACACTAAAGCTACGGTGTAAAAGAACTTTAACATATCAAACCGATAGCTTTTTGAATGGCGAATACCAGAACATAAGTAGCTGAAGTTGCGTTCTTTCAGATTTGAGGCAAACCTTTGCAAAACCTAAAATACAATATTATTCCAAAAAATTGCTTCCTTCAGAAGCCATCGAATATAATGAAGAATTGTATTTATCTGAGTGTAGACCAATTAAATGCACTAAAAATATTTAAAATTAGGAATACACGCGGTTGGAATACAACAAATGATTTTCCGGAATTGACAGAAATATTACAAACTGTTGTGAGTTACAGTGGATTTTCTTTTTACATTTGGGACACGCTGCAGTCCCGCTGCTTTTCCAAAATAATTGGATTGAAAGGAAAGTGTTTATCGATACTCAAGTGGTTTTCGATCAAGTCTAAAAAAACGTCTTTTTCTTTTGTAGATATTGCGATCCCTGTGCGTATAAACCCGTGTGCGGGTCTGACGGTGTAACGTACATCACCTATTGTCACCTGGCCAGAGCAAATTGTGGACGGTAAGACACCAATGGAGCTGAAATATGTGATAAAGATATTTTGCAATATAAGGGATTTCTAAGTGGGATGGTTTGTGGTTATAACGCTTTCGAAACGTTAGCGATTTTTCAACATATTTAAAATAACCTCCATTTTAATTATGGACGTTTTTCGCCACTACGAATTTATCGCACATTGATATCTGATTCAATCTGTTCGATGACCATATTTTCAGGCATGAGTTTTGTTCGCGTGATCTGCATATGTCTGCAAACAAAGTGATTTAACACAAGAAAGGTTGACTATTTTTGGCTGTTAATGAACTATCACATAACATAGTTTTTATGTTATCGCTGTTGTTGCAATGACATCGAAACTATATTATGTCATAGTTTGCACATGTTTTGCCTCAAAAATTACGTGCGGCCCAATTTAAACATTTTAAAAAGTTTTCTTGAGATCTTTGCGTTGCTGCTGCTTTACTTACAGAAAAACTAAAAGCAATGTCATTTGACCTACAATGAGCTTCAAAACCCCTTTTTTGAAACTGGCAAATTAGTCAGCGTTCAATCAGTAGCAACATCATCACCTATTGCACGTTCCGTAGCATGTTAAAACCTCTTTTAGTGCAAGCGCTTCATAAAAACAATATTTGTGTAACATTTTATGAATTTCAGGTAAGTCAACAAAAAGCTCCTGAGGGCAAACATGAATTCGAAAGAACCATTAAAAATTATTTGTGGTTGACGTTAACATTACTTTCAGTTAATACATCACGTCGGAGACTTACAATTGGAAGTCTGTCAAGGAATGACAATGTGATTGATTTTGCAAAAATATATCTTTTTTTAATCTTGATGCTCTACTGCACCAGGTTCACTTGCAATGTTTCATCGTTTAACATAATTTGCAAAGGCATTGATAAACAGGAAACAAGGTATTTCAATGAGCATTTGGTTTCCATTGTTTTTTGTAACCGATTTATTTCTCTCAATCGCAAAGACTATTTCTTTTCATGTAATTCAAAAAATATTTTTTGATCCGGATCTTCGGATGAAATCTGCGCTTTTCACATCTCGTAATCCGGATTTTTCTGCACTTCCACGCTGTTGCATTCTTAAATGCACTGACTGGTCTCTAGGAAAGATTCGGCAGCTTTTGACGCAGCACAAGAGTGCTCAGGGTCACCAACAAACGTTAAGAATTATCATAACAACGGCTGTAACTGCGTGCAATAATCGACTAATCGTAGAGACGATTATTACGTCACACACGGGTATAGCATGTCACGTTGAATATCAAGCTGCCCTACCACGGTTTCAGTCTATTGATCTGTGTTGAGTGTGCGTGGGCAGAACATTATTCCTGAATGTATTGTACTCGGTATAATGTCTGGAGGGCATTACCTTCCAAATAGAAGAACGGACCAGTCGAAGAAATCTCTGGCTCTGTAAAAAAAACACATTTCCTCGAAACCAAGTGATCTTAAATTATGAACTAAGATTGTTCATAACAGCCTGGAACAGGCTGTAACAAGTCTGATGTACCATTGCGAATACATCAATAAACTCGTTGTGCTTCAGCAAAAGTACGCTGTTGGGTCGTAAATGTGTTCAATTTCAGGGTTATTTCATCCATATCGCAGTACTTAAATGACGTCAGGCTAGAAACAACGATCTTCGGTTAATCCGGATCTTCGCCTAAAAAGGATAAAATCGTCGGTCAAATCGAATCCGGAAGAACCGAGGTTTACTGCATATAAAAAGCCTTTGCAGTGTTTCTCTGTGTTATTTGCTTTCATATTCTTTATATTTTTCCGCTTTTTTTTGCTTTAAAATTTCAACTTAAAGTTTTTTGTCTGTCATCCGCTTCACTAATGTACTTTCAATGCTCTTTTCATCACGCTCGTATACAATTTCTGAAACATTGTTTGCACAAATCTTGTAGACACGAAACGACGTGACATAAATGCTTTTCAATTCTTTTAAATAATCCATAGTATATCTTTCTAATAACAGGACAACTGCTCTGACTGTCAAGCACAACGGTCATTGTTACTGCCGGCATGGATATGGGAAAAAATGATTCACGTGCAAGAAATGTTTGAAGGATTTGTGTCAGTGATAAGCAGACGTGTTTATTTGAGCCTTTCGCTCATTCTGCGTACGCTTTTCCTTGTTTTATGGAAAGCAGTTTTTAATTTTCTGTGTTGGAGTTTCAGCAAGAAGGCTGGAAGCTGCATGAGTTTTTAAAAAAATTACGGAACAAATCCAGTGAACCACATTTCAAAGTACAAGCTTAGGTGCTCTTTGATTTATAAAAATGCAAGTGTCTTATTTTTTTCTCTCCTCAGTAAAAATTCATCGAATCAATTATTTCTCCAATATTTTTAATCATTTCGTAGATTACCAAAATATATGCAGCATGTTTACAAGCCCCATAACTGAAGCATGCTAATCAAAGCATTGGTTTTGCACACAGCCCTTGTAACCAACTAAAAACACGTGTGTACGAATCGAATAGTTCTCCACAAGTTTTCACTTCGATCGCGGATATCAGAAAGTTCTACATTGGCTATAGCGTGCTTTTCTGGTGTCAATGGCATCGCTTATATGTTTGCTTTGCATTGAACCACAAATTACAAACTACAAAGGAAGGCAAAAGAGTTTTGTAAATGTTTAGATGTTCAAAGTGGAAACGGTAACTTTGTTTCTTTTGTTTATCAGTTTGGGTGCCTCGTGGATAAACATCCTTTAGCATGTAGCATTTTCAATACCAATACGGAAATTGTGTGTTTGCGTTTGATTTGTTTGTGCGAGTACTGAAAAAAGTAATAAACCAGTTGTTGAAGTGCAAAGATTTCTGATCATTCATTCAACGAAAGGACTCATCGAATTTAATATATATACTTTTCAGGCGTAATTATCATTGAACATAATTGTCAAGCAATACGTTGGATACATCAAGCAGATCTACAAACTGCGTCTCGATACCGAAAATGATCAGTGGCGTGATATGGCATAAACTCTCAAAAACAAAAGCTTGTGCTGCTCATTCTTACTGCTTAATTATGGCGTAAGCTTTATTCTAGCAGGAATTTGATGGCCATACCATTTCCTCTCAACGACACAATCAATCACTATTAACATACAGTTGATTGCTATTTACACACTTGGTGTCCATCCAACAGTAGACGTTTCTTTTAGGAACCAATGCGAAGATGGGGACCAGGTGCCAGATTATTGACCCCTATCGTGGAAATTTCCGTTGGAAAAGAACATCCGCAGTAATTTAGGATGTCCTAATGCGATTCGGAACACGAACATATGTGAAAAGACGTGTTCAACAATGCCATGCATTAAAAACAAATATAGATCAACACTAGATGAAAAATTTTCGGGTTGCCATTCACGAAATGAAACCTCAACGTTCTGTGTCCCAAACATTGCACCCCTTATTCTCATTGAATAGGATAAATACAACACACAGTATATTTGTTTTTGAAATATATATTGATGCATTTATCGACATTGTTGTGCTCAAGAAAAATTTTTCAATAAGTATAAAAATATAAAAACTACAACCAATAGCAGCGTGACAGGGCTATTTGACTCAACTTGTTTTGACAAAAAAATAGGCTCATGTTACTTTTGAGTCACGAGGCTAAAAGACTTTTTGTTGCGGGTGGCGTCAAATAAAATAATTGCTGGCCATTCAAGTTTTAGAGGATGGTTCGTTGATGTAGTTTGTTTTTGAAACTGCTGCTATATCATATTCGGTAAAAAACGAACACTACCTATATTGGTCGATGAGTGAAGTTGCATTACTTAAACACAGCATTGCTTCTTTTCTCTGTTGGTTTATAACCAGGATCACCAGTGTTAAACATGTATTTTTTAAATGAAGTCACGAAACTCTCAAATGTCGCCATCATTTCGCGAATTACACAAAGAACACTGTTGAGAATAAGGAAAAGAATTTAGAAACTCCTTAGCTCAAACATTGGTAATCGCAAAAATTCTGGTCATAATATTTGCAGCAACCCAATTACGCATTGCGTTGCCACACCAAAAAGCATGCACCTAGTGATGCCATTTGGATTAATACGTAAACCAGCGCAATGTCCTACAGGTCCATTACCTTAAAAGCACTTACAGTTATTGAGCAATTACGTTCCCACTGTAGGGTTCCGGGTTTTGCAGAACAGCATGTAGTGGGTCGTCGGTCGATTACGATCCCACAGAGATCCTTAGCAGTTGAGGGGACAATCTTGTTATTGCAGGAGCACATGTAACTCTCTCAACTACGCGACCTGACGTCTTGAAATTGCTCAGACAATGCCAGGAGAATTAAAGGCTCTCACCACGTTGGCCGTTTATAACTCTCCATTATATAGCACTCTTAGTTGATTGCTTCTTTCGTTTATAATCAGATATGCAAAAAATCCTCTAGTACACTCCGCAGAGTGTTTAAGGGGAGGCGAAAGAGGCACTTGACTCGGACCCCCTTTCTAAAGACACCTTTCGCGGGGTTTCGTGCGTAAATGTTTCTCATTTTTGGTGAAAAACGTATTGTCCACTGATATAAGATATTCCGAAACATATCACACATAAGCACTTTACATTCAAGGGATCCCCAGCAACAACTGTTATGTATAAGTGCTGCTTTCAAAGGATCTACTAACAGGAACTGCATGGGGAGGTACTCTACTTTCAAAGGGGCCTCCAAAAGCCATTGTAATGCATAAATACTCTGTTTTTGAAGGGGCCCCCAACAGCAACTGTAAAGCGTAAGTACTTTGCTTTCAAAAGGGGCCCCGTTAGCAACTGCAATGTGTAGGTTCTCTGCTTTCAAAGGGGCCCGCAGTACCAACTGTAATGCGTTGGTACTATGCTTTCAAAGGGGCCCACAACAGCCACTGAAATGTGCAGGTACTCTTCTTTTAAACGGGGCGCAGCTTGCAAGGCGATGCACAGTGTGGTAATGGAAGCTTTTTTAGATCTGGTAACTCGGAGGTGATGTTTGGTATGAAACCAAACTGCTTTTCATCCATTGAATGAAAATCTGTTCCTTTTATCAAAGCTTTTTCGAATTCACGGGAGCTGGCTGGCAACCAACACCATCTGTTGCAGTCGACAACAGAAAACCCATTCTATAGGTTACAAATTCTTCACGAATTTTCAAACTTCAGTTCTTGTTTGTTGTATGTGGCGCAGTTGCAAATCTTGTTGTCTTTTCGGTGTTTGTTGCATAACGTTTACTGCAATGTGGTGACCTTCAAGGAGCTTTGCTTCCTGGTCCTCCTTTGTCGTGTTTTAACGCAGAGATGTTAGTTTGAATGGGAGGCATTAGAAGTGATGTAAGTTATGCACCGACGTTTCGTTGCACGATGGCGCGCCCTGGCTCAACATGTGAACGAAGCGGTAGTAATACTGAAGCTACCGTTGCTTTGACACTTACTGATCCGAGCACACGTAATGTTTGTGGAAACGAACAATGAAAGATGTTGGAGCATCATCGGTTTAAAGGCTTTTGCTGCGTGACGATGAAGGAATTTTTTGCGTTGTAATGGTCACGTAAGATTTCTAGCTTGCTGATCTTCAGTGGGTGATACATTTTCACCATACTTTACATTGCTTTTTTCCAGATTGTTGCAAGGAATTTATCGCGATGTAAAAAACACATTATTTATTTAAGTTTTGTGGATGTGTGTTGCTGTGATTTTGTGCGTTATTTAAAAAAAATTTACTCGAGAGACGAATAAATAAAAATTGAAAGTCTTTACCACCAGATAAGTTCCTAAACATTCTAGATGGAAAAGTACTTCACTCAGCTGAATGAATTGCTTCTGGAGAAGTCAACTATGAATAATTTTACTCTGTCTGTTAGGCAATGTTACATTGTCATTAAAGACGGAATCCAATTTCAAACCATTCAAACCATTATCTCACTTGCTGATATCAACTCGATTTAATCATTGTTTGAATCAACTGAATGAAGTATGATTTGCACTGCATTATCATTATTGTTGAATTGCTATGTTAACTGTTGTCCTGCCCACAACGCCATACTCGCAAATCAAACACCAGTAAACAGCATTCTTGTGAAACGTATGTATTCATATTTATGTAAATATTGAAGTGTAAATTATTTGCTGATAAAGTCACTGAAACGTTAAACAAACATCTGGGTCGTAACTAACTAATGGCTGATAGACAAGGGCAGACGGCTAGGTTACTACCTTTGTCACCAGCTACGCCGATGTGTCAAGAAACTTGGTGACTGAAAACAGGCAAAAATGCTGCCTTCTTGACATGGAAGTTTTCTTTCCAACCACCTTACGTAATTACTTTCAGTTCCCTTAATTTGGTCTCAGCCATCTTACTTCCAGGTGAAGCAGCCTTGCTGTGACAGCATGACAATATTGCACAACCATCCAAAACGTGATTTATGTTTGGGTACTTCACTGATCAAACGTTCAGCTTTTACAGAAACAGCCACGTTTGCTACTGCCTTTGAGGTGGCGACTTAAGCAATTTGTGTTATCTTTGCGGTCAAATAATTTTTTTTAAAGTTTGTTTTACTTCACGAAACATCTTCACAGACTGGTTAGTGAAAACTGCATCGAAAAAGCAGCCAGAAGAAGATTCATTTGGAGATTTTAATGAAAAGCCAACGTCAGACTAGACAGCAAAAATTTTGGCGACATCATGCATTGGCCGTCAGTGCACAACAAGAAAAGTGCAGAGCTAAAAGAAACCTTACAATAAAAAATACCGTCAAGAATTGATAGAGTTTGTTTTCACATGCACCCTTATAAATGCCATGTTACGTCCTCAGTGTGTTGTATGTTATTGTTCCGAGGTTCTTGAACGTCTGGTTGCCAACTTAAAATCAATGTTCAAGCTGCAGACAACAAGATCAACAAAGCCTTCAGAAACGAAATTCACCATTGGGCTGACCAATATGAAAGCGGAAGCATTAACACGTTTTTTGAGCTCAAGACGTTCGTCGAAGCAAAAAGTTTAATTTGGATGATTAACAGGGAAGCAACCATCAAACATAATGATCACCAGTAATACCAATCTACTGATAAAGGGTTGCGCTATAACTGCGTTGGGATCAGCAAATTTGATCTTCCATATTTGGTGTCTATCACAGCGACTTAGACCTCTTGCGCGCCATCGACCGGTGACCATTCCATTCACATGTAGCGCCATCTCGAGGCAAAAGTACTTTCCATTAGACACAGTTTCGCAAAAACACAACCGGTTACTTTACACTTCGCTGTAACAGATAGTAAGATACCGATCATCTTGCATCAGAGCTAACTGAAGCAAGATCTTTCAAATTAGCGTTAGGCTATTCAAAATTGCGTTTGATGTTGTAAATCTGGCTGAATTTCAGATTTCCGTTGAAAAAGAAAATCTGCAGTAATCGTGGCCTGCTTTGGATGTCCCAATGCCAAAATACCTACTTGAAAAAACATTTTCGACAATGCCTTGCATCAAAAACAAATATAAATCAAGACTGGATATGGAAGAAGTTCTTCGGGTTGCCATCTCCGGAATAAAAACTCGACTTGCCATGTCTCAAAGATTGTACCCATTATTTTCATTAGAGAGGCTGAATACGACACACCTTGCATTTATGTTGAAATTACTGAGGCCACTCTGTCGGCGCGGCGACTCATGCGCGACGCACCACGAACGGGATATGCGCTGAGGATTGGACATGTACGAGTATGTATTGGCGCGAACAAGCAGCACTTGAATGATCTCGTCGGGTGATGTCTATTGTTGCTTGCTGCCACAGTGTAAAGGCGGCGGTATACACTGATGACGAGCCAGGAGTTGCCAATCGTATTCCTTGGTTTGTTTTATTGCGTCGGGTAATTAAGCGCCCTGCACTTCTCGGCACGGCAACTTCTCAAGAACCTGCAGACCCCGCAACGGTTGTCATCACCAATGACCTTGAGATTGTTCAAATCGGCTCGATAATTTGGATTGATGGCAAATACCTGAAAAGTGACAAGATGATTTATTTTCATCTATTTATTTGCTTTCTTGGCTCAGACACACGGTCCGTATCCAGGGCCGGTGCTGAGTTTTTTGGTCCCCCCCCAAAACATGGACTTTAGGCCCCTAATATACAATATATTGCATTGTTCTGCTGCACAGCAGCGAGATGGTCTGCTGCACAACTGAATGTTCTGCTGCACAGCAGCGAGACGTGGTGCACATACCTCCGCCAAGAAAACTGTCTCAACGCATTTCATTTCAGATGTTTCCGCTCATTCCTAGGTGTCTCGTGGAGTGACCAAGTAGGCCTACCCAACTTCATCATCCTGCATGCCGCTGGCTCATATGACCTCATCAAAATTATGAGGCAGCGACTTTTGCACTGGTTGGGCCTCGTCCGTTGTATTGTGGAAGTAACATGACCAAGGACATCCTTTACAGTGAAGTCTATAAAGCGCCACTGGCAGACCAAAACTGCGCTTCAAGGACGTCATCAAGCGTGACATGGCGATTTCCACATCTCTCCACAGACCTGGGAAACACTTGCAGCCGATCGCAACAGATGGGGTGTCTCTCTGAGTTACGGTTATTCATTGTCAGTTACTGACTACACAGAAAAAAATGGAGGACCACCGAGCTCATCGTCATCAACGAAGGGACTCGGCCATACTAGCTCGGCCCCTACGATCGCAACAATATATTTTCATATTGTTATCTGTATTAGTGTGCTCAAACAAGCTTTTCAGGAAAATCACAAAACATTTTTGAAACTTTACAATCAGTGGCAGAATGGCAGTGCTATTTCATTCAAAATATTTTTCAAAAAATCAGGCTCATCAAATGTTTGAATCACGAGGCTCAAAGACTATTTTTTGAGGGTCGCGTCAGAAACTAATTGCAACTGCAAACCACGCAAACTTTAGAGCAGTGGTTCTTAACCGGGGGGGCTTCAAGAAATTTCTAGGGGGGCGCGAACCCTTACATGCTCTACAACTTAGAAAATTTTGAACGGGAATGTGTCCCTTTGAAACGTTACGCCAGTGCTAATTTTACGCCGCTATGTGTTATTGGGTTTAGTTCCGGCAGAGATGGAAGTCGGGGTTAAGTATCTTGAAATTTTGCAGGACGAATTCGAGTCTGCATGCAAACATTAAGGGGCGCAACTAGGGGGACTTTTTATTCGACATGCCAAGTCCCTTCAACAATAACAACTGTGCCATTGTCGCATTTGACAGAGTTCCATGCAGTGTGTGATGCCGCTTTGTCTTTCTGTAATTCGACGAGCTTTCTGAAACATGGCCATAAACCTGCATGGTACTAATTTTCTACAGGACTTCCGCCATGTTCTTCTGTGACGCGACAATGTATATTTATGACGATTCAACTGCACTTGAGCCACACTATTGTTGAATGTGAGAATAAGTTTTTAAATTCGGCTTGGCAGCTACAGACCACCATACGACGTCGACTTCTCGGCCAAAGAAAGAGTAACTTTGTTTTCTGACCAACCCAATGGCGACACTCAGCTGCTTAATCTCGGAACCGTGTGTTTTACTCGCGTTAAAGAGGCTCGGAATAAATGTTTAAACCGAAAAATTGAAATAACATTTCTATTGACATATCCGGTTTGTGCGATTAACCGTGCTATTTTTTTCACGTTTGAATGGTTTAACCCAGTGGTTGCCTAAGTGGGGTAAATTATCCCTGGGGGTAATGTGTGATTTTTTGGAGGTGCCGCGGAACCAAAATGTTGTTTTGTGTTATGAGCGTTCACTGCGAAATATTAAAGGTAATAAGACATAATCGCTACCTTGATTAGGGTAACGGCTCGAAAGTGTTTGGGAACCACTGGTTTAACCGATTTGCAATTAGTCAGAGTAATTTGTATTCACTCTGCGAAGTAGTGTGCGGTTGCAAAGCTATACAGAGTGAATAGAAAAACAAAGAATCTGCAAAGGTTCGCACAAGTCAAGAACAAGCAACCGCAACACATCAAGTATGCGGGCTTGAGTGGGAATATGCATATCTACATAGGCGTACAAGGCGGGGGGGCGGGGGGGCGGCCGCCCCCCCGGGCTTGAAAAATTTCAGGGCAACTCTGTTTTCAGGGCAACCGCAAGTTCCTCAAAAACCCTGAATAATAAAATATATTTCAGTACAGTGAAAAATTCCAGGGCAACTCTATTTTTCAGGGCAAGCGCAAGTTGCTCAAAAATCTTGAATAATAAAAAATATACATTCAATACAGTAAATTCAGGGCACCCTCTGTTTTTCAGGGCAAGCGCAAGTTACTCAAAAATTCTGAATGTAGAAAGTATATTCAACACAGTGAAAAATTCCAGGGCAACTCTGTTTTCAGGGCAAGCACAGGTTACACAAAACTCCAGAATAATGAAAAATATATTCATTACAGCGAAAATTTTCAGGGCAAGCGCAAGCTGCTCAAAAATCCTGAATAATAAAAAACACATTCAATATAGTGAATTCAGGGCACCCTCTGTTTTTCAGGGCAAGCGCAAATTGTTCAAAAATCCTGAATGTAAAAAGTATATTCCATAAAGCAAATAATTTTTGGGCAACTCTATTTTTCAGGACTAGCGCTAGTTGCTAAAAAAACCTGAATGATAAAAAATGCATGTTCAAAACAGTGAAAAATATCAGGGCACCCTCTGTTTTTCAGGGCAAGCGCATGGAAAATGCCCTATAACACCTGAATGTAAAAAGTATATTCCATACAATGAAAAATTCCAGGGTGCCGAAAATTTTCAGGGCAAGCGCAGGTTACTCAGAACCTCTGAATAATAAAAAGTGTCTGTTCAATACAGTGAAAAATATCAGGGCAATTCTGTTTTTCAAGGCAAGGGCAAGCTGCTCAAAAATTATGAATGTAAAGAGTATATTCCATACAGCGAAAAATTTCTGGGCAACTCTGTTTTTCAGCGCAAAGGCAAGTTGCTCAAAACTCCTAAATGTATAACGTATATTCAATACAGTGAAAAATTCCAGGGCAACTCTGTTTTTCAGGGCAAGCGAATGTTACTCAAAACTCCTGAATAATAAAAAATATATATTCGG
>Ga0210059_1005682_pt1 | contig 20048 bp, 14 predicted proteins | sample Ectturendosymbi2_FD_188042 | JGI IMG/M metagenome (GOLD analysis project Ga0210059, IMG submission 188042) | Ecteinascidia turbinata endosymbiont from Florida, USA - Sample 2 (SPAdes) (version 2) | ecosystem: Host-associated > Tunicates > Ascidians > Unclassified | place: Key West, Florida... | reverse complement strand
ATACATCGATGTACTTGGAAGTCATTGCAGTTCTTCATTATCATAATCATGATGGCGTGATTCATGCGTGTATTTCAACAAAATGCATTAGCGCCATCAAGCGTATACTCTATACTACCGTAATGTCTACGACCTCATTTTCTTTCATGTATATGTGTTTTTTCATTTCTCTTTACTGCGATGCATGTTAAAAGTCTAGCGTTTTGCATGTGGGAGTGAAGACGTTACTCAATACAATACAAATAATATGTTTAATAATTCGCCTTTATCAATGCAAGTTTCGCGCTGTGTGCACAGTACTCAAGACTCCAAGAGAATGGTCAAGCAATAAAAGATAAAAACTGTTTTTCACAGAGTTTAATTCGCGTGTGAATTGAATTAGGCCCGCAATCAGGGTGGGGGACAAACCGGGCAATCAAAGTCTCCCACGAATTTTGTATGTATTATTTTAGATTTTTCAAAAAATGTTATGTTGATCAATGTTTCATGTAAAATCCCTGAACAACATACTGACTGCTTGTATTGCTGAGATCCTTGTTTCTGCATGGTTCAATTTATACGCGATAGTAGTTTTGTGTAGAACGTAGTTCATATAGCCTGTGTGCAAAGAATTGTTATATTTAGATACTCGAGAGCGAATTGGCCAACCACCGTTTCCTTAACATTCCAGGTTTTGAAAGTGCAGCCCAAGTGCTGAATGCTTTATTTTCAAAGGTGTGCAATGCGCACAGTACTGATATCTTATTCATACAAAATCTATCATAAATTTCTGTTATTCCTTTATGAAATCAAGTTTCCTTACAGTGCATTCAATGCCCATACGTACTTTTTCGCAATATCTGAAAAACTTTTGCATGAAAATATGCAAAAAACGCTAAGAAGCACACATAATTTATTTAACAACTGAGGAGAAATCGATGCCAAGCGGTCAGGAAATCTTTCTTTTTCGTATGCGAAGTTGTAGCATCCAAAGTTTGGTGTTACATTCGGACAACGATCACATGCAAAAATCAACATCATGTGATTTGCGGCTTAGCACATGGAGATGAATAAAATTTTAACAAGATCGTAATGATAAAAGAAATCAATCACTTGACGTTGTGTGGCTGTGTCAGTTAAGAATGTTAATCAAAGAAAATATTTTCAACACCAACTCTGCTTGTTTAGCTCAGGCGATGGCCACTTGCAAAAATTGGCCTCAAGTAATTTTAACCTAAACACATGGAGGTGTAGGTTTTCCTTTTGGTGTAGGAACCTATGTTGAGGTTTAGGGTGTTGCCTAGCGTAGATGTTGCTTGCGAGGAATCCTGTCGTTAGAGGGAAACAAAATTTCAGCGAAATAGCAATGATAAAAACCCCAACTACCTGATGTTTGGTAGTACCGTGTCAGGTTTAAACGTAGATGGATCAAAACTTTCGTCAAAATTAGCTTTGCGTGTAGAGTTAAACGAACGAAAATGTGAGATTTGTTGAAAAACTATATTCAAGCAAATTCATGATTACAAGTTTAACGTGAAGTGATATATCCGTCATCTCAAAGACAACACTTTCCTGCAGTCCCCCAGAACGTTTGATTTTTAAATCGGGGCAGTAGGAGATTGAGCGGACGCGCTGTAGCATGCTCGGAAACCTAAACCCTCAAGTGACCGGGAATTGTGATTTGGCCATGTCCACAGATTATGCGAACTTTTTCAGCAGTTATCACTGATGTTGAAAACTAAAAAATTATTGTGAAGCAATAAGAATAGCGATTGTATGTACAACGCGAGTTTTACAATAGAAAAAGCTTTTGGTGTTTGGCAAAGTAGCAACAGACATGAAAGCACTTTGCAAAAAGCAAACGACACTTTAAGCAGCAGTGTATCTCGGGTTTCCCGCACCTGGGGACAAACTCAGTTTAGGCGCTCCCACCCAGCCAGTTTGTGGCAGCATACAATAAAAAAGCGCCCTGGGCAGATGTCTCCCCTTCCCCCTTGGCTTCACCACTGTCTTCAAGATAGAATCATAAGTTTACTTCAAGTTATGCATGCAGCCAAATATATTGAAGTCAAACCAACCTACAAAAGCTACAGAACCTGTCATATTAACATATACATCAAAACAAAAACGTAGTTGCACATGTAGCGAAATGTTGAACCCAGTGCCATATTTTTACAAGCATTCAATTCAGTCATACGCAACTTTACCGGTAGCAGTAGCCAATGCTTCAAAGCCCCAACTGCTTCAGGTTTGTCGCTGATGCTGAGTTTTTGCGAACTAACGTGGAACCCGTCGATCAGGTCAAAAGCAACCTGAGCTAAAGTTTTCATAATGCTGCTATCTTACTGGAAACAGATCATCCAAAATCAGCGCAAATTGTTTCAGGCTTGTGAGCTTTTCAGCAAGCTTGTTTTCTATACAGTAATAGTTGTTGCAGGCAAACGTTGCCTGTAACACTAACCTGTTTTTGAAAAATGATATCTGTTTCCGATCCGAATCCTGTTTTGGTTGAAATCATACTATCCGAAAGTGTGTTGTGATGCACAACATATATTTTGTGCTGTACCTATTTTGCCTTGTTAGGCAAATTTACTGAAGGGGCTATTTTGCCTTTAGCTGAACACTAGTGGTTGAAGTAGTCACATGACAAGTTTGGAATGCATGTCCTGCTTTATTGACCATGACATCTGGAACAGCTCAGTCCCATGCATGGATGATGGTTGTTATGGTTTCAGGCTGGCAAGCAGTTAGCAGCTTCATGTATGCATTAAGTGAACTGTCGGTTAAACCCTAGCTCTAAACTCTGAACCCGTAAATCTAAAACCTGACCCTAAACCTTGACTATCAGCCCTGATCCTAAAACCTTAGCAAACCCAACCAGTAATTGTCTCTGCGTATCTGCATATTGTAGGCTACTTGTCACATGATTTGAGCGCTGTCGTCATGCTTATAAACAGAAAGTTTGACATATCTTGCAAGCTTTACATATCGCGTAACCTATGTACTTTTCACAGCCAATTGCATTAAAAAGCAAGCTGCAGTTTTGCCACACAGTCCCGTTACCACGGGAAGGCTTTGGTGGGCTTAGCCCCTCCGAAACAAAGCTCCAAGGCCCCAAGACCTTCTGGTGACGGTTCTGTTGCCACACCAAGCTTTTTATTAGCCATTTCTTTGGTAACAATGGTTAGATTTTAACACCATCCATGAGTTCACATTCATACTTTCATTTATTAATCCTACCCATGGTTGCACTTTGTTAGCCAAACCTAACTACACAGCAATGCTAGTCTACAAACCAAAACAGCATTCAAGACAATACACTGGCTTAATATATGTCATTTATATTGAAATGACTGACTAAAAATTCAGTCTAACAAGTCAATGTCACAACACAACAATTTGGCATAACATGAAAAAAAGCTATCCGGCCTGGTATTATCCAACAACCAATCAATGCCGGCTAACGTAGAAAAGGTGTGAAGACTGCAAGGCCTGGTGTAGAATATAGACCACATTAAAAAAGCTAGAGTGCTCTAGCTAGTCTAGACTACAGATCACAGTAGGTCTACACTAGCAAGGCTCAGTTCAGGTACGCAGCAAACAATGTCCTTATGTACAGGCTACTGAAAAAGCCCTATCTTGCCATCATGGTTGCCAGATCTAATTTTGCCAAGGGGCAAAATCTAGTCCAGAAAAGAGTCAAAAAAGAGCTAAATGCTAAGACAAGGGGCCAAAAAGGGCCAACCATTTTTTCCAAATTTATCAACAGTTACAAAGTCATATGAACCCCTACATAGCAATTTATTGAATGGAAATGTTTCTCAATCACAATTGTAGCACAACAGAAAAACAAGTACGTAATGAAAGATAGTAAGATAACAACTTAATTTCCATGTGTGGCCATAAACTGAGATAAATTTTTCATCCTCGATAAGTACTAAAGCGATTAAAAACAATCTGAACAAAACCAACAAATATGTGGACCACCCGAATAACAGTAAGTTAGGTAACATAATTGCTCTCACTGTAACCTCCACAACGCAGCAAGTAACAGGTATTCTGATCAACGTACTTTCACATTAACTCTAAGGATCCTAACAAATTTTGGAAACAAAAACCTTGAAAATATAGGAATTTGGTGAAAATCTGCAATGAATTAGTCAAAATAGTTAAAAAATATGGTTTCACAGACAGGACCCAGGGTGGTCAGATCTAATTCTTGCAAGAGGCCAGTCTATCCTGGAAAAGGGCCAGCGAGTGTTATTTGGGACAAAATTTCTGAAATTTGGCCCCAAAAGGGCCAACCTGGTAACCCTGCTTGCCATACCAGGAACAGATTCATGCTGACAAACTTCGCTTGTCCAATTACTAAAGTAGCAGATTAAGAGGGGGAATGGGATTACATTACGGTACAGTGATTACACCACAGGCCGACTCGGAGTCATGGCACAGAAGGCTGAAAAAATGCTTCTGATTTATTACAATAAATGAATGATTGTGCAATATGCAACTTTTTCCAAAAATCTGAATCCTCGAAATATCGATAAAACTAGAAGCGTTTCGGAGATCCGGTTCCGTATCCGGTTCACGTTTGAAAGCCGTTTTCGGATATCCTTATGCGGTTGCAAACTCACTATCCTGCCGGATATCCAACCGGCAAACCGGATAGTGATCATCTCTGCCTCCATCATCCTCAACAGCCTGAATTAATGACCGACTAATTTATCCAGGAGAATAGAGCGCATACATTAATGCAACAATTAGCCATTCAGAGAAAATTTAAATTCAATAAAATTAATTATCTGATTCCTGCAAAAACTGAAATTCTCCCTCCTGCTCCTGCTCCAGTTTTTATTTAAAAAAAAACGACTCCGGGTCCTGCTCCGGCTTCGGCAAAAATCGTAGACTCCTTCCGGAGTCCACTCCGGCACTCCGGCTCCGTGATCACCTCGGCAACCCTGTCTTCAAAGTGAGCCCCAGAGATGAGTGAACTGTCATATTTTGCGATCCGGGTCTAGTCCTGATTTTTTAAAACTCAGTTCCAAGTCCAACCACAATCCAACTTTTTTTCAAATGTAAAGTCCAAATCCAAATGAAGTCCAAAAAATATGAAAAATGCAGCCTTTTCACAACAAAAATGCCACATTTCTTTTGCATCAACTCTGTCCAAATCCGATCTGAATGCAAAATTTTGAAGCGATTTACACTCCGGATCCAATCCAATTTCAACAAAATTTGCTATAGTCTGGATCCAGACCAATCCAAGTCCAGTCCAACAGAGATGAGCGGACTGGGAAATTTTTCAGTCCGAGTCCAATCCTGAACTGCAAAATTTGAACCCGATCAAGTTCTGATCCGCAGAATTTTTGAAAATCATCAGTCCGATCCAGTCCTGATCTGCCAATGTAAAACCATATATTTTATTTTGCCTCATGAGGCACAATAGACACATCTTTTTGGCATTTCCAAAATTTAACATGGGAATGTTTATTTTGTCATCATAGGCGCAAGCATTGCTAGAGTTATTTTGCTATGAGGCGAACCCAATTGGTCAAGTGACAAAGATGATACTTTTGTGATCGGAAAGCCCAAGTAGCAAAGGCGCAAAGCTTCACACTGTGACAGCAAGCAAGAATAGAGATCATTCCAAGCCCCGCTATTTACGGAGCTCCGCCTTTTACAGGCCACCCACTAAACCTCAACCAGAAACCTCAACTCGAAATCTCAACCCAAAACCTGATCCTAAAACCTCAACCCAAAACTTCAACTCAAAACCTAAACACAAAACCTAAGCCCAAAACATACACCCAAAAGCTAGACCCTAAAACGAAGCCCTAAATGTAAACTCTAAACCGAAACCAACACCCTAAACTTAAACCCAAAACTTTTTGAAAAAGTACATTAAAACCACTCCGGACAAAGATGTAATCTCTTCTAGTTATTCCGAAGCAAATACCGAATGGTGAGAGGAGAACCACTGAACAATCGCGCAGCAGGCACAGACACTGAAATGTCGACTACGCTCACCTTGCTACGAGTAGTACGAACCAAAGGTGGGACCGAATCCGGATTACCAGAGTCGACTCCGGCAGGATTCTGCGTTTTTCTTTCGGACCCGGATCCGGAGTCACATTACCATTTTGGGAATAGCAGGAGTCTGTGTGGTCATTTCTTAGGTAAAACATGGGTAAATTACGGTTGGGTCGATGATTGTAGCCGGGGTCTGAACAGGAGTCGGATTCTCAAATTTGAAGAATAGCCAGACCCGGATCCGATCCCGGATTCAGACATTTTGGAACAGGAGCAGAGTCGGAGTCTGAAAAAGTGACTCCAGTCACCTCTGGTACGAACACAAAACCATATGTGGAGTCAGGACTAAGGTGGTTGCAGTTCGAATAGCAAAATAGCCCCAGAAGCGATTTTGCCATTGGTGGCAAAATATACACCAATTTAAACAAATCTGTAATATCACATTACAGTTAATTTTTGATGCGGTAAGAATAATCACACCAAAACAACAAATTTTCTCAGTCAAGTCCTCATCCGCCAATTAAAAAAAAATTGTAGTCTGATCCAGTCCTGATCTGGCCAAAATTGGCTTCAGTCCTGATCCAGTCCGATCCAGTCCTGATCCGTGCTTATCTCTGCAGTCCAAAGCTCATCTCTAGTAAGCCCTAGTGGTGAACGGATCGAAGATTTTTGCGATCTTGATCCAGTCCAATATTTTCAGCATTTGACTGCAGTGATCAACGCAGTTTGGATGTCCACATCCGATCTGGTAGAGATTTTTTCAAAATCAAGTCCAATCCGGATCCGGTTCTGAATTGCAGAATCCGGTTAGATCGCGATCCGTAAACCGGATCATGTTCAACACTGGTGAGCCCCACTTTTCCAGCAGCACTTTTTTCAGTGGATGCGACGTTCGATCGAAAAGATGAAAATCCTCAAAAACGTTTCAAATTATCAACCTGCGTTCTGCAGAGTGTGTGTGTTCATACTATGGACTTCGTGTCTGCTCACAAATAAATAAATTAAATTAAATTAAATGAGGTGATAAAAGTCGGGCTCTAAGATTGGCATCATGGCATTGACAGTTGACACCATAATTCAACTTCTCACTCATTCACTCATCTGTGTACATAGGCATGCGCTTTCATCTGTGCATTTTCTTCACCATGTTCTGCGTTTGTTTGTTTTCCTAATTGTGCTTGTTTGATTTCCTGCTGTTGTTTTTCAACATTTCTCAAAAACTGAAAAACAGGGTTGGTTGACTAGATGACTGCTATGGTGCCTCACCAATCGTATATGACACAGCACCCCTCTTTGTTTACCCTGATCAGCTTTTGCGTCATGTATTTTCATTTGCTCTAATGTTCACTAATGGTTGGTTTGCTTAGTGCGATGGCTTTTTGTAGTGCTTCTGCTTGTGGGCTGAGTCATATGAAACATTAAACCATTACCATTACCCTTCACAAGCAGAGTATTTACTTATGATCTTATTCGGAGTATATTATGTGAGTTGATAATAAATTTTTCACCAAAAATGAGGTAAACTCACGCGCGAAACATCCAGTGATGTGTCCGAGTCATTTTTGTCGAGTCAGAGTCGAGTCAGAGTCGAGTCAGAGTCGAGTCAGAGTCGAGTCAGAGTCTTAAGTCCTCGAGTCAGAGTCATCTAAAATTTTTTCGAGTCAGAGTCATGACTTGGTTGAGTCGACTGAGAGTCAAGTCACGAGAACTGTCGAGTCACTTCGAGTCATTGGATTGCAAGCTCGAGTCAATGTCGAGTGACACGAAATTTCACGTTTTTTCTACAACATTTTCTTGCTATGAAATGGCACCCGATAAGTTAGAAAATGGTGCCCAACATGCTATGAAATGGCACCCGATAAGTTAGAAAATTGTGTCCAATGCTGCTTTAACAAGTTTGATTGCAAGTTATTTATATCTACGTTTGTTGAGATTGCATTTCACTCTCAGTCATTTCAAAAAGTCTAGCCCAACCTTGGCGCAAGTGTTGCAGCCTCTCAGTTAGCATTGTGTTGAATATGCGATTCACCACGAACGGGATGTGCATGATGAACAACACCCATGTGGCGCGAACAAACAGAAATAAAATTATCATGACGTGGAATCTTCATTGTTGCTTGGTGCAACAGTGGGAAGCTTTGCAAACGTGCTGCTCGGCCTTTCCAATCACAACAAAGTGGTGCTTTGACCAGGATGTGAAGGTGGTGCCAGATGCAACCTTCACAAAAAGAACGTGCAATAGGTGCAGTTCATTGCAAAAACGAGGGGATGTTGTTGGAACCTTTCAGTTGGCGTTGCATTGAAAGTGTAGTTGTCTTATGCTCAATACATGCAAATGACCAGACATGAACATGTATTTGTATTTAAATCTTGCGACATTTCAATACATTGATGGATTTGGATGTTATCATTTTTGCTTAAACAGAATTGGATTGGAATTGATTATTTTCTTTTGAATTTCTTCGCAACTTTCGTTTCTGTTTTGCGACTGCAGATTACTGCAACTTTCGGTTCAGTTTTGGGACTGCAGGTTACTGTGGACTGCAGGTTAACAGTGGATTGCAGCCACCGACACGCTGGGAGCCATTTTTTGCAAGCACAATGCTGGGCCGCCCTGAGCCAACCAAAGAAAGAGTCGAACCGACAATCCTCAGCACAATAGCAATTGAGATTACTCATTTGACCAGGTTCGCTCTTCTATTGCTGCTACGAATTCTACGTTATAAGTGGCGTAATCACGTCGCCACCTGGGCTCAGGCTAATAACAGTGGCAGTAATTTGGATTTAAACAAGATTCGGCTTTCGCATTTGCATTATATCTTGCAATAGAGTTTTGGTTTGGATATGAATCTGAAAAACTTAAATCACTTTATTGGTGTGTCTGGAAAAGACACAAGGTCACAGTATGACACCCACTGCCACGATCACGATATGCAAATACTACTTTAAACCACGATAAGGTGTCAATATATTGAGCCCCTACTGATCCTTCAGTGAAATCAAAGTCTCAGGTCTGCCTCTACGCAAGTTTGGGACACTTGATCCTCAAAATGCAGCGTAGCACAACTAGACAGTCAAAACAGAAAATTTCCCCCAATCTTGATCATCACTGAAGCAAAAAAATCCTCATTTCTTTGTGTGCAAACGAACTGGGTTTCAGAGATGAGCACGGATCAGGACTGGATCAGAACTGAAGCCAATTTTTGCCGGATCAGGACTGGATCGGAATGCAATTTTTTTGAAAATTGGGGGATCAGGGCTGGATCGGACTGAAAAAATTTTTGTTGTTTTGGTGTGATTATTCTGAAAATATCCAAAAGTTTAGTTGTGATCCGATTTCACAGGTTTGCTAAATAGTAGTGTATATTTTACCACCAAATTCAAAACTTTGCTGGGGCTATTTGCAATTCGAACTGTATCCACCTTAAGAAAAGAACATTAATTTTTATTTTTTATAAGTCATTCCAGGATCATGAAAATGAACATTTTTATTGTGAATATAAAATGTAATATAATATTTTCTTTTACTTGATGGAACATTGTGCAATGCTGCAAACAGACAGAGAAAATTGCTTGAAATGCATGATATCCTGTTAGTTCTAAAAAAGTAGATTGCAAGCACGTTGCACTCTAGCATGACATTATGGGATCTAACTTTGTGAAAACAAGAATTTAACTGCTGTGGCCTTAAAAAAAGCACCTACGAAACAAACAAATGTTCAAGCTATTAAATGCAAAGCTATGGAAGATATTGTGGAAGAAGGCTTACTTTTGAAATGTGTACAGGCTTGTTCTAATAATGAGTTTTGTATATTTAAAGTTTTTTTTCGTTACCTTGCAAATAATGCTCTTTGCACTACTTTTTGAAGTTTGATTCTTTTTTTTTACATGTATTTGTAATCAAAAGTCAGGCCAGGCCATTGTACTGTTGCGATCGGAAAAGCCTGAGCGGCATGTGCGCAATGCTTCGCACCGTGATAGCAAGCAACAATACAGATCATGCGCCGCAATCTCTCTTCTTACTGCTTGTTCGCGCCACACATATATAGTGCTTTTCTTCGCGCACATCCCGTTCGTGGTGAATCACACAATCAATGCAACGTCACCGGAGAGGTTGCAACAGTACAATGACCAAACAACATTTTATTTATTCTCTTCATTGAGGCCTGCACAGGATAAAAGTGCTTTTCAATTGAAAAAATATATTTAATCACCTTGGTGCAAACTCTCACTTTTACGCTTTCTCATGCATTGCATTCATAATTGTTCCTGCTTGAAATATATGGCAGAAACAAATTAGTTGGAATTTGCCTTCGAAAGCACATTCTTCTTGTGAGTAACCACAAACATGAATCTCATCAGAATGTTTGAGAAAAAGCAAATAGAAACTTATTTAGGCCAAGTACAATCAAGAAATTAGTGGAAGAAAAATCACTCGAATTGGTGATGGCTGTCAAGTGTTCAGTATGGATCAGTATGCAACGTGTATAGTTATACAATAATCAGTGATCAACTGCAAAGGTAAAACCCTCGGTTGATAATGCTTTTATTTACATTTTTGCAGAACAGATGCCAACTGTCAGGATATTGTTACAGCAGGGCATCAATAGCTGCTGATGTATTTTGAAAGCATATTATGAGGGCTATACTACTGCTATGATGTCAATGTGTGCACTGATTTACATGAGACCTTTTTATTTAATGCTACATGCCATTTTTTGTGAAATTAGTCACATCTTCAGACATTTGATTGCAACATGTTATTGAAATAGAAGCTTTGCTTTCTTGTCCAAAGTCGCTTACTTATGAGGAAATGATAATTTGTATTCATTTGTAGTCAAGCGCTCATTAATGATAAATAAGTTAGCATGGTTAAAGAAAAAAAAATTATAATTGCACTGTACGTTTGCTAAAAAAACAGTGATTAAGTAAATTTTAATCAGCAAGTATGATAGATAAAGGAGATAAAAATATTGCTGGGGTGAAGTTTCGTTACTGAAATACCTGTGGCAAATTTAAAGACACTTATATTATTGCTTAGCAGATGTGTGGACTAGGATATACCCCACACTTGAGTCTGGCAAAGTTTCCTACACAACCTGGTGAAAGTTACTAGGTGGTTGCAAGATAAGAAATATTTTTTCAGATAAAAAACGTCTAGTTCATAAAGAGAACATGTAACATAACCACATCCTAATGTTATGATTTACTACTGTAGTTATTCACTCGTTGGGTAGTGGCTATTCATCCACCCCGCATGACGCGTTTGACATAAACCAGTCAGTTTGTTATTGAATCAGTGTCGAGCTAGCAGCCTAATTGAAAGGTTTCACGTCTGCCGTGTCAATAATGGTTTTGGGTTCGCCTCTCATCTTGGCACTTAGCGTTTTCGAAATATGAGACTGCTTGCACGTCTTATTTCATGGGGCCACTTTTTCTTTGCTTTTTTCAAAACTTTCCAAACTTCTGCTTAACGGTTAGGTTTTGGGATTAGTTAGCGTTAGGTTAGTCTTAGCTTAGCATCACCTTAAGTGTTAGCTTAGTGTTTGATAGGTCAGGGTTACGTTAGTGTTAGGTTTGGGATAAGGTTCTAAAGGGTTAATGTTTAGTATTTTTCTACAAAGCCTGCTGCATTCTCGTCATGCCTTACTATCATGTCACAGGAGATGGTCGAATAAGGTTTCAAATTTAAAACTTTTTTATGGCTAACCTCATAACAATTTTTACACTTGACCCTTCTGTTCATGACCATAATCCCTCCTGTGATGGAGTGTGCACATAATGCTGAAAAGAGAATGAGAAAAGAGATTTTGGTCAACAAAGAAAATGTAGCCAACGGAAGGCTGAGCATATCCACTTCTTCTTGGTGGTGACACTCTTAAGTGAAAAGCATCCTCCATTAAAACCTAAAAACGTGACAATATCTGTCTGAGGCATAGATACTGTAGGCTAGCATACAGTCGCATCCTGAAGCTGGATTTCTTTTGTCAGTTACTTTTTGGTCATTAACCAAAACTTTTTGAGATGACTGAAAAAACTGAAGTCAATTAAGACAAAATGTTTGAAATAGGCCGATGGATACTGCTGCGGCAAGTTTTAATACAACTGCGAAACTAATGACCAAAACGTCTCAGCAAAAAACATATACAATACAGTTGAATCTGAGGCATAAGTTTAAAGCTATGCTAGCAACAAGTGTATGGATAAGTGATAAAATTGTTGATTTCACAATGATGTCAGAAAACAACCAACCATTTGACTTGGACTGTAAATAATGTGCATGTCAGAGGTTGTGGCAGTTGAGTTATTTGTACCACCAACCATACTCTATTACACACTTACTTGCCACTAACAAATCTACCTACCTACGTGCAGGAAAGCATCAATTGTACTGTGATGCTTTATCTCGTCTACCATGCAAAAATATTTAACAAACAGTTATCATGAGTTCTGACTACAGTCAATACACAACCTTAGTTGCTACAGTAACACTAACAGAGCGCTTGCGAAATAAATGATCTGGAATCTCGCTCAACCACACACCGGAAATGCATGCAAAATTTCTGATCTAGAAAATCGCTCTGCGCATGCGCAGATGGCCTGAAGTCAGAAATTTGGCAAGTCAGAAATTTCGCTTGACAGCGGGAAATGCATAGCGTTGATTTCAAATCATTTTATTTGTCTATTCTTGCTGATTTGTTTGCTGCAAAGATCGCGGATTACACTTTTATATAAACAACATCCAAGACCGAAACGTCAACCTACCAGAGATGAGCGGACTGACAAATTTCTTAGTCTGAGTCCAATCACGACCCGATAAAATTGAATCCGATCCAGTCCTGATCCGCCAATATATGAAATCAAGTATTTTGCCTCATGAGGCAAAATAACTACTGGAGCTATTTTGCCTTGAACCAAATAGGGAAGGCAAAATAGTGCTTTTGCCTCATGAGGCAAAATAGACACAGTCTTTTTTTGCCATTTCCAAAATTTGACAAGGAAGTGTCTATTTGGCATCAAAGGCAAAGCACTGCTGGAGTTATTTTGCCATAAAGAGAATTTGATTGATTGGATTGGTCAAGTGACAAGGACGATACACTTGGATTAGCGTACGTTTCTTGTAACAAGACCTAAGTAAAACCCTGAACCAGTGGTTCTTAACCTGGGTTCGAAAAGCCGTTGGGTTCGACAGAGCCGTTTCAGGGGTTCGACGAAGGTCATCTGAAAAATCACTAAAATCATGGGACTACTGTAGAATTAAATATAAACTGTTGAATGAGTTAATTTCAGAGCATAAAACTGGGATAGACTTAACAGTTTCATCAACACTAAAAAAGCCTTCAAATAACTATGCATGTTTTATTTTGAGACGTTTCGGATTATTCTTAATCCATCTTCAGTCAAAAAAGTAACACTTGGCAATGTCAGCAATTCAAAACCATAAGGCTTTGTGACGCAAGAAAAGACAATGCTGTGACGCAAAAGTGTCAAACGCAAACTCAAGACAGCTAGCCACGTCAAAATCGCTGAAAGCAAATGCAGGGCCAAAAGTTATGCAGAGAATATCAAAACAAAATCTACGTAAGGCCATAATTTACAACAAGCCGAGGCCAGCAGCGAGAGGCAATTCACAAACCATTGCAAGCGAAGGATGCAAAAAAATTTAACAAATTAGTACTGCAAGTCTACAACCATCACCAAATGTCCACGTCAACACCAACGATAAATGTACGAAACATGTATTACCATAAGAGCTGAACATCAGACAATATTTGACATCATAATCTACGTGTTAAAGAGGTATAGAGGGGTGGAAAAATTGTCTACATTAATCTCGGGCTGCTGCTTTTGTATTAAAAGCGTCTCTTTGATTAATAATTCACGGTGGTTAAAAGCAGAAGCCAAGATTTCGGGATTTTTAAAGTCCACGAAATGATCCGGATGTGAGTATAAATGTTTGACTACATCGGTATTTTGATGGTTAAATTAAAAGGGTTGTGTTCTTCCAGTCGAAATTTCAAATTCCTTTGTGTTTGACCAATATAGGAATTACCACAAGAACATTTAAGTTTGTATACCACATTGCATCGTTCCAGATGTACTTGTTTGTCCTTATTCTTAAAATGATCTCCGATCGTGTGTGTTCTATGAATAAGAGACAGTTGAGCAAATTCTTTCAGATATTTTTGAGAAAAGTTTCGCAATTCTTTTTCTAGTTGTACTGATGTTTCACCAAGGTAAGGCATGTAGAGAAGAATTCTTCGAATATCAGTTGTCCTTTCTTGCTTGTTTTTTGAAGGAGTGTTTTTATAACGTTAGTTAAGAAATATTTTTATTTGCCTGTCTATAAACCAGTCCGGGTATCCATTGCTAAGAAAACAGGATTTAATATGTTGAAATTCTTTGTGGATCAATTGGTATGAGCTGCAAATTTGGTAGGAACGATGAAACAAGCTTTGTATGGCACTTTTTTTTGTATTGTATAAGTATTGGCGACAAGCTTTCCCATTTGTTGTACAGTCCGGTATGAGTATTTTCTCTGTAGATAGTTGTTTCAATTCCTTTCTCATTTTTTGTTAGCAGGACATCCAAATATGTCAGCTGTCCGTCTGCTTCCACCTCTTTTGAAAAACTTACGCTTCAATGCACTTTGTTTAAATTATGGAAGAATTTTGCTGACATTGCCAAAGAATTGCTGACATTGCCAAATTGCTGTTATATTACATGAATATTATATGAAATACAATCAAAAATATGTAGGTTTCATGGCTCCCTTTGCCAAACAGGTTGTCGACCCCTGCGCTATAGGCTATTTGTTAATTTTCATAGCGCGCAACCATAAGATGGGGGACAAACCGGGCAATCAAAGCCTCCCACGAAATTTTTATAAAAAATGTTATATTGATCTATGTTTCATGTGAAATCCCTGAACAAATTACTGACTGCTTGTATTTTAAACTGAGGTCCTTGTTTCTGCATGGTTCAGTTTATTCGCGATAGTACGTTTGTGTAGAACGTAGTTTATACTGCCTGCGTGCAAAGAATTGTTACTTAGATACTCGAGAGCGAATTGACCAACCACCGTTTCCTTAACATTGCTGTTTCTGAAAGTGCAGCTTAAGTGTTGAATGCTTTTGTTTCAAAGGTGTGCAGTGCGTATCAGCTCTAAAAAATAAACTTCGTAAGTCCTGACATCAACAATTGAAACCCCTCGATTTACTGTAAAAGCTTTCGAGGAATCTGCCGACGGGTCTGCTCTTATCTTTTTGCGATGATTTAAACTTGCACATACCTGTAGGCCTATTCAAGTTACGGGTCTTCACAGTGACAAGCAAGCGAATCAGTCAAGCTAATTATTTTTATAAGACATCGATTTCACGTAGCACTGCGCATTCACAGTTACGTAATCTTATTGATATAAAATGTATCATAAATTTCTTTTATTCCTTTATGAAATTAAGTTTCCCTATCAGTACATTCAATGCCCATACGCACCTTTTCGCAATATCTGAAAAACTTTTGTATAAAAATATGCAAAAAACACTAAGAACCACAGAGAATTTATTTAACAACTGATGAAAAATCAATGCCAAGCGGTCAGAAAACAGTTTTTTCTTGTGCGAAGTTGTAGCATCCAAAGTTTGGTGTTACATTCGGACAACGATCACATGCAAAAATGCAAAAATCAACATCATGTGATCTGCGGCTGAGCACATGGAAATGAATAAAATTTGAGCAAGATCGTGATGATAAAAGAAATCAACCGCTTGACGTTTGGTGTGACTGTGTCAGATAAGAATGTACATCAAGGAAAATTTTTTTCAACACCAACTCTGCTTGTTTAGCCCAGGAGATGGCCACTTGCACAAAAATGGCATCACGTAATTTTTACTTAAACACATGGAGGCAAATAAAATTTCAGCGAAATTGCAATGATAAAAAAAATTATTGCCTAACTAAAAAAAGCCTAACTGCCTGCCGATTGGTAGGGCTTTGTCAAGTTTAAACGTAGATCAACCAAAACTTTCGTCAATATCAGGCCCGTAGCCGCGGAGGGGCGTTCGGAGGCAATGCCCCCCAAATTTTTTTGTGCTCCCCAAATTTTGCGGCGCCCAGAAAATTATTAATTAAAACATAATACAAACAAAAATATTCCCCCCCTTAAAATGTTTGTGACCCCCAAACCTTAAAACCTGGCTACGGGTCAGGTCAATGTTAACTTTGCGTGTAGAGTTAAAAGAACGAAAAGTAAACAGTGAGGTTTGTTGATTTAAATTACGTTCAAGCAAACTCACGATAACAAGTTTAACGCGAAGTGATTTATCCGTCATCTCAAAGACAACACTTTCCTGCAGTTCCCCCAGAACGTTTGATTTTCAAATCGGAGCGGTAGGAGAATGAGCGGACGCGCTGTCGCACCCTCGGAAACCTAAACCCTCAAGTGACCGGTAATTGTGATTTGGCCATGTCCACAGATGATGCTAACTTTTTCAGCAGTTATCACTGATGTTGAAAACTAAAAAATTATTGTGAAGCAATAAACATAGCGATTGTACGTACAACGCAAGTTTTACAGTAGAAAATGTTTTTGGTGTTTGGCAAACTATTTGATTTTTGTTGAACAGCAGAACGTTGAATGAGTAGCAGAAAACGAAAATGATGCGCTTTCGGTGCCTCGTTTAGTGAAAGTGTCAAATATGGAAATAGTTTCACATAGAAGACATATTTTTTTCAGTGAGTAGGGAAAATTACTGATTTGCGATTGGAGTACAAGGGAATGTCACAAATTAAGTCCGATGTCTAGTAGTATACATGGGGATCGGAAGGGGGGAGGCAGGGGGGTTTCCCCCCTGGATTCTGAAATTATTAGCAAAAAAGGTTGTTTTTTCAATTTCGAGGGGTGAAAACCAAATTTCACCACTTTGTCCCCCCCTGGAAAAAATTTAGAAAAATCCCTTACCGCCCCCCCCCTGGAAAAAATCCTTCCGACGCCCAAGGTAGTAAGCCTGTACCTTTTACAACACAATTGGAAACGCAGGTGCTTCAAAATGTTTCAAGTGAAGAGAGGAGCAAACAAAAGATATTGGTGGGTGATTTCAGGAAAATGTTTGCAAGACAAATATCAAAAGTACAACTTCATCGGCGAAGATTGCAAAGGAAAGTGCTGAAAAACTTGGACGTTGGTGCAAAACGTTAAAAGCATGACAACTTCAACATTGAAATGTAAATTTGTTCTGCGCGTTGAATTCATTGTAAAGGCTTGATGCTCGATATCCAGTGATGGTTTGATACACTATAATTGACAGGACGAGATGTTTCGGTACAAAAAATAACCGCAACCATTTTGTAGGTTTTCTTACAAGCAGTGCAACCCTTGGAATACAAAGAAGCTTTGCTTTCTATGCGCGTTAATGCTAAGCCGCAAAAAAATTTGCATTTTCAACTTAGTTGGTTTTGAAGAGTGTTTTCCAAGGTGCTTAGGTATATAAAAGCTTCGTTGCAAGTAGGAGGGAAGCCCAGAGACCGTTGAATTGTAACATTGTATCAAAAACATTTCGATTTGGGCAAAACACATAGCGCAACAACTGATTATGTTACTTGAAAAGCAACAGTGGATGTCTGCAATCGCATAGATTATGCTGCTCACGATTAATATCGCTAAATAGACAAACTGGCGATTTTTATTCAACGTTGCTGTGCATTTTTTTGTTCAGCGAAAAGTTTGTTTTTTCACAGGTGCAAATTTTTTGTTGCTGGGCTTGTGAACCTCGTAAGCACCTAAGAAAATGCAAATGGTAATGTAAACAGACAATGCTATCATTAAGGTGGAGTAATAACAATGTCATTCACGGTTCTCAAAGACGACATTTTTTTCATAAGACTAAAGTATTCAGATTAGAAAAAACGGAATTATGTAGGTGTTTTGAGTTTCGTCAGCATATTCCGAAGCACGAAGCTCAGAGTGAAGCCCCTGCGACCACACTTGCAAAAATAGCGTTTCCCCAAATTTACTGCAATGTGAAAGAAACGATGTGACGCCTGTAAGAAAAAGAACGTGAGATGTAACAGAAAAGCGACATTTCATTACAAAGGTAAGTTACAAGAAATTTTTTGTGCTGGTTTGAACGAAATTAAATGCGACTACGTAGATTCCAAACAACATTTTTATCTACAGTATCATGTTGCAGCAACAGACATGCACTTTGAAAAAACAAACGACACTTCAAACAGTGGCGTACCTCGGGTTTCCTGGGGACCAGTCCCGTCGTCACGGGAAGGTTTTGGTGGGCTTATCCCCCCAAACTAAGCTCCAAGCCCCCCCAAATTGAAACGTGAAACACTATAAATAAGTGGAATTTTGGTTAATTTTATAATGTCAACCCCCCCGCACAAACGCAAATCCCCCCTATTAAAAACTTTCTGGCGACTGTTCTGCTGGGAACAAACTCAGTTTAGGCGCTCCCACCCAACAGAGGTGTGCATGGACTGGATTTTGGAGCTATTGTGCCGCCGGTCGAACTTCGATCTTGTGGCATGACGCAATTCGAAAAAAAAGGCCAGTTTGTCATGCAGTCAGCATGCTGCTCGTGGAGTAGTGGTTATGCTTCACGTCTGGTATGCCATTGCTTTTCAGTTCGACCCTCACCTTGGTGATTTCCTTTTTCTTTTTTTTACTTTTTTCAAAACTTTCCAAAGTTTACGCTTAGGTGTAAGGTTTAGGGTTAGCGTTTGGGTTAGCATTAGGGTTATATTTAGGATTAGCATTAGGGCTACAGTTAGGATTAAGGCTAGGGTTAGGCTTAAGGTTTATCTTTTATGTTTACTTCGTTTCTGCCAAGCCTGTTGCACCAGCATCTTGGCGGCAAAATAGACACTGCCAACAATTTAAGTTAGGCATATAACAAGTTGTGAGAGCAGTGTTTACCGTGAAGTAGATAAAATGGTGCTCACTTAGTTGATATTATGTGGAATATGCATGACTTTTATTGATGCGGAGTCAAACAGGAGTCGGATTACTTGCATCATGGTAGTGGCTGAGTCGGACTGGATGCGGATTCAAAATTTACCAAACAGGATCGGATGCGGAGTCAAAAAAACAGAGTCCGCACACCTCTGCCACTCAACCCGTTCGTGGCAGCATAAAATGAAAGAAACGCTGCAATCTGATACTTAACTTGCGATTATCTACTTCCAAGGACAAAGCTTTCTTGCTTTTGCTGCTGAAAATTTATCGATTATTTTGTCAAAAAGCCGATATGATTTAAATGTGTCACATATTTTAACCTAGAAAATACCTAACGCCAGTATCTCTCTGTAAGAAGTTTTGCTAGCAATTTTGTGATCTGAATTTCGATAATCATGTCTGTGGAGATGCTCAGTTTATAGGTGGAATTACATAAAACACAGGTAGCAGCCGAAGCAAAGTTAGGTCAGGGGTCAGTAAAAGTATTCAGGGAAATGCCAACTTATAAAAAATTCTTCACCAATGTGTTTGTTTCTGTTCAGCACTATTGATTGTATTGAGTAACGTCTTCACTCCCACACGCCAAACGCTAGACTTTTAACATGCATCGCAGTAAAGAGAAATGAAAAAACACATATACATGAAAGAAAATGAGGTCGTATACATTGCGGTAGTATAGAGTATACGCTTGATGGCGCTAATGCATTTTGTTGAAATACACGCATGAATCACGCCATCATGATTATGATAATGAAGAACTGCAATGACTTCCAAGTACATCGATGTATAGTATGCATGAGGGAGTTGGAGGCTGCGAAGGACCAAGGGTCATCTAGGCCGCAGACCTCCCATGAACGAAGCTGCTTTCAGTGTAAAGGGAACAGTGTATAATAGTTAGTAAAAGTCTTTTACTCTGGGTATAAAATGTAATATATGCAAAGCGGTTATATGGTAAATTGAAGTAAAATGCATTTGCAAGCAAGGAAAAGCCACCAGAAGAAAACGGTTTATGTCACGTTAAACACGTGCTGTTTTCATACATTCAAAATTATTCGTGATTGCCAGAGGAAATGCG